>Ga0115008_10000598_pt1 | contig 27491 bp, 25 predicted proteins | sample FraStrMetagenome_FD_87164 | JGI IMG/M metagenome (GOLD analysis project Ga0115008, IMG submission 87164) | Marine eukaryotic phytoplankton communities from Arctic Ocean - Fram Strait ARC3M Metagenome | ecosystem: Environmental > Aquatic > Marine > Oceanic | place: Fram Strait | collected... | reverse complement strand
TTTTCTTCTTCGGCAGAAGCAACAATAACCAAATTATAGTTTAAGTTTTCTTGTGCGTAAAAGTGCGTAAAAGTTGCTATTAAAGAAACCAAACATCCACCGGCATCATTACTTCCTAAACCGTATAACTTGCCTTCTTTAACAAATGCTTTAAAAGGATCATTTGTATAGGCAGAATTTGGTTTAACTGTATCGTGATGTGAGTTTAATAATAAAGTAGGCTTACTTTTATCGAAATATTTATTTGTTGCCCAGATATTGTTTTTTGTTCTTTTAAAAGGGATTTTAGCTTCAATAAACCATCCTTCAATAAGTTTAGCTGTGTTTTCTTCTTCTTTAGAGAATGATTGCGTTTCAATCAAATTCTTTAAAAGTGAAATTGCGTTTACTGTTAATTTTTCGATATTCATTTTTAGATTGTAATACTTGTAAAATTATCGTTTTCTTTTGTAAACATATTAGTATTCCCCATGTTTACTTTAGTAACTCCGTTTTTTAACGCGTCAAAGCAATTTTCTAACTTTGGTAACATCCCGTCTGCGATAATTCCATCTTTTAATAATTTTTTATATGTGTTAATATTGAGGTGTTTTACAACTGATTTTTGATCATTAATATTTCTCAAAACACCATTCAATTCAAAACAATAATAAATAGTGGTATCGTATTTTTTGCTCATTCCAATGGCAACCTGACTTGCAATTGTATCTGCATTTGTATTTAATAATTGTCCATTTCCATCATGTGTAATTGCGCAAAAAACAGGTGTAAATTTAGCTTTAATTAGTCTATCAATAGAATTAGAAGCAACTTCTTTTACATCGCCAACAAAACCGTAATCTATATTTGTTACTTGCCTTTTGTTAGATTTTATACTATTAACATCTGCACCGGTTAATCCAATTGCATCAATTTGTAAAGCTTGTAATTTAGCTACTATATTCTTGTTAACCAAACCACCATAAACCATTGTAATTACCTCTAAAGTCTCTTTATCTGTGATACGCCTTCCATTTACCATTTTAGATTCAATTCCTAATTTAGAGGCCATTGCTGTTGCGCTTTTTCCACCTCCATGCACTAGAATTTTATTTCCCTCAAGATTTGAAAATAATTTTAGAAAAGCATTTAAAGAAGTATCATCTTCAATAATATTTCCTCCAATTTTTATGATTGATAGTTTTTCTTTAGACATTTTCTAATATTTTTTTCAGTACTAATTGGGCTGCATAGGTTCTGTTATTTGCTTGTTCAATTACCAAAGAACTATCGCTGTCTAAAACCGCATCTTCAACAACCACATTTCTTCTTACGGGCAAACAATGCATAAATTTAGCTTTTCCTAATTTCTCTTTGGTAATTATCCAATCATTGGCTGTATTTAATACTTTTCCATACGCTTCATATGAACTCCAGTTTTTAGTATACACAAAATCAGCATCTTTAAAAGCTGCTTCTTGATTATTATAAATAGGCGTGTCTTTGGTAATAGAAGGATTTAGATTGTATCCTTCCGGATTTGAAATCACAAATTCTACATCCATTTTCTGCATTGCCTGTGCAAAACTATTAGCAACTGCATGCGGCAAGGCTTTTACATGTGGCGCCCAACTTAGAACTACTTTAGGTTTCTTTTTTGTTGCATTTTCTGAAATGGTAATTGCATCTGTCAAACCTTGAAGAGGATGCCCAGTCGCACTTTCCATACTTACTATTGGAACAGAGGCAAATTTTATAAATGATTTTAAAACGTGTTCAGATTCGTCATTTTCTTTGTCGGTTAGTGTTGGGAAAGCTCTTACAGCAATAATATCGCAGTATTGCGAAACTACTGCGGCCGCCTCTTTTATATGTTCTGCAGTAGTGCCATTCATAACGGTTCCATCTTCAAACTCTATTCCCCAGGCATCTCCAGAAACATTCATCACAATAGGATCCATTCCTAAGTTTAAAGCTGCTTTTTGGGTACTTAAACGTGTTCTTAGACTTGAATTAAAAAACAAGAGTCCCAATGTTTTGTTTTTTCCTAATTCTTTATTTTTTAAAGGATTTACTTTTAAATCTTTTGCTTCTGCAATCCAAGAATTGATATTTTCAATGTCGTTTATGGAGGTATAATTTTTCATCTTTTTACTTTTTATACAAGAGTATTAAGCTCTTATCATTATTTTATTTTTGTAAACTGAACTTTATTTTCAAAAGCATCGGTTATAAAATGATCTTCCAAACCATTTACAATCCATGTTTCTATATTTGCATTTTTAGTTATTTCTGCCGCTTCAATTTTAGATCCCATTCCACCAGTTCCATGTGCAGATTTACTTTTTACAACCTCATTTTTTAAATCTTCAAAATCGAAGACTTCTGTAATGGTTTTTGGAGCATTATTTTTTATGGATTTTTTCGTGTAAATTCCATTAGTATTGGTAGCTATAATCAATAAATCTGCATTTAATAAAGAGGCTGCTAAGGCGGCTAGCTTGTCATTGTCACCAAACTGAATTTCATCTGTAGCAACAGTATCATTTTCATTAATAATAGGAATGTAATTATTTTGGACTAATATATTAATCGTATTTACAATATTGGTTTTACTTTGTTGTTTTTCAAAATCTGAGTAGGAGAGTAGACATTGCGAACTTAACAAACCATATTCTCTAAAAATTTCTTGATAAATTCTAATTAAATGGGGCTGCCCAATAGAGGCCAATGCTTGTTTTACAAATATGGATGATTCCTTACTTTCTAACTTTACAAACTGTTTTGCAACTGCAATAGCTCCAGAACTTACGATAATAAACTCGCAGGTATCTTTAAGCTTTGCAATCTGATTTGCAATATCCTCAATTTTACCTCTAGAGATATTATCGGTTTCTTTTGTAAGCGTATTAGAGCCTATTTTTAGTAAAATGCGTTTCTTCTTTTGCATATTATCTTATTTGACCATTTCCGTGAATATACCATTTATTCGTTACCAAATGTTGAAGACCAATAGGTCCTCTTTGGTGCAGTTTATCGGTGCTAATTGCCAACTCTCCACCTAAACCTAATTGCCCCCCGTCTGTAAATCGCGTGGAAGCATTATGATATACTGCGGCAGTATCTACATTTTCCATAAAAAAATGAGCTTCTGCATCATTTGTTGTAATAATTGCTGACGAATGTCCACCAGAATAGGTGTTTATCATCTCAATTACCGCTTCGTTTGAAGCAATTTCCCCAAGTACTATTTTATGATCTAAAAATTCTTCGTACCAAACTTCGTTGGATGAAATTTCTTTAACGCTGTGTTTTTTTGAAATTATTTTATCTCCTAAAACCTGAATTTTAGATGCATTTAACTTTTTTATTAATGTGTTGATGAATTCCTTTTTATTTGGAAGATTTTCATCAATTAAAACCTTATCAACAGCATTACAAGCAGATATTTTAGATTTACCATTGATAATAATAGCGATGGCAATATTAAGATCGGCTTCTGAATGAACAAACACAAAGTTATTTCCACGACCGCTTATGATCACCGGGCAAGAAGCGTGTTTTTTAACAAAAGTAATTAACTTTTCTCCACCTCTAGGCACAATTAAATCTATCCTCTGTGTTGGTTTTTCTAAAAATTCCTGTGTTTCTGTTCTGTTGAATTGTAAATATGTTACCCAATCTGAAGAAGCATTGTTCTGCTTTAAAGCTTTGTGCCATAATTCTGTTATTTTTAAGTTAGAATGTAAAGACTCTTTTCCCCCTTTTAATACTATTTTATTTCCAGATTTAAATGCAATTCCTGCAGCTTCAACAGTAACATCTGGTCTCGATTCATAGATAATAAGTAGGGTGCCAAAAGAGGCTGTTTTATTATATACCTGCATTCCGTTCTCATGTTTAAAGCTAAAACGTTCTACACCAACAGGATCTTCTTGAGAAGCTAAATGTTTGGCTGCAATAACCATTTCGTCAACTTTAGCATTGTTTACTTTTAAGCGATCTAACATAGAAATATCAGTCCCTTTATAGGCATTTATATCTTTTTTATTTACACTAATAATAGCCTCTCTTTCTGTATCAAGAAGTGTTGCCATAGATAATAAAACATTATTTCTAGTTTCTAAAGATAATAAGGTATTCATTGTTTTAGTTTATGTTTTATCGTTATATTTTTTACTTGATGTTTATCCTTACAGACTAATTTAATCTTCTAAAGCACATACTAATGCTTCAAAAAATTGATTCAAATGGCCCTTATTTACATTTAAAGGTGGTAATATTCTTAATACGTTCTTGTTTGCTGCTCCACCGGTAAAAATATGGTAGTCATAAATCAGCTTTTTTCTTAATTCGCTTACTTCAAAATTAAATTCCAATCCAAGCATTAAGCCTCTTCCTTTTATTTGTTTTACTTGTGGAATTGTTTTTGCAATTTTTATAAAATAGGCAGCCATTTTATTTACATTGTCCATTAAATCTTCTTCTTCAATTGCATTTAATACAGATAAACCAGCAGCACAAGCCAGATGATTTCCACCAAAAGTAGTTCCTAACATTCCGTATTTAGCTTTGATATTTGGATGGATTAAAATTCCGCCAATAGGAAAACCATTTCCCATTCCCTTGGCAATGGAAATAATATCTGGAGTAACATTGTAATGTTGAAATGCAAAGAATTTCCCAGATCTACCATAACCAGATTGCACTTCATCCGCAATAAATAAGGTGTTGTTTGCTTTACATAGAATATCTAATTGTTCGAAAAAATCAGCATTCGCTTGGTCTAAGCCACCAACGCCTTGTATAAATTCTACAATTACTGCACAAACATCTCCTTTTTCTAATTCTCTTTTTGCGCTTTCAATATCGTTTAAATCTAAAATAGTTACTTTTTGTTGTGCGTTTATTGGTGCAATAATATTTTTATTATCGGTTACGGCTACTGCTGCAGAAGTCCGTCCATGAAATCCGTTTTTAAAAGCAATTACTCTCGATTTTTCAGTTTTAAAGGAAGCTAGTTTCAGTGCATTTTCATTTGCTTCAGCGCCAGAACTACATAAAAACAATTCATAATCGTTACATCCAGAAAGGATTTCTAGTTTGTCTGCCAACGCCACTTGCAAAGGATTGTGAATTGCATTTGAATAAAAACCTAATTTATGAACTTGATTTGTAATTGCTTCCAAATATTTTGGATGCCCATGACCAATAGAAATAACCGCATGACCTCCATATAGATCTAAATATTCTATATTATTTTCGTCGTATACATACACTCCTTTAGCGGAGACTGGTGTAACATTGTATAGCGGGTAAACGTTAAATAAAGGCATATTGTTAGTTTTTTATTTGGTTAATTTTATCGAACGACTTATTAATTCCTTTAATCAAAGAAGAGCTTAATCCTTGATGTTCCATTTCATTTAAACCTTCTATTGTACATCCTCCAGGGGTAGTTACTCTGTCTATTTCTGCTTCTGGATGATTGCCGGATTCCTTTAAGAGTGTTGCAGCACCAAAACAAGTTTGCATTGCTAATTCATGTGCTTCATGTGCTTCAAAGCCTAACTGAATTGCGCCTTGGGTTGTTGCTCTAATTAAACGCATCCAAAAAGCAATTCCGCTGGCACAAATAACAGTTGCAGCTTGTAGTTGTTCCTCAGGGATTTCCATAGAACTGCCAAGGCTGTTAAAAATAGTTTTTGCCAATGCTACTTTTTCTTTTCCTTTTTTATTTGGAGAAAGACAGGTCATAGATTGTCCAACAGCAGCAGCAGTATTTGGCATAGAACGAATAATACAAGTATTAGATCCAACAATAGCCTCAATTTTTGCAATTGAAAACCCTGTTATTACAGAAATTAAAACATGATTTTCATGTAAATGAGACTTTAAATTATTTAAAATATGCTCTAAGTGTTTTGGTTGAACTGCAAAAATTAAAATTGTGGCATTTTTTACAGCTTCAACATTATCTGAAGTTAAAGTTACTTTTTTATAATCGCTAAAACCTTCGATAGCGTTGGTATTTCTTTTAGTTAAATACAAAGAACTTACAACCTGATTACTCAATAAACCCTTGGCTATAGATTGTCCTAAACTTCCTGCTCCAATAATTGCTACTTTCATAATTTTATTTTGTTACACAGGCCTTAAGCCTCTTATTATATATTAAAAATAACTCGCCTTTAAATTTAATCCTAAAGTTTCTTCAAAGTCATACATTAAATTAAGGTTCTGAACTGCTTGCCCAGAAGCACCTTTTAACAGATTGTCTATTGCACTTGTTATTAATAGTTTAGTTCCGTGTTTTGCTAAGTGAATTAAACATTTGTTGGTATTGACTACTTGCTTTAAATGGATTTCTTCGTCAGACACAAAAGTAAATGCGGCATCTTTATAATATTCTTTATATATTTTTATGGCATCATCTAAACTACCATCATACTTTGTGTAGGTAGTAGCAAAAATTCCTCTGGAGAAATTTCCTCTGTTGGGGATAAAATTAATTTCAGCATTAAAATTAGCTTGTAATTGATTTACAGTTTGATTAATTTCTCCTAAATGCTGATGGTTAAATGCTTTATAGTGAGAGTAATTATTATCTCTGTATGTAAAATGTGTAGTTGTAGACAATGAAGTTCCTGCGCCAGTTGCGCCAGTAACTGCATTTATATGTATATCGTTATTTAGCAAACCTTTTGCCGCTAAAGGTAAAATTGCCAATTGCAAAGCCGTGGCAAAACATCCAGGGTTGGCAATATATTTTGCTGTTTTTATAGCAGTTTTATCCAATTCTGGTAAACCATACACAAAGTCTTTCCCCTTAAAATTTTTGTCAGTAAACAATCTAAAGTCATTGCTTAAATCAATGATTTTTGTGTTTTTAGAAAAATTATTTTTTTCTAAAAATGTCGTCGAATTTCCGTGCCCTAAACACAAGAATAAAGTATCTACTTTAGTATTAATTTGAGAAGTAAATGAGATTTCTGTGCTTCCAATTAAATCTTTGTGCACTTTATGTAATTTATTGCCAGCATTTGACGTGCTGTAAACAAAATTGATATTTGCTTCAGGATGATTTAATAACAATCTAATTAATTCCCCGGCAGTATAACCAGCTCCACCTATAATTCCTATCTCTAACATACTTAAGAGTTTATTTGTTTATAAATTTTATTCTGATTCCCTAAAATTTTAATGAAGCCTTTCGCATCTTCTGCTGTCCAAGCTTTATTTTCTTCACCATATGTGCTAAAAGCACTTGACATTAAATCGTGATCAGATATAATTCCGTCTAAAGAAAAGTGATAGGGTTTTAAACTTACCACAACGTTACCAGAAACCATTTTTTGAGAACTTTGCAAAAAAGCTTCTGTATCTCTCATTACAGGATCTAAATATTGACCCTCATGCAAATGCATTCCGTAGAAACTAGATAAATACTCTTTGTGTTGCAGTTGCCATTTAGTTAAGGTGTGTTTCTCTAATAAATGGTGCGCTTTTACCGTAATTAAAGCAGCAGCAGCTTCAAAACCAACTCTTCCTTTAGTACCAACAATCGTATCACCAACATGAATATCTCTTCCAATTGCGTATGCAGAAGCAATATTATTTAGTTTTTCAATATTTATTTCAGGTGCATTTTCTTTACCATTAAAAGCAATAAACTCCCCATTTTTAAAAGTAAGTGTTACCTTTTCTTCTCCCTCTTTTTCTAATTGAGAAGGATATGCTTCATTTGGCAGTGGCTTTTCAGATTTTAAAGTTTCTACACCACCAACACTTGTTCCCCAAAGTCCTTTATTAACAGAATATTTAGATTTTTCCCAAGGCATATCAATACCTTCAGCCTTTAAGTAATCTATTTCTTCTTGTCTGGTTAAACTTCCATCTCTAATTGGTGTAATTATTTTAATATGAGGGGCTAATGTTTGAAAAATCATATCAAAACGAACTTGATCATTCCCTGCACCTGTGCTTCCATGCGCTATATACTCTGCATCAATACTTTTGGCATATTCTATAATCTCTATAGCCTGAATAATTCTTTCTGCACTTACAGAAAGGGGATATGTGCTATTTTTTAATACATTTCCGAAGATTAAGTATTTTACCACTTTATTATAAAAAGTAGCAACTGCATCAATATTCTTATAGGTAGAAACACCCATTTTGTATGCGTTGCTTTCTATGTTTTTTATTTCTTTACTTGTAAAACCACCTGTATTTACACTAACAGCATGTACATCGTATTTTTTTGATAAACTTACGGCACAGTAAGAAGTGTCTAAACCACCACTGTATGCTATTACTAATTTTCTATTTTTATTATTTGACATTTTTATTTTTTTTTAAAAATAATTGCTGTTTTATATTTTTTAATTTTTTAAAAACGTTTTCTTTTACTTCTTTAGACGCTTCTTTATTGTTGTTTTTTGGATCAAATAGCATTCCTGTGCACAAACACATCTGTTGTGATGTTCTTGTTAAAATATCAAAATTCTTACAGGTTTTACAACCGTTCCAAAAAGATTGATCATCTGTAAGTTCAGAAAAAGTAACTGGTTTGTAACCTAGGTTACTGTTTAATTTCATCACAGCCAAACCAGTAGTAATACTAAACACCTTTGCAGTTGGAAATTTTGTTCTAGAGTGTTTAAATATCACTTGTTTAATCTGTTTTGCTAAGCCTAAGTTTCTATAATCTGTATGAACTATTAATCCAGAATTCGCCACAAATTTTCCATGGCCCCAAGCCTCTATGTAGCAAAAACCTGCAAACTTCTTTCCGTCTAGCGCTATTACTGCATTCCCATTTTCTATTTTGGTAGTAATGTAAGCAGGTTTTCTTTTAGCAATACCAGTTCCTCTAACTTGTGCAGCATCTTCTATAGTTTTGCAGATAATATCCGCATAAATAATATGCGATTTGTTAGCAATTACAATTTTCATTGTATTGATGTTTTAAAATTGAATGTATTTGTTTGTTTTACTTTGAAATGCAGAATTGGACACACCTAATTCTATAATTATTTAGACACCCAAAGGGCGTGTAGCAGAAAAGCGGCGTGCAGAAACAGTACTATTTGAAATAATATTATTTTTTCGTTTGTCTTTAAGATTTGATAAGTAATACATTGTAATAAAAATAAAAAATTATGGTTTCAGTTAATTGCTATTTATTGTATTAGCGAATTGTATTGCGACAGCGCAATCTGGGAACCATAGAATATGTTTTATTTTTTGAGGTAATCATGGTGTAAATGTAAAATAATTTTTCAATTGATTCTGATTAATAGTACTTATTTTTAAATTTTTATCAATTTAATAGCAAATCAATTTGTTATTTATCAATTCTTTAGTAAACACTTTTATAAATCTACTAAGATTATAGATTTTGTTTATTTAAAAAAAATATTATTTTACATATTTTAACTTTTCACACTGTTTTATTACGTTTCATCCTATAAATAATACAGTTAAGTGGATTTTTATTTTTTAAAGCATCATCCTATTGCATCTTTGAACCCAAAATAAAAGAATAAATAACTTTGCTGAAAAACTAAAAATAGTTCCTTTAGCTCCCTAATAATAAACCTAACTTTACATCTTCATTAAAAACATACAATTGCTATATTTTCCGGAATTGAAAAAACAGAATACATGAATTTTTACAAACAAATTTAAGCAGAAATTCAAGCAGCTTCTTATATCGTTATTACAGCACATAAATCTGCGGACGGAGACTCTATTGGTTCCTCTTTAGGATTACTTCACTTTATAGAGAAACTCGGTAAAAAGGCTGTCATTTGTCATCCAGATAAAGCACCAGATTTTTTATATTGGTTAGATACTACCAATATTCTTTTAATGGAAGAAAATCCTGAAGAATTTAGAGCATCGATTAAAAAAGCAGATTTAATTTTTTGTTTAGATTATAATGCTATTAGTCGTGTAGGTTCAGAAATGCAAGTTTTGTTAGAGGAAGCAACTGGTAATAAAATTATGATAGACCATCATTTGAATCCTGAGGAGTTTCCTGCAATAACGCTCTCTGAAACTACTGCATCTTCTACTTCGCAGCTAATCATAGATTTAATAGAGCATTCTGGGCACTTAAACATGTTAGATGAAAAAATTGGAACACCTTTATACCTTGGTATCTTAACAGACACTGGTAGTTTTAGATTTAATTCTGTAAAGCCAAGAACGCATGAGGTGCTAGCTAAAATTTTGAGAGCAGGAGTGGAGCATGATTTAATTCACGAAAAATTAAACGATAACAACACTGAAAGTCGTTTGCGTTTGCAAGGGTATGCAATGAGTGAGAAATTAGAGATTTTATACGATTATAATGTTGCTGTTATTTCCTTATCTAAAGAAGAACTAGCCAAATACAATTATAAAAAAGGTGATACTGACAGTTTGGCCAACTTGGTATTATCTATAAAAGGTATGAAAGCTGCTATTGTGTTTACAGAGCGTAATGGAATTATGAAAATTTCTTTTAGATCTAAAGGTGCAGAAAACCCTGTAAATCTTTTAGCAAAAGAGCATTTTAATGGAGGTGGACATGCGAATGCTTCTGGAGGTATGAGCGATTTATCGGTGATGGAAACTTTAGAAAAGTTAAAAGGACTAATTCCTAAATATTTTTAAAAGTAACCTAAAAGCGGTTTTAACAAGGTGTAAGTGTAAACTAAAAGTTATTTTGTATTTTTTTGACCTCAAGTGTGACGTGATTTGAATTTTTATTACAAACAAAATCTTTAAATAACTCCAGTTTCAGTAAACTTTGATTCTGTTTTTGTATAAATTTGTTTAACTAAATTTATAAAATATTCTTTTAATAAAAGTACTTTTGGCTATTATTAAAATATCCGTTTTAAAATAACAAAACTTAAAAAAGAACGTTATACAAATAACTAACAGAAAATATGATTAAAAAAAATATTTTATCAATAGTATTAATTGCATCTTCTATATGTATTATAGGTTGCAGTGATGGAGGGAAATTTAAAATTCAAAAAGGTAAAGTAGGGCATTTAACAACAAAAACTACCATACAAGAATTAACTCATATTTTCAAAAATGATTCTATTGTAAAAAACTTAAGTGAAGGTGCTTTAGGTGATAACTATTTTCAAGATGATGATGAATATTTAATTTTTGAAAAAGGAGGAAAGCACATGCTAACGATTATTCCAAAAGAGCAATTAGATTCAATTTCTACTATTAAAAGTGTTGAGATCCATGACGCAAGATTTAATTCTGAGACTTCACTAAACATAAACTCTAGCTTTTCTGAGATTAATGTGAATAATAAGATCAATAGGGTAGAAACTACGTTAACTTCTGCAACCCTGTTTTTAGATGATTTAAATACAACTATAGCAATAGATAAAGAAGAATTAGGTTTAAGAGATTTTACTACTCAGAAAGTAAGTTTAGAACAAATTCCTGATTTAGCAAAAATGAAATCTTTTATCGTCTGGTTTAATTAGAAAAAATTTTGAAAAAAAAATACACTATTCAAAAAGCTCCATTTGTTGTGCCAACGACAGATGGTAAACTAATAGAAGAACATTTTGGGGGCGCCACAGACGGCAATACCCAAACTAGTATTGCACATATGATTGCACCACCCAACTGGAGTGAACCTTTTCAAACTCCAGAATTTGAGGAATATACTTATGTCATTAAGGGTAAGAAACAGTTTATTATTGATGGAGAAGTTCTAGTTTTAACAGCAGGCCAGTCTATAAAATTAGAAAAAAATACAAGAGTTCAATACTCAAACCCTTTTAAAGAACCTTGCGAATATATGTCTGTTTGTACTCCAGCTTTTTCTATTGATTTGGTAAATAGAGAGAACACTTAAACTTTTTTCCTTGTGAGATAGAAAGGTAGGTAAATCAGCATAAAATAAGGAATTATCAGAATTTCAACTACAAAAATGTACTGAGGCCAATCTCCAAAAAGATCTAATGCTGTAGCTGCATCTGGCTTTCTATTAGTAAAAAAGTAGTTAGATCCTAAAAAGTAGTTGAGTACAAACATAAAAAGCATGTATGCTTGCATTCCTAAAAATGACTTGCCAACACTTCTTAGCGTTGGTCTCATTTTATAGATAAAGGTTGCAAAGAACATGAAAATAACAAGTCCTGCATGCACAAACCAATACCTAAAAAACGGAAAGTTTAGATAGTTATATTCGTCTGGCGTAATTAAAGATTGTAATGTACCTGCTAATATTAAGAAAAAGAAGATTTCATAATACACAAACTTTTTTGTGACTGATAAAACCGGAATTACGAGCGCTAAGAAACTACATAAGTGCAAAGGTAGATCTTCTTGAGTATTAAAATTTCCTTTGTATAAGTGCACAAAGGTTCCTAAGATAACAGTAAAACAAATTGAAAAAGCTAAAATATTTCCAATAATCGATTGGACCTTTTGCGTCTGTTTTTTGGTAATAAAGATCAAAGCAAAACCAAAGAAAATACAAAAAAGTGCCACAATAGCGTGTTGTACAGAGAAAGGAGTAAAATTATTGTTCTCTTTTAAGAAGAAATCCATTTAGTAAATTTAAACATAATACTTGTTATTACCGCAAGATTAAGTTTTTAAAATATAAATTGTAAGGTTGTGTGTTTTTATAATCTCAATATTTAAGAATTTCTTTTGCAAGCTAACAATGTGTTTTTTAATAACATTGCAATAGTCATTGGCCCAACACCGCCAGGAACTGGTGTAATAAATTCAGATTTTTTAGACACTTCTTCAAAGGCAACATCTCCTACTAATCTAAATCCGCTTTTTTTAGAAGAATCTGCTAAACGCGTGATACCTACATCTATAACAGTAACACTGTTTTTTACCATATCTGCTTTTAGAAATTCAGGAATTCCTATAGCAGCAATAATAATATCTGCTTGTAAGGTAAGTTCTTTTAAATTTTTAGTTCTACTATGGCACATGGTTACGGTAGCGTTACCAACTTTTCTTTTTTGTGAAAGTAAGATGCTTATTGGGCTGCCAACAATATGACTTCTTCCTAAAACTACCACGTGTTTTCCAGAAGTTTCTACGTTGTATCTTTCTAGTAACTCTAAAATACCAAATGGAGTTGCAGAAATAAATGTGGGCAAGTTTAGGGCCATTTTCCCAACATTTGTTGGATGAAATCCGTCTACATCTTTGTCTGGGTTTACAGCCATTAATACTTTTTGCTCGTCTATATGTTCTGGTAGCGGAAGTTGCACTATAAAACCATCAATATCATTATCAATATTTAGAATGGCAATTTCATTTAATAAATCATTTTCTGTAACTTCTTCAGGTAATCTTATTAAAGTAGATTCAAAACCAACACGCTCACAAGCTTTTACTTTTGCATTTACATATGTAATACTTGCTCCATTATTACCAACAATAATTGCAGCTAAATGCGGTGTCTTATGGCCATTATCTTTTAGCTCTCTTACTTCTAACGCAATTTCTTCTTTAATATCTGCAGCCGTTTTTTTCCCGTTTAGTAAAATCATTAAATTAGTTTTTATTTGAGATTTATTACTTATTTCTTTTTTAAATAAAATTCCTACTTCATTCCTTGCATCATTTGCATCATTTTTTTACCACCACCACCTTGCATCATCTTCATCATTTTACTCATCTGATTAAATTGCTTCATTAGTTGATTTACGGCATTAACTGAAGTTCCAGAACCTTTGGCAATTCTCTTTTTTCTACTAGAATCGATACTGTTTGGTGTACTTCTTTCTATTGGTGTCATAGAATGTATTATTGCTTCAATACCTTTAAAAGCGTCATCATCAATATCTACATCTTTCATCGCTTTGCCAGCTCCAGGAATCATACCCATAAGGTCTTTCATGCTTCCCATTTTTTTAATTTGCTGTATTTGCGTCAAAAAGTCATCAAACCCAAACTGATTTTTAGCAATTTTCTTCTGTAATTTTCTAGCCTCTTCCTCGTCGTATTGATCCTGTGCTCTTTCAACAAGAGAAATAACATCCCCCATTCCTAGAATTCTGTCTGCCATTCTATCTGGATGAAAAATATCAATCGCATCCATTTTTTCACCTGTACCAATAAATTTAATAGGTTTATTAACTACAGATTTTATTGATAAAGCAGCACCACCACGGGTATCACCATCTAATTTTGTAAGTACAACACCATCAAAATTTAATATATCATTAAAAGTTTTTGCTGTATTTACAGCATCTTGCCCCGTCATAGCATCTACTACAAATAAAGTTTCTTGAGGTTGTATAGTTTTGTGAATTTCAGAAATTTCTTTCATCATTTCTTCATCTACAGCTAAACGACCAGCAGTATCTATAATAACTACATTTTTGCCGTTTGCTTTGGCATACTTTACCGCATTTTTGGAAATTTCTACAGGGTTTTTATTCTCAACTTCTGCATAAACTTCTACACCAATTTGATCTCCTACAACTTGTAATTGATTTATTGCCGCGGGTCTATATACATCACAACCAACCAAAAGTACTTCTTTAGATTTTTTAGTTTTTAAGAAGTTTGCTAATTTTCCAGAAAAAGTAGTTTTACCTGAGCCTTGCAAACCAGACATTAAAATAATGGTTGGAGAACCACCTAGATTAACCCCAACGGTTTCACCACCCATTAATAGTGTCAGTTGGTCCTTTACCAATTTTATCATTAACTGTCCAGGATTTAATGTAGTCAATACATCCTGTCCTAGAGCTTGTGTTTGTACTTTTTTGGTAAAATCTTTGGCAATTTTGAAATTTACATCGGCATCAAGTAATGCTCTTCTAACTTCTTTCAAAGTTTCTGCAACATTAACTTCTGTAATTTTACCGTGTCCTTTTAAGGTATGTAAAGCTTTATCTAATTTATCGCTTAAATTATTAAACATAATTTGTGTCTTTTTTGGAAAGACAAATATAATAAATTAACAAGTATTTTTAGATAGTTATTTTAGGCTTTTTTAGATTACTTTTTCTTCAAGAATAATGAAGTAAAGAAGTTTATAAAATATTAAAAAATATAAATTTTAAAGAAAAAAATGAGCTTAGAGTATCTTTAACTTCTTTAGAATTTTTAAACTAACTAAGCTCTAATAATATTTCATTTTAATAATGAAATTGATAACATTTAAAATATCCCTCAATATTTTATGCCCTGTGCTACTATTTTTATAGGAATTTTTAGCATTATTAAAATTAATAAATAAGGAGGATTATACATCTAATAGACAAGTGCAAAAATATATATGAAGCACCAATATTAAAGTCTAAATATTGTTTTTATTTAAAAAGGTAAAAAGTAAGTTACAAATATCTAGTCTATTTATTATTTGCAATAAACTCTAAAGCAACACCATTTATGCAATGTCGCTTTCCTGTAGTTTTTCTTGGTCCATCATTAAAAGAATGTCCCAGATGACCACCACAGGTGTTGCATTTTAATTCGGTTCTTGCGTAACCAATCTTATAATCTACATCTAATTCTACATTATCCTTGATTGCTCTATCGAAAGAAGGCCAACCAGTACCAGAATCAAACTTAAACTGAGATTCATATAAAGGCGTTTTACAAGCAGCACAAATAAATAAGCCAACTTTATAATTCTTATTTATAGGACTTGTAAAAGCTCTTTCTGTGCCTGCTTCACGAAGCACATAATATTGTTCGCTTGTCAACTCTTTTTTCCATTGAGCGTTAGATTTAACTATTTTGTATTTTGTATTTTCTTTAGAAGCGTCTTGAGCTTTACTAGAGCAACTTAAAAAAAGAACAATTATTAAAAGGGAAAGTACTTTATTCATTGGTATTTTATTTAGTCGTGGATGTAAATTATTATAAATTCTAAATTAGAAAACTAAAACCTTAACAAAGATAAGGATCATTCATCATAAAGAAAACTTAATATTTCTAAGTATTTATATAAAAGAAACTTTCCTGTTTATTCAAATATTTGCTCATAATATAGAAATGTGTTTGTTGCTTCTATGTTTTAATAAAGTTTAAGATAGATAGTTTCTTGGTTTGAAAATTTACAAATAATGAACCAAATACAAAAAAGTGAAAATTTGTAAAAACTTTTACTATATTGTATGCCATTCTATAATAAATGAACAATATTTTTATTTAAAATAATTCTATGCTAAAAATTGGAGATAAAAAATTAATAGGAGCTTGGGCATTTTATGATTGGGCAAACTCGGTATATTCTTTAGTAATTAGTACAGCTGTTTTTCCATTATTTTATAGTGCAATAACAGAAGGTAAGACGGTTATTTTTTTAGGTATGAAATGGGATCATGCAGATACTTTGTATAGTTATGCACTTTCTTTTTCTTTTTTAGTTGTGGCTTTTATGTCTCCGATACTATCTGCAATTGCAGATTATACAGGAAATAAATTAAAATTTATGAAATTTTTTTGTTGGTTAGGAGCGCTATCAGTAATGTCTATGTATTTTTTCGAAGATTTAAATACTGCTTGGATAGGTATTGTTTGTACAATTTTAGCAAGTATTGGTTTTTGGTCTAGCATTGTTTTTTATAATTCTTATTTACCTGAAGTTGCGCATCCAGAGCAGCAAGACGCTATAAGTGCAAAAGGTTTTATCTATGGTTATATAGGTTCTATTATTTTATTAATATTTTGTTTAGCAATGATCTTAGCACCAAACACATTTGGTTTCGACTTAAGTATTTCAGATACAGTTTTAGCTAATGGGAGTGAAGCAGAAATTAATAATGCATTGGAGAACGCTAAAAATGCGGCATCTCTTAAAGCCATGAGAATTTCTTTTGTAATGGTTGGCTTTTGGTGGATAGGTTTTGCACAAATAACTTTTAAAAAATTACCAAATAATAGTTTTAATAGAAAACCTCAAAAAGATTTTATTTGGAAGGGTTTTAAGGAGTTAAAAAAAGTATGGATCGAGTTAAAAGAGTATCCAACATTAAAGAATTTTTTAATTGCTTTTTTCTTATTAAGTGTGGGAGTTCAAACCATTATTTTATTAGCAACTATTTTTGGTTCTATTGAACTTGGTCTGGGTACTACTAATTTAATAGTTACTGTTTTATTAATTCAGTTTGTAGCTATTTTAGGAGCATATATTTTTTCTAGAGTATCTAAAAAGTATGGAAATTTTAAAGCTATAAAAATAACGCTTGTGATATGGATTTTGGTATGTTTAGCAGCTTTTATGCTAGAAAAAGAATTACCAAATGTTGAATATTACTTTTATGCTTTAGGTGGTTTATTAGGCCTAGTTCTTGGAGCAATACAATCCTTAACACGTTCTACTTATTCTAAATTATTACCAAAAACACAAGAAAATGCAACATATTTTAGTTTTTATGATGTTACAGAAAAAATTGCGATTGTATTAGGAACCTTTGTATTTGGATTTTTAATTTATTTAACAGGTTCTATGCAATGGAGTGTACTTTCTTTGGGGCTGTTCTTTATTGCCTCATTGGTTGTCTTAAGTGGTTTGAAAAGCACAGAACATGTGCATTAATAAAATATTTTTCGAATACCTATAAAGATAAAAACGAATATAGAGTTACCAATAAAAAATGGAATGATAAATTCTTTCAAATTTAAAACTAATAGCACACTTATAATTAGTAATTGAAAACCTAAACCAAAAGTAGAAATTAACGTCATTAGCCAATTCGGAAACGGTTTTCCTTCTGGTGCTTTTTTATCTAAAGCATAAATTATTTCATCAAAAATGCCATACAATGCTTTGTATAAAGAAAAAAGAAAAGTAACATTTTTTTGTTTTTCACCAGGCAAGGCAATTGGTGTTTTATCTTCAAAAACCCTACTTGTAGTGTCGCCTGCAAAACGATTTCTAAGAATTACATAATAGTAATTGTATAAAGTTCCTTGCAATTGAATTCCGAAGAAGGCTAAAAAAATAAAACCAAAATGGGTGTTAGTTAAATATCCAATAGTAGCTAAAATGATAAAGTTTAAGATAATATCTGAAACAGAATCTAAAAATCTACCTGTATAAGAGGGCGTTTCTTTTACTCTTGCTAGTTCACCGTCTGCGGCATCTAAAATGGATTTTAAAATTAAGAAGAATGCAGCTGTCCAATAACAGCCTTCAATAATACAATAGACACCAATTAAACCCGAAATAACGAAGGCTATAGTTACGTCTACTGGTGTAAATTTTGTTGATTTTAATGAATTTGCAATAACTCTTGCAATTGGTCTACCGTAATCTGATAAGTCTGTAAATTGATGTTCTTTTGGTAATTTAGACATAAAATGCTTTTAATAGTGGGCATTCTATGACTTATAAAAAGATATAAAACAGCACATTATAATTAGGATACAAAAGTAAAAAAAGCATTGTAATTAAGGAATGCTTTTTTTAACTACTTTTTAATTAAAAAATTTTTAAACTAAAAAGCATTGTATCCGCTAAGATACAATGCTTTCATTATTTTTAGAAACACCTTTTTTTAATTAATAGTAACATTAAAAGTTACTTCTACATCTGTACTTCCTCCAGCACTGCTAGACGATCCATCATTTGGTTTTGTAGGTTCATGCTTTAAGACAATAGTTAATGTTCCTGAACCGGCGCCAGCAGTAATTAAAGAAGTTTCAACTCCTAAAGGAAACCCATTTCCGTCTACATCCGTTTTAGTAATTGTTAATCCAGAAGAAGTATAGAAAAACTCATGTTCATCTGCTTCGTCTTTTACTTCTTCAGTAATATCTTCTGCTGGAGATTCTGTTTCATTTAATAACTGAACGACACCTGTATAGGTTGTGTTCGCTGTTAAAGAAGGTTCTGATGGAGAATATGTACCATCATTTCCACCTTCTCCATCAGGATCACTATATGTTAACGTAACTACATCACTACCGTTTGTTAAGGTATACTTTACAGTTGTAATTAATTCTTCTTCACTATCATGATCGTGGTCATCATCATCATCAGAACAAGCTGTAAATGTGAATACAGAGATAAATAATATTGCTAATAATTTTGTAATTTTAATTGTATTTGTAATTTTCATAATTGTTTGTTTAATAATTTATTTTAAGTTTTAGGTTATAGTTTCTTCCTAAATCATCACTAAAATATCTTAATCTATTTAAATGTTCTCTGTAAGATTTATTGAACATATTTTCTATATTAAATTCTAATTTTAAACTTCCTTTATTAGAAAATTTAAATACTGCAGATGTATGCATACCAAATAACGAATAGCTACGAGGTGTTGAACTAATATCTACAAAAACATCTTCTTGTATGGTTGCATTGTATGTAAAAAAATTATAATCTGGAAATCTATTTTGCTGTAAACTTGTTTTTTGACTTAAACGAATTGTTAACTGATTTAAATTCGCATTTACGTATGATAAATGATTGCTAAAATTGGCAGCAGGCATATGAATTAAGGAGATATTATCTGTTAAATTATCTCCTTGTAATAAGCTGAAACTACCTGAATAACTAAAATTATTACTAACTTTCTTGTTTACATCAATGTCAATTCCAAAAATTTGTGCAGCAACTTGGTTGTATTCCCAAACTGGAAAAGCACCACGAATTGTGGTCGTAATACCTACTGGAACCAATTGAACAAAACCATTAATTCTTTTGTAATAAGGACTAATTGCAAACCCAAAATTGTTACTATTTTTTTCTAAAGACAGAATAAATTTATTCGCTATTTCTTTGCCAATAGTTAGTAAACCAGTTTCTATCCTTGCAGCACTGTGATGCAAGCCTTCACTAAACAATTCAGATGGATTAGGCACTCTAGATGCTAAACCATAATTTGCTAATAACAGTATATTATTGTCAAATTTCTTTGATAATCCTAAACTTGCTGACATATTGTGATAGGTAAACCTCGGATTGGTAGGAATATCAGTACCTTTTATGTCACCATCTTCAAATTCTGGAAACAATTCATCATAATTATAGGTTTCTTGCCAATCTGTAACATTGTATTCTTTTCTTGCATTGATATCAGAAAAATCATAACGAAAGCCAGCACTTAAATCAGTAGTTTCATCTAAACGATAATTCCCAACAGCATACATACCAGCATCATATTTATCAAAATCAGGAATTAAAGGGCTTGTACCTGTTCCAGAAACTGCATCATTTTGTTGATAACGAACCAACAAACCTGTATTTATTTTTAGATTATTAAAATAATCTATTTGTAAATTAGGTTGAAGACTTGTTGTGAATAACCTCAGATCTATAACAGGTGTATTTTTTAAATCTCCTCTTCGTAAATCATATTCTTTACGCCTGTTAATTTGAAAATCGTACTGAACAGTTAATTTTCCAAAACCTTTATAACGCTTGTACGCCTCAATTTTTCCTAAATGATGTACAATTGACTGTTTAGGTACATTAATAGTATAAGAAAAATCTTCAATAACTCTTGGTTGCTGGCTGTTTATTGCATTTACCAAATCGTTTACATTACCAATATGAGAAGACTGCAAAATTCCAAACTCATTATTTACATAACTATAGTAAGCGTCAAAACCTTTTTCAAAACTATTGTAACCAAATTGAATAGAACCATTTAAGCTTTCTACACCACTATTGGTTAGGTTGTAATTGGATGCTTCAAAGTCTCCGAATTTTCTGTAATTCATTTGAACTTTTGTGTAAAATCCTGAATTATAAGTTTTAATTATTTCAGAATTTAAACTACCACCCAAACCATTTGAATTAAAAGAGGTTAAAATACTCCCAAACAAACTATCTTTAACAGTGTATCTTTTTGGTCTTAAAAGGATTAATCCACCGATAGCATCACTACCGTATTTTAATGTGTTTGCTCCTTTTATGACATCAATTCTATCACTAGCATTAATATCGATATTAGGTGCATGTTCATCGCCCCATTCTTGGTCAAACATCCTTACATTGTTGTTAATAATTAAAAGTCTGCTGCTATGTAAGCCATGAATCATTGGTTTTACAATAGCATTACCAGTATTTAAAGTGGAAACACCACTAATCGTTTTTAAGGCATCACCCAAAGATTTATCAGTAAATTCTTCTATTACTGCCTTTTTGATAGACTGCTCTACACTAGATTGCTCGGTTTTTTTGCTTGCCTTTAGAATAACTTCATTTAATTCTTCCAAATGATGTTCTAAATAAATGTCTTTGCTAATTTTCTTGTCAATATCGATTGTAATTTGCTTTGTCTCGCAAGAAATATGTTTAACTTCTAGAATGATCTTTCCTTTGCATAAGTTATTAATTTCGAAAACACCATCCATATTTGATGTTGTATATCTATTTAAATTTATGACAGCAATTGATGCACCAAGTATTGGTGTTTTGTCGTGGAAATCGATAATTCTACCTTTAAAAGTAATATTACAGTCTTGTGCAGCTGTATTTGTAATAATACAATACAAAAATGCACACAAAAAAATTAGTCTTTGCATTTTGGTCTTTTATGTTCAAAAAAAATTAAGCTTGAACATAAAGAGGAGGACCCCTTAGATAAAAAGATAACTGATAATGATTTTTTAAGAAACTATATTGTAAACTATTATTATAAATAATAATGTTTGTAATAATTTTGTAATGAGCAGTAGTTAAAAAAGAATCACCCTTTTTCATAAGGTGTAATTTACAATCAAGATCTTTTTCGTGAAGATGTTTTTCTATTTTAGAGCTACAAATAGTGTGTTCATGATTTAAAAAATCGTGAACAGAATCTATAGCCATTGGTAATAAGAATATAACCAATAGAAAAGGACCTATATGTTTTTTTAACGTTTTAATATTATTTTAAATTCAGCATTTCTTTATCTAAGGAAAAAATTGATTGCTAAAATACAAATATCCTTTGACATGTAATGCATATCTATCAAACATACCAAGTTAATAAAGTTTTATCTAAAATGAAGGATGTAAAGCCATCAATGAAAACAATAAAAAAGTGAATATGTTTTTTAAACTGTTTGAGAGTTCTTATCTAATAAAAGTTCACAAGTTATTGAAATACGTATTTTAACAATGTTGCTAAATGTTACTTTATCTTATAAACGGTTCCATCAGTAAGAAACTTATTAAACCCTATTTTTGCTGAAAAATCATAAGAATCATCTGTTATTTTAGTTATTTGAACATAAATAGCGTCTTTATCTAGCTGTTTTTTAGGCGATTTCATTTTTAGAGAATAAAAGAAATTATTTTTCCATTTTATATATAAAGTATCAATATGTTTTATTCTTTTTTCTCCAGACGCACTATCGTTAGAAATACTTATAATTTTATCGTATTCTTCAATTTGTATACTATCTATTCTAGTGATAATTGTTTTGCTATATCCTTTCCCTGCAGGAACCTCAAAAATTCCTTTTCTAAATCTTTCTGGATCTCCCTTTTCAGTCGAACAGTATGTGAATGTTAACAAAAAGAAACAAGAAACAAGTACTAATAATATTGTGTTTCTTTTTTCTGAGAAATTTGCAAAAACTCCTTTATTCTTTTTTTTTTTTATCATTTTAAATTCCTGTATAATTTGAAGGTGTAATAGCCTTCAACTCTATTTTAATTGCTGAGGAAACGTCTAATGTGTCAATAAAGTTAGCAATAGATATTTGGTTTATTTTTTCGTTAGTTCTGGTTAATCCTTTTAAAGCTTCATAAGGATTTGGATATGCCTCTCTTCTTAAAATTGTTTGTATTGCTTCTGCAACCACTGCCCAATTATTTTCTAAGTCTTGATCAAACTTTGCTTTGTTTAATAATAACTTATTCAATCCTTTCAAAGTAGATGTAAACGCGATGATTGTATGTCCAAATGGCACACCAACATTTCTTAAAACGGTACTATCCGTTAAATCTCTTTGCAGTCTAGAGATCGGTAATTTAGCAGAAAGGTGTTCAAAAATAGCATTTGCAAGACCTAAGTTTCCTTCAGAATTCTCAAAGTCAATAGGATTCACTTTATGTGGCATTGCAGAAGAGCCAACTTCACCAGCCTTAATTTTTTGTTTAAAATACTCCATAGAAACATAGGTCCAGAAATCTCTATCTAAATCTATAACAATATTATTAATACGTTTTAAGGTATCAAACATAGCAGCCATATGATCATAATGCTCTATTTGTGTTGTTGGAAAAGAATGGTGTAAACCTAACTTTTCTTGCACAAAATTACTTCCAAAAGCTTTCCAGTCTATTGATGGATACGCAACTTTATGCGCATTAAAATTACCTGTAGCACCACCAAATTTTGCAGCGTTAGGTATCTCATTTAACAAACTGAATTGTGCTTTTAAACGTACTACGAAAACATCAATCTCTTTACCTAAACGTGTAGGAGAAGCAGGTTGCCCGTGGGTTCTAGCCAGCATAGAAATATCTTGCCATTCAATAACAAGTTCTTGTAATCTTTCTAAAAGTTCTAAATATTGGGGTACATACACATCATTCATAGCTTCTTTTATAGACAGCGGAATTGCAGTGTTATTTATGTCTTGAGAAGTCAACCCAAAGTGGATAAACTCTTTGTGCGCTTGCAAACCTAAAGCATCAAATTTTTCTTTTATAAAATACTCAACAGCTTTTACATCATGATTTGTAATGCTTTCTATATCTTTTATTTTTTGAGCATCTTTTGCAGTAAAATCAATATAAATTTTTCGAATTTCATTAAATAAACTATTGTCAAAACTTATTAATTGTGGCAAAGGTATTTCGCACAAAGCAATAAAATATTCAATTTCTACTTTAACCCTGTATTTAATTAGAGCTTCTTCAGAAAAATAGTTTGCTAGTTCTTCAATCTTTCCTCTGTATCGTCCATCAATAGGAGAGATTGCATTTAGTTTTGTTAAGTTCATTTTTAGTTGAGTTGTTATCTACAAAAATAAGTATTAAAAGACACTTATTAATATGTTTTGTATGTTTTTCTTATGTTGTTTTTTTTTCTTTAATTTAGTAGGATATAGGGTTGTCTGGTGGTTCGAGAATAATACTCTTAGTACTATTAATGTATATTTGTTTTAAAATTATATTTTAATGTTAGAAATAAAAAGACTTTTTTACATATTTGCTTTTTTTACTTTTTATTTCATGAGTAAAGATTGCAATGCTCAACAAATTAATTTATTTGATGGTAATAATAAGCGAACTGGAACATGGAAAAAATATCATTCTAATAAAAGAATTCGATATACAGGTCAATTTAAAGATGGAAAGGAATTTGGAGTTTTTAAATTTTATGATATAACTACATCCAGAAAACCGGTTATTATAAAAAAATTTTACGAAAATTCAGATTCCTTATTTGTGCAGTTTTATAGTTTAAACGGAAATCTAAAAACGGAAGGAGTTTTAAATGAAAGAAAAAGAGTTGGGCTTTGGAAATACTTTTATAAAAATGGTGCCGTAATGTCTCAGGAAAACTACAAAAATGGTTTGCAGCATGGAGAACAGTTCGTGTTTTATTCGAATGGTAAAATAACTGAAAGATCTTTATTTAAAGACGGTTTGTTAGATGGTATTTCAAGTAAATATTCGAGTAAAGGAATTTTAATAGAAGAAGTTGTCTATAACAAAGGGAAGCCAAATGGTCTTGCAAAATATTTTGAATTGAACGGAAACATAAAGGAAACTGGTATTTATGCAGATGGAAAAAGAGTCGGAAAGTGGGAATATTATTTAGAAGGTGAAATTGCTCCGGAAGATTCTCTGAAAAAAAATAAAAGAAAGATTTATAAAAAACAATAAACCCTCAAGAAGCTACCTGAGGGTTTATATTTATAATAATTTTTGTGAGATTGTTATTTTAAAAGAACTTTATCAATAGCGTGTATTACACCATTACTTGCTTGCACGTCTGTAGCAATAATAGCACTTACTCTATTGTTTGCATCGGTTAATGTTGCACCATTTGTAATATTTGCAGTAATATTACCCCCTAAAGTTACAATAGTCATACCATCACTTAAGCCAGCAGCTAAAACATTTGCACCGGCAACGGCATGCATTTCTAATGTTCCTTTTAGGGTAGGCTCATCAATATCATCCAAAGAAGCTACGTTTAGTTCTGCTAATAAATCTACAAAAGCGTCATTTGTTGGCGCAAATATAGTAAATGGAGCAGGTGCTGTTCCGTTTGCTGTTGAAAGCGTTCCTACGAAATCAAAGGTTAAATCTGATCTGGTTAAGGCAGTTACTAAAATAGAAAAATTAGGATCTGCTGCTGCAAATGTGACTACTGTTGGCAAACCAATAACCGCATTCACGGCGTGTATCGTTCCATTATCCACAGATACATCTGCAGTAGTTACTGTCGAAACTCCGTTAATAACTACCCCATTAGTAGTATTTATAAATAAACTCATGTTATTTCCATTCGGAGTTGCTGTAGATAGAGAGTTTACAGAATATCCAGTTTCCAACGAAGAAGATACAGCATTACCACTAACTACATGATTTAATAAAACTTGAGTTAAAACATCCGTTGGAATATCAGCTAATGCACTAAAGTTGTTTTCGGATAAAAACGTTGTAAAAGCGGCATTATTTGGAGCAAATACTGTAAAAGGTCCTTCACCATCTAGAACATCCGGCAAATTACCATTAGCTAATTGCAGAGCTTCTAACAAAATACTATAATCTGGAGAATTACTTACAAAATCTACTATTGTATTTGTTATTGGCCCGGGCATCGTTTCATCATCATTATTACAACTTGTAAATGCTGTAAATGATAAAATTAAAATTAATACTGTTTTAAATAAAAGTTTAAATGTTTTCATAATATTATTTTTGTTTAATTAATACAAATAAATGCTAAACAAATTTAGGTAAAATTATTATTGTTTAACAATATTCATTAAAACTTAAACAAAATTTTAACATTTGAGAATTTATAACTCTACTGTTAATTGGATTAAACCTTAAGAAATAAAAATCTATGTTGTAAATTTGCAAATCAATTAATAGCGAATGAAAAGAGTAGTTGTAGGTCTTTCTGGAGGTGTAGATTCTAGTGTCACTGCCTATTTACTAAAAGAGCAAGGGTACGAGGTTATTGGGCTTTTTATGAAAAATTGGCATGATGATTCTGTAACTATTTCTAATGAATGTCCGTGGTTAGAAGATAGTAACGATGCTATGATTGTTGCTGAGAAATTAGGTATTCCATTTCAAGTTGTAGATTTAAGCAACCAATACAAAGAGCGTATTGTAGATTATATGTTTGATGAATATAGTAAAGGAAGAACTCCAAACCCGGATGTGCTATGCAATCGAGAAATAAAGTTTGATGTATTTATGGATATAGCACTAAAACTAGGTGCAGATTATGTTGCAACAGGACATTATTGCAGAAAAGGCTTAGATATAATTAATGGCGAACCTGTTTATAAATTGTTAGGTGGTAAAGATAAAAATAAAGATCAATCTTATTTTTTATGCCAACTTTCTCAGAAGCAATTAACCAAAGCAATGTTTCCTATTGGGGAATTAACAAAACCAGAAGTTAGAGAAATTGCTAAAAAAGCCGATCTAATTACTGCTGAAAAGAAGGACTCTCAAGGTTTGTGTTTTATTGGTAAAGTAAGGTTACCAGAGTTTTTACAACAAAAATTGCAACCCAAAGAAGGTAGAATTATTAATATTCCTACAGATTTTTATCAGTATACAAAGTTAATTCCTAAATTTGAGAGTATAGAGGCAGAACTAGCCTATTCATCTACAAAATTTTCATATAATGAAGAAGATGGAAAATTTTTAGGAAAGCATCAAGGAGCCCATTATTTTACAAAAGGACAACGTAAAGGATTAAATGTTGGAGGAACAAAAGAAGCATTATATGTTATAGAAACAAACGTAGATACAAATACTATTTATACAGGTGAAGGAAAAAATCACCAAGGATTGTATAGAAATGTATTGTTTGTTTCGAATGAAGAAATCCATTGGATTCGTGAGGACTTAACGTTAAAGATTGGCGAAACGTTAAAGGTAGAAGCTAGAATTAGATACAGGCAGGTTTTAGAAAAAGCGACTTTACACAAAGTAGCGTCTGGTTTATATGTAGCCTTTGAGAACAAGCAATCGGCTATTCAAGAAGGTCAATTTGTTGCTTGGTACAAAAATGAAGAGTTATTGGGTTCTGGTGTAATTTCTTAATGACTATAAATAAAGTAATAATGAAATTTTTCAATGAATTTTAAGTATTTGAATTTATTCTTGGAGAAGGAAATAACGCATTTTTTTTTGTGCATGTTTCAGGATTAGTTAATAAATTAGGAAAAAAGAGGAAGTTGAGTTTAATGAACAAGATGGAAGAAAAGCCTTAAACACAGTAAATCTAAAATTTATATAATTATTAGTAAAAGTTTTTCTGAAAAGCCGATAAATAGTGGATAAGCTTTTTTGCTATTGATATATTTTTCTTTTTTTTTAAAAGAATATCATAAAAAGTATT
>Ga0115008_10000596_pt1 | contig 27554 bp, 18 predicted proteins | sample FraStrMetagenome_FD_87164 | JGI IMG/M metagenome (GOLD analysis project Ga0115008, IMG submission 87164) | Marine eukaryotic phytoplankton communities from Arctic Ocean - Fram Strait ARC3M Metagenome | ecosystem: Environmental > Aquatic > Marine > Oceanic | place: Fram Strait | collected... | reverse complement strand
TCAAAGGAAATGGCAATATTATCTTATGATAAATATCAAAAAGAAGATATTGAAAATATTGCCTACTTCGAACCTTTTTATTTAAAAGATTTTATTGTAATTCCTGAAAAAAAGAAGAAGCCTACATTTTAAAGTTTACTTGATAAAGATATTAGATCATTAGTATTCGTAAGGTTTAATTATTAGGCTTACCGTTGGCTCTTTTTCTTATATTAAAGAAGGGTAACGAATTCCTAAAAAACTCTTGATTTGTTCTATAACAGAGACTTCGTTATGTAATTTTTTTATTATCAATGATACTTTTTATTTAAGCAGTTAGCGTATCTAATGTTTACTATGTAAAAAATCAATGTTAATTTAATGTTATGTTAATGTTTGGAAATTGTTACAAAAAGCATATATTTGATAAAGGAACACAATCAAAAAAAGCAAATTATGAAAAAAATACTTACAATTGCAATGTTTTGCATCGCAGCGATAGGATACTCTCAAGATATAACTCCAACTTATGAAGCGGAAGGTGAGCTTGTGAAGGCTACTTATTATCATGAAGACGGCACTATTAGTAAAGAAGGGTATTTTAAAAATAAGAAATTAACAGGCAAGTGGACTCGTTTTGACAAACAAGGGAATAAAGTTCAATTGGCTTTTTATAAAGACGGTAAAAAAACTGGAAAATGGTTTTTTTGGAATGAAGGCTCTTTACAAGAAGTTACGTATGTGAACAACTCAGTTAAAAGTGTTAATGTTTGGACATCGGAATCCAAATTGGCTTTTAATAGATAAAGATTAAATAGCGTTAATAAAAAAATCCAAAGTAAATTTTACTTTGGATTTTTTATTATCTTTAATATCAAGCAATACAGAAAGTATTCGTTTTTAATTACTCTAACGAATTATAATAGGTTACAATCTTCACTAAATCATCTATTTTTTTATGAGACAATTTTTGTAAACTCATATATTTTTTTATTTCCCCCCCTTTGTCCGCAAATAAAGCATAAAATGATTTTTTTTTCTTTGGAACAATTTTAACCGTTGTATTTTCAAAAGCAATAAAATTTTTATCTTTTTTTCTAAAGAATTTAGGAGCTACTTTTACATCAAACTGCGTTATTGCTTTTTTCCCTTCATCAAACTCCACATATTGCTTTACTAAAACGGAATTCTTTCCAGAGTTTTTTATAACAAAATAGTTCAATTCATCTTTCAATTTAAAAACTCCGTATTTAGCTTTTATTTCAAAAAAATCTATAATTTTATTATTATTTTTATTTAAGATGAATGTTTTTTCATAATTCATATACTCCATTTCATCAGTAAACATATTGTATCTTAAAAAATAGATTTTTTTAGATTCGCTTATATATGCTTTTTTATAATCTTGATGTGTAAACCTTAAAAAAGCAGTTTTTTTAATATCTTCCTTATCAAACTTTATGATTTTTTTGACAGTACCAATTTCATTTCTAACTTTGTTTTTAAATTCAAAATTTGGATCTGTTTGAGCAATAGCATCACCAATGGGAATAATAAATAAAAAGGTAATTAAGAATATTTTTTTCATGGTTGTAAATTAAGTTATTATATATATAAATCGTAATCTAATTTAACTAAGTATACTTGATTTTAACCTGAATACGCAACAACGTTATTTTTTTATTGATCTAGAAGCTTGTTGTACCAACTTACTTTTAATCTTTTTTTACTTTTTTCAATTCTTAAGTATTTTTTTCTTTACTAAAATTAAGTTTACATATCGATTACTCAGACGTTGTAACTTGAGGATATCCGCGTAAAGTATTAAATTTTACAATTCCATGTAAGAAGAATTTTATTTATGTGTTGTAGATGTCTATTAAAAGCTGTTTCTTTTAGATTTGTGATCCTCCTATAATATATTTGGAATACATCAAATAATAACCAACAATTAGGTGTTTTAATTAGAGTTCTTTTAAATAAAAAAACGCTTAGAAGTTATTCTAAGCGTTTTATATATATCTTATTAAATTATTATTCTACTAATAAAGAAAACGGAATATTATAACTAACACCTACTGGTTTCCCTCTTTGTTTACCTGGTTTCATTTTAGGCAACATTTTCATTACTTTAATAACTTCTGATTTAATTCTTGGGTGCGGCGCTCTTGCTTGAATATTAACAATGTTACCTTGTCTATCAATTTTAAAACCAATAAATACTCTTTTCTTACCTGGAGATAAGCCTAGTTCATTAGGTAAATCTGCATCAAACTTTCTAGAAAAGTGTTTTTGTACCATTTTACTAAAACAGTCTTTTAATTCTTTTTTAGAACCTTTACATCCTGGAAATACGGGTGCATCTTCAATGATCATAAAGTTTACATCTTCAATAATCTCTTCTCCTATTTCAATTTCTACAATTTCCTCAACTTCTACAGCTTCATTTTCATCTGTTTCGGTAGATTCTATTACAGTTTCTTCTACTTCCTTTTCATCTTCTACCACTTCTATCTTTTCAGGTGCTGGTGGTGGTGGTGTTTTCGGTTTTACTGGTTCCACTCTTTCAGTGATAGGAATATCCTCCTCCATCATTGCATTCATATTTGCAATACCTAAACTACTTGTGGTTTTGTCATAAGTTTTCTTTTCAATTGCAGCATAGGTTACAAATAAGGCTAATACAAGACCAATTTGCATAAATATTTTACTGTAATTTTCTAAATTCGATTTAGGATTCTTCTTTATTTCCATGGAATAAGAGTTTTTAATAGTTTGCTAATTTAGCTAAATTATTGTGTTAATTACAAATCTTTTCATTTTTTAACTTCAATTTTTGTGCCAATCTTATTGACCACAAATAAACCTAATAAAACACCAAGAGAATTCGCAATAACATCATGGTAATCTCCCGTTCTGTAAGATGTTAATGTATTTTGTAAAATTTCAATAATTACACCCAATAAAATGCAGCAAACTACAACTAGCAGTTTTTTCTTCTTTTTGTAAAATACAATCAACCAAGAGATACTTAATACGAAATATGCAAAGCAATGTTGCCATTTATCTAGATGCGTAACGCCCAAGTTATATGCAGGTACTTTAATTAGGCTTAAAATTACAAGACTAAGGGTTATAGCCACCGCTATTAAAATCACTTTACCCTTTAACCAATCTTTCATAAGCTGCAGCATCTAATAAATCTTCTAGTTGTGAGTTGTCAGTGAATTTAATTTTTATCATCCAACCTTTATTATAAGGATCTGTGTTTACCAATTCTGGATCATCTTCTAACGTATCGTTAAATTCAATAACTTCTCCTGTTAAGGGCATAAATAAGTCAGATACTGTTTTTACAGCCTCCACGGAGCCAAATACTTCACCTTCAGCTACAGTGTCATCTAGGGTGTCTACATCTACATAAACAATATCTCCTAATTCTCCTTGTGCAAAATCTGTAATTCCTATGGTTGCAATAGTACCTTCTATCTGAATCCACTCGTGATCTTTGGTATACTTTAATTCTGATGGAATATTCATTTTAATAAATTTATTTTGTTAATTATTTAATTACCTCCTAAATTATAGATAATATTAAATCCTCCATTTATGGCTTGTCTAGGGAAAGTTGTAGAGATTGCATATTTAGATGTTTGATGATTGTAATAAAAAGATGCTGTTAAACTACTACTCAATTTATAATCGGCTGTAAATTTAATAGAAAATAATCTTTGTCCACCACTAATTTGGTTATTATCTTCATCTACAGACCTAATTTGTGTTAAATTATCTCTTAAAGAAACATCTGCTCTTAAATTAACATCTCCTTTTAAGGTTTGTTTTTTACCTGTAAACCGCGTATTTACTTTTACATCCTTAAAAACATACCCCATTCCAAGAATATATTCTGTTCCTTTTATATCTGTTAAAGTGCTATTATTAAAATTCATAGTAAGTGTTCTGTCACTTTTTACCTCACCTCTTAGAGAAAATGAATTACGCATTTTCATGTCAAGTTTAATTAAAGGAGAAAATTCATCTACCAATGTAGCTGCAGAAACTAATAATTGAGGTTCATAGTTCCCCGCAGAGTTACTATTTGAAAATGCATTATCATTATCATATTGTAAATTATTGGTAAAACTAGAGACCGTATATGAAGATTTATAACCATGAGAAATAACAAAGCTGCTAAAGTTTCTTTTAAAGAAACCTAATTTCATGAATCCAGAATAACGCAAAGTCCAATTTGGTATCGGTATATTTCTAAATAAACCTGTATTTATTTTATTGGGATTAGAACCAGAATATGCCGCCATAAATGCTGGTAACAATACTTGCTGACTATTTCTTCCAAAGCCATCAATGGGTGCACCGGTTTCTTTAGCCAGTCTGTTTGCGATGATGCTTCTATATTCTTTCATTGTTTGAAACAAGGCATCTCCATCAGTAAATGCTGTTGCAATCATTGCATGACTGGTACTAAAATTTCCTGTCTCAAAAGCTGGTGCGCTAAAATCTAAAGCACCCGTAGATGATCCATTCTCTACAATATCTAGTTGTTGCGATAAATCTCTAGTTTTAATTTGATTCCCTCGAACATCAATATTTAAATCTTTAATAGGTTTTAATGTGAATGTATAATCTAATTTATTATAATGTGTTCTGCTATATGTTTTGTTGTAGTACTCGCTATTATTAGGGTCTCTAGGACCTACGAGCCAACCATTTTGTAAAGCGGTGTTTCTAATATCTACTTGACTACCAAAAGCAAATGAAGTTGGTGCACCCCCTAGAAAGCCAATATCTTGTGTGTAACCCGGTAGATATTGTCCGTTATTTTCGGAATAACTTACTTTACCCTGTTTTACAGAAGTGGCAACCGTGTACAAACCTTTTAAAATTTTCTTTGCAAGGGGTATTTTATTTCCAAGGTATCCAATTCTACGATGTTCTCTTTTGTAATTGTTTTGCAATGCATCTAAGTTATCCTTTCTTTTAATTTCTAAGGTTTTTATTTTTTTAGTAGCTGTTAAAATTTCAGTTGAAAGTTGCTCTCTTTTTTGCAGTATACTTGTTTTTTCTTCTGGAGATAATTTTTTATCGAGTTCTTTATCTAAGGTTGCAATTACTTTTTCTATGCTTTTAATTTTTTCTTTTTGAGCTTGTAAAGTTTCTTTAAAACCTTTTAAAACCTTTGCTATTTTTCTTTCTTTTTTCTTTAGATAAAATGGTTTGTTAAATCTTTTGATTTGTTTTACCATTTTTAATGTATCCGTTAAACGCTCTCTTTTCGTTTTTGCCCATTTTTCAAATCCTAAACTCTTGTAAAATTTTTCAAATGAAAACGTAGTATTTAAATTATGTGTATTTGCATTCTGAATAACATTACCTACTAAATCGACATACGCAACATCAGTTCCGTCAATATCAATTGAGCTTTGCGCTGCCGCTTGCCAATCAAAACCTGCAGTATACCCATAATCTGCTTTTATCCAGCTTAAAAAAGGAATTTTTGCTAGTGGTAATTGATACGTACCATTTAGTTTCTGATGGTAATGATTTGCTCTTCCCGTATTAAAAAATTCATCAAAAATTTGAACTTCATCGTTAGAACCAAACGTATCATAAATATAACTATTGGTGGCATTAAAATTAAATTGAAGCGATTTTGTTAAATCGAAACCTACGGTATAATCCCAATCAAATAAAAATCTACGTTGTTTTAATGCTGGTTGATCAGATAAACCTTCCACTAAATTTCTAGATTGTTGTTCTGTAAAGTTTCTATTGATTCTAGAGTTTACAGCAACATTAGACGGAATAGGATTAAAGTTAAAGTCTTTTATTAGCTTTAAATATTTACTATTTAAAAATCCAATGTTTTTAAAAGGTTCTATAGATTTTCCTTGAAAGTTATAATTGTAGTTTGCTCCGGCAGTGGCACTTTCATTACTGTATTTTTTTATATTATAGTCTCTGTGAAATTCTTTGTTGTGTGCATAAGAAACAGATAGGTTTTCTACATTATAAAATTTAGGTTTTTTCGTTGAATTAGGGTTTCTATTTTTCTTTACATTTATAAAACTAATACTACTCCTTTTAGTATAATCTCTAGAAAATTCACTATTTGGATTTTGGTCTATCGCATCTTCTAAGGTAACATCTTGGTATTGAGGGTCAAATTTTGGATCTATAAAAGTTTCACCAATACTATAACTCATAGGCAATTGTATGCCCCATTTCTTAGGTGTTAGTACTTTACCTAGGTTAATAGTAGTTGCAACATCATATTGCTTGGTCTCGTCCAAGCTGCGTTGGTTTATCCTGTCTTCTACATTACCAAAGCCTACGGTAGACATACTTCCGGCTAGAGATACATTCGCAACATCTGCAAAATTTGCATCGGCATTTAAAACGGCAGCCCAACCCCCTTTATTGTCAAAGCCAGCGGAACGCAATTCATTAAACCAAACTTCTGCACTTCTATTATTTAAAGTAGTGTTTTTAATTCCTAGCATAATAGTTCTTAATTGTGCTAAAGTTGGGTTTCCTTTTACGCTAATAGTATATGGAAAATCTGTATTTTGTTCTTGAGATTGGAAAACTTCAGAGACAGGGAAATTAGCACTATTTCTTTCTAACTTTACTTTGCCAAAGGTCTCTAAAAAGGCATCTAAATTATTAGCTTCTGGCCAAATATCTAATGCAGAGGTTCCATTTAATGATACTGTAAGTGGAATTTCAATTTGATAAAAGTTTTCATTTAAATCTGTACCTAATCTAATAATTGCAGAGATATCGCCGTCATTTAAAATAGAATTTTTAGTATCTTGTTGTAAGTGCATAAACATTTTTAATTGTTTAAAACGTCTTAAATCTACACTAATATTTTTATAAATTGCTCTTATTTCGTCGGGTTTTAATTGGTTTACTTTTAAAGTTACAGATTGTTCGTTTTGTAATTGTACCGTAGTACTTCCTTGTAAACGTTCTCTTTCAATTCCTGGCGGCTGTGTGTAACTTCCCTCATTTTGCTCTATGCTTACAACACCAACTTCAAAAGCATTTAATTCTTCCTGTGTTAATTCTCTGTCTGTATTTGTATTTGGGTCTAAGGTTCTTACATAGCGTCTCCAGTCTCCACGAACTAAATCTAATTCACCAAAACGAATTACAATAGGCATTTTAAAGTTCGTTAAAAACATTCTGATAAAACGAATACTATTAAAATCTGAAATTCCATTTATTGGAGTTCCGCTTCTTACAGGAACCCTAAATTGATACCATTTTGTTTCTTGAGTACTTCCGTTATCTAAAGTAACGGTAGTTGTTTTTTCGTCAACAACATACCCAACTCCTTTCTTTAAATCTGCTTGATTCATAGAAACCTTGTACTCAAAATAACTTTCTACAGTATTCATTGTTTGGTCTCTGTTAATGTCTTCTGTATCTGGATAGGATGTAGATGAAGTTGGATAGGATTCTGTGCTTTGATTTAACGTTTGTGAGTTTCCTTGCGTATTATTATAATCTTTATATCTAGTTATTAAAGATGCATTTATTGCATCTAAATTAGCGCCTCTAAAAAATTGAAAATTATCTGCTGCAGGGTCAATTAAGCTTGAATACTGCCCAATATTGTCAAGTTGTTTTTCTTCAACATCCTTTAAACCATCAAAACCAAGATCTTGATTTGCACGCGCAGCATCTTGCTCATTAAAGGCATAAATAATCGAAGGATTTCTAGGAGCATCTCCCCAAATCGTCGAGTTTACATTGTTTCCATCTACTTTTAAACCGTCTTCTGGCAAACCGTTTTCGTACATTTTACGGTTGTCTTTTAAAATATCTTCAGAAATATTACCTAAGTTAATGTATAAATCTCCAATTTGATTTGTAATATCATTAGGGTCTATTCCTTCTGGCAAACCTTCTTCTGCGGTTAAAGAGTAATTTTGATATGGATCCATAATCCAAAATTGCATGTATTCTACATTTGCTTGGTCAAAATTATTAGTAGTTAGCGGACGCATAATTCCACCCCAATTTTCTTGAGGCTTTAAGAGCGTTACTGTATTGCTAGATGCATCTATAGCTACTTCACTAGGATTTTGATTAAAATTATAAGAACCTCTTTCTTGAGGGAAGTACGCTAAATCTAAAGTTCTAACTAAAGAGTTTTGTGTAATATCTAGTTGAACATTAGGAAATAATTCTCTATAATTAATTTGTCTTGTTTCTGCCCTAGAAAGTTCATTTGCATCTACACTTGAAGGTGTATTTCCTGCGCCATAAAATATTTGATCTACACGATACCAGGCTAGTTTTCCTCTTTTATAATTATAAGATAAGTTATCACTTTCGCCATTTAAATTTGGAAAATATTTTGGTGTACTTGCCTCATACCAATCTAATGCAGATAGCAAGCTAATAGGTATTTGAGAAGCTTCAAAATCATCTATGTAAGAAGTTGCAGATCCGGTAACGTCTATTCCATTTGGTGAACCTGGTATTAAATAAGCGATATCTCCTCTTAAAGATAAATTAGAGACTGCATCTGTATCTACAAAAGGTAGTTTATTTGCCAGTTTTGTAAAAAATGGAACTTCCGAAGAATAATCAAAGTTAAAACCCAGCATAGTATTGTTTATAGGTTCTGCACCAAAATTAACTTTAGGTGTTAAAGGTCTTTCTTCTATATTTAAATAGGTTGCCCCTACAATTAACTCGTCAGAAAATTTATGCTCCACATCAATACCAAAAAATGTCTTTCTTTGTTGATTAAAAACTGCATTATTTTCTGTAGAAACACTAATTGGCACACCAGATGCGCTCAAACCAGGGTCTATTATTTGAACTCTTCCTAATTGATAATCTACTACATAATCTACACCTTCTACTAACTGTCTTCCACCGGCAGAAACTCTCACAGAACCTCTTGGTACATTAAATGCACCAATAGGAATTCCACCAGAATTTTCGGATTTAAAATATCCTTTTAAGAAGTACTTGTCTTTACTCTGAAAGTTGTTTTTTATATTAATTTTTGTGTTTAAATATAATTCTTTAAACAAGTACGATGCATCTAAAGGATTTGTTAAGGCATCTTCTAAATCATTTCCAAAAGGTTCTGGTTCAGGAAAAAATATAAATCCATTTTCTGAGTTTACCGTAACTCCTTCTACATAATCGAAATAACCATCGGATGTTCTAAACTGACTTTGATCTAACTGATCTAAATTTAAAACCTGTAATAAAGGGAGGTTAGAGATACCGGTAGTTTGGGCATTTTGTAAAACATTAGAAGGGATTCCTGTTTGGTCATCTCTATATTGAATTTCAAATCGAAAGCCGTCTTGTGTTAGCGGGAAAGCGCCTAAAGCATACACGTTTTTCATCATTAAACGCCAAGTAGGAAAAGACTCATCTAAACCGGTAGTACTATTTGGACGTTTAGTTTGTAAAATTTCTGAGCGTAATAATTTTACAGCCAAATTATTTGGTGCTTGAATTCCGTCATTTGAAAACTCACCAACTTTAAAGGAATTTTTTGTGCTTCCGTTCACGTTACCAGCAACCGTATATTCGTAGGCAACTGCTAAAACTTCTCCATCATTTAACCTTCTATTTAATGATATAAAACCTAATTGCGGATTTAAACGATATTCATTTTGATTTAATTTTCTAGCATTTTCTAAAACGGAATAATTTGTTCCATTTTGCATGTTATAAGGTAATAAAGAGCTGTCTACTGTAGAAATATCTCTAATGTTGCCATTAGCTATAATTTCTGTACCAATTCTGTTAGCACCATTAAACGGAAGGTTTTTTCCAGATACTTGCGCTTGTGTAATGGAGTTACTTAAAACTACACCATTTTCATCAACTAGAACATTAGGTTCAGATTCACCGATATCTGCAAATGCAACAATACTTCTAAAATCTTCTGTACTTGCATTTCTATTCGTAATCCAAACTTCTACTCTCGTAATATTTATAGGACTACTTATTAAAGGGTAATTTTTTAGTGAATTAGCATAGTTATCTATAAAGTACTGAGATAGAAAAAAGTGTCTATCATTGTCATAATCTGTAGTTCTTAGCTCAAATTCTTGAATAGAGGCACCACCTTCTGCAACTACAGTTTTACTTTCAGAATTTTGTTGAGAAAAAACGGCGGTAATATTTGTATTACCAAACTGTAATTTTGTTTTTACACCAAATAAACTTTGCGCTCCGTTAATCAAAGAATTTTTAATAGGCATAGAAATATTACCAGCTTCCAGGCCCTGTATTATTCCGTCTTCATTATATTCTACATCAGACAGTGCTGGTGGTATAAATTGAATTTTTACTAAATTCTGAAAATCAAAAGAAGCCTGTGTATCATAATTTGCAGACACCTCTAATCGTTCCCCGACTTTTGCACGAATACTTGCGTTTATTTGTTGATCAAAATCAAACGTTAGGTTGCTTCTGTTTTCTTCTGAAATTTGCGGATTGTCTGTATTCTGATAAATAAAACCAAGCTTTAAGTTTAAATTACCGGTTGGTGTTACCTTTACCTCAGTACCGCCAAAAATAGTTTCAAAAAATTTATTATTTATATAATATGTTGGTAATAAATCTTTTTGAGCTGTTTTGGCTCCTTTTTTCTTGCTATTCGTTGCACTTACCTTGTCTTTAAAGTATTGCAACATATCTCTTTTTAATCTATATTGTTGGTATTCTTTTGGTGTTAAATAAATAGGAGTTCTTGTAGCATAATTTCCAATTTTTTCAACAATAACATATTTGTTTAGTAGCTTATCAAAAATAATTTCTTTTTTAGCTAAATCATCTAAGTACAAGCCTCCTTTTTGGGTGTTTTTAAAATTGTAGCGTAAGTTGGTACTATCTTTTTGGCTGTTATTTTGGCCGTAAGATGCTGAGATTACCGCAAGAGTAACAAGGAGTACTAAAAAAATTCTTTTAAAAAAGGGACTCAATTGGTTATAGATTTTTTAAAGCTAATTTTATGATTTGTTCAACAGTAGCATCTGTATTTTCTTTTACAATAGCAGAAACTAATTTTTCTGATTGTTTTCTTTGAAAACCTAAGACTTCTAATGCAGATAACGCTTCATCTTTATTTGTATTGTTTACACCGACAGAAACTTCATCAATATCAAAAGTCTTTAATATTTTATCTTTTAAGTCTACAATAACTCTTTGTGCTGTTTTTGCACCAATACCTTTTACAGATTGAATAACGGCAACATTTTCTGATGCAATTGCTTGCTGAATTTCTTCTGAAGTCATAGAAGATAACATGGTTCTTGCAATACTTGGACCGACGCCAGAAACAGAAATTAAGAACTTAAAAATTGCTCTTTCTGTTTTGTTGATAAATCCAAAAAGTGTGTGCGCATCTTCTCGTATAGAAAGATGCGTATATAAAACTACGTTTTCGTTTGAAGGCAATGCACTATATGTATTTAAAGAAATGTGCAATAAATAGCCAACACCATTGCAGTCAATAACAACCTCTGTTGGATTTTTCTCAACTAACCTTCCTCTAACCTGTGTTATCATAAAAATATTTTCAGACTTCTAAAGTACTGCTTTTTATTTGTTGTTTCTTTTTTCTTTTTGTTGCGCATCTACAACTGCTAAAGCAGCCATATTTACCATTTCATCTACGCTGGCGCCTAACTGTAAAATATGCACTGGTTTATTAAAACCTAAAATTACAGGTCCAATAGATTCTGCTCCTTCTACTTGTTTTAACAACTTGTAGGTAATATTTGCAGATTCTAGATTAGGGAAAATTAAAACATTCACTTTTTTTCCGTTTAACTTAGAAAAAGGAAATTCTTTAGCCAGCATTTCTCTGTTTAAAGCAAAATCTGCTTGTATCTCTCCATCTATTACAGTTTCAGGAAAATAACGATGAATATAAGAAACAGCTTCTCTAATTTTTTTAGAAGTTGCAGAACTTGAAGAGCCAAAATTAGAGTAAGAAAGCATAGCTATATTTGGCTTCATGCCAAACATATTTGCAAATCTACCAGTCATTTGTGCAATTTTAGCCAATTCTTTTGCTGTAGGATTCTCGTTAATAGTTGTATCAGCTAAAAACAAAGGGCCTTGTTTTGTTAACATTAGATTACAAGCCGCTATTCTCGTAACATCTTTATCTTTTTCTATTAACTCTAACATTGGTTTTACAACCGTTGGGTAAGGCCTAGAATATCCAGTGATTAAAGCATCTGCTTCGCCTTCATTTACCATCATTGCAGCAAAATAATTACGCTCTCGCATTAATTTTTTTGCCTCAGAAAGTGTTCTTCCTTTTCTCTGGCGTGTTTTCCAATATGCTTCCCCAAAACGGTTTATTCTTTCTTTTTCTTCGTCTGTTTTTGGGTCTATAATAGTAACTTCATCTAAAATTCCAATTTCTTCTTTCAGCTCAATAATTACATCTTTTCTTCCTAGTAAAATTACTTTCCCTAGTTTTTCTTCATGCACTCTTTGTGCGGCCTTTAAAACATCTAGATGATCTGCTTCTGCAAAAACAACACGTTTTGGATTATTTTTTGCTCTGTTATGTAAAAGTCTAATTTCTTTATTACCAGAACCAGAGCGCTCCATTAATTCTTCTCTATATTTATCCCAGTCTGCAATTGGTTCTAAGGCAACTCCAGAATCCATTGCTGCTTTTGCAATTGCTGGTGGTATTTCATAAATTAATCTTGGATCAAATGGTTTAGGAATAATATATTCTCTCCCGTATGCTAAGCTCACTTCATCATACACAATATTTACTTGTTCTGGAACCGTTTTTTTAGCTAAATCTGCCAAAGCATGCACAGCTGCCATTTTCATTTCTTCGTTAATTTTAGTTGCTCTAACATCTAAAGCTCCTCTAAAAATAAACGGAAAACCAAGTACATTATTTACTTGATTAGGATGATCAGATCTTCCGGTAGCCATAATAATATCATCTCTAGTAGCTACTGCAATATCATATTCTATTTCTGGTTCTGGATTTGCCATTGCAAAAACAATAGGGTCATTAGCCATTGTTAAAAGCATCGCTGGCGTTACTATATTTCCTGCAGATAAACCTATAAAAATATCTGCATTCTGCATTGCTTCATCTAAAGTTTCTAAATCTCTATCTGTTGCAAATTCTGCTTTTTGTGAGGTAAGATTTTCTCTATCTTTTCTAATTACACCTTTGCTGTCGCACATGACAACATTTTCTCTTTTTACACCTAACTTTAAATATAAACGTGTACAAGAAATTGCTGCGGCACCAGCACCATTAACTACAATTTTTACTTTACTAATATCTTTTTCTGTAATATCGATGGCATTTTTAAGTGCAGCTGCAGAGATAATTGCAGTTCCGTGTTGATCGTCATGCATTACAGGAATATCTAATTCTTCCTTTAAACGTCTTTCTATTTCAAAAGCTTCAGGAGCTTTAATATCTTCTAAATTAATTCCACCAAATGTAGGAGCAATCGCTTTTACTGTTTGTATAAAAAGTTCTACATCTGTTGCATCTACTTCAATGTCAAAAACATCAATATCTGCAAATATTTTAAAAAGTAATCCTTTTCCTTCCATTACCGGCTTAGAGGCTTCAGGTCCAATATTCCCTAACCCTAAAACTGCAGTTCCATTAGAAATTACAGCTACTAAGTTACCTTTAGCAGTATACTTATAAACGTTGTTTTTGTCTTTTGCAATTTCTAAACAAGGTTCTGCTACTCCTGGAGAATATGCCAATGCTAAATCATGCTGGGTTGCATATTTTTTTGTAGGAACAACCGCAATTTTTCCTGGCTTTGGCTTCGCGTGGTATAATAAGGCTTCGTGCCTTTTTCTAGAATCGCTCATAAGTTTGTTGTTTGTTAGAGCCAGCAAATATATGGTTTTCAACTGAGGAGAAAACGAAGAAACTGTATCTTTTCTAAATAGAATGTTTTTTATTTGGCTTCATTTTTGATGTACCTTTTTTAATTAGAGATAAATATATATTTATATTGTCTGCAACAAATTTTACTAACTTTATTGTAACATAAGCTGTGTTTTTACGTCTATTAATAAAATTATCTATGAAAAAGAGTCTTATTATTATATTATTGTGCTTCGCATTTACTATCAATGCTCAGATAAAAGGAAATATTACAGATAAAGAAGGAACACCACTTTCTTCTGTAAGTGTTTACTTAGAAAAAACAATAACAGGAACCACTTCAAACGACAATGGAGACTATATTTTAAACATTAAAAAAACAGGAAATTACACTATTGTCTTCCAAATATTAGGCTACAAAACAATAAAAAAGAATGTTGTAATTGCATCGTTACCACATCAATTAAATGTAAGCATGAACGTAGAAAGCGTGCAGTTAACTGCTATTTCTATTTCAACAAAAGACAACCCTGCAAATGCTATTATTAGAAATGTAATTGCCAATAAAGATAAAATTACAGATAAGTTTTCAAAGTATACTGCAAATTTTTATTCTCGTGGGTTGTATAAAATAAAAGATGCTCCAGAAAAATGGTTAGGTCGATCTCTGGGTGATTTTGGTGGTGGACTGGACTCTACTAGAAGTGGTATTATTTACCTTTCTGAAACTATTTCTGAAATTACATATCAAAAAAGCCCTACAAAATTTAAAGAAAAAATTACCGCTTCTAAAGTATCAGGAAAAGATAACGGCCCGAGTTTTAACAGAGCAGAAGATGCGAATATCAACTTCTATGAAAATAGTGTTGAGCTTGGGAATGATTTAATTTCTCCACTTTCTTCAAACGCATTTAACTATTATCGTTTTAAACTCATCGGAACTTTTTATGCCAAAAACGGAAAACTAATCAATAAAATAAAACTACTTCCAAAACGGAAAAATGACCCTGTTTTTAATGGTAGTATTTACATTGTTGAAGACGATTGGGCTATCTATGGCGCAGATGTTACTGTTACTGGTGCGCAAGCAAACTTTCCAGCAATAGATCTTTTGTCTTTAAAACAAGGTTATAATTATTCAGAAGAAAATGATTCTTGGGTGTTAATCAGCCAAACTATTGAATTTCAAATTAATTTTCTTATGTGGAAGTTTGATGGTAAATTTTCATCCGCTTATTCAAACTATAATTTCACGCCAAAGATTAATGAAGGCACATTTTCAAATGAAGTTTTAGCTTTTGCAAAAGAAGCCACTAAAAAAGACGCCGTTTACTGGGGGGAAATTCGTCCAGTTCCACTAACATTAGAAGAAGTCAAAGATTATTCAATTAAAGACAGTATTAAGATTGTTCGAAAGTCTAAAAAATATTTAGATTCTATAAATAAAAAGCAAAATAAATTAAATCTGCTTTCGCCAATTACAGGTTATACATTTAGAAATTCTTTTGAAAAATGGTCTTTATCTTTTAACGGATTATTAGGTGATTCTAGTTTTAATACCGTACAAGGTTTAAACACTACTTTAGGTTTTAACTATTTTAAAAGATTGAATGATAAGGGAAAATGGTGGAATTCGGGTGCAAAAGCGAACTATAGTTTTTCTGAAAAAATAATAAGACCAACCTTCTTTTTTACCAAAAAGTGGAATAATTTCTCAAGACCAAGGTTAAATATTTCAGGAGGAGTTACAACTGCACAATTTAACGGTAGAGAACCAATTTCTGCTTTAGACAATACAATCATATCGTTATATTTAAGAGATAATTATTTTAAAATTTACGAAAAAGAGTTTGCAAAAATTACCTATTCAGAAGAAATTAAAAATGGAATTTTCTTTTCAACATCTTTAGAGTACGCAAATAGAAAGCCACTTTTTAATACCAATAATTACTCTTTTGCAAGACAAAGTAAGAATGCTCCTTATACATCTAACAATCCTTTAGATAAAACAGATTACGAGAACGCTGCATTTACAGCTCACAAAATAGCAACTTTAAATATTGGCGCAACATTTATTTTTAATCAGAAGTATTTATCATACCCAGATAGAAAGTTTAATATGGGCAATGAGAAGTACCCTTCTTTAACTGTAAATTATAGAAAGAATTTTGCAGCTTCAAATGCTAATTTAAATTCAGATTTATTTACAGCTAATTTAAAACAAGATATTAGTGGAGGTAATTACGGCGATTTCTCTTATAATGTTAATGGAGGTTTGTTTTTAAAAAAGAAAGACATTGCTTTTATGGATAATTTACAAGCCAATGGTAATCAGTTAAACTTTGTTACGGTTAACCAATTAAATAGTTTTGGACTTCTAGATTATTACAAGTTTTATACGAATGATAAATATGCAGAAGCACATGTTGAGCATAATTTCAAAGGAGCTGTTTTAAGTAAAGTTCCATTGCTTAATAAATTGAATCTTCATCTGGTTGGAGGAGCAAAGGCTTTATTTATGACAGATAAAAATCCATATACAGAGTATTCCGTTGGATTAGGTAATATAGGTTTTGGTAAATGGCGTTTTTTACGAATAGACTATGTGAAATCCAATCATGCAGGAATTAAAAACGATGGTTTCTTGTTTAGATTAAGTTTGTTTTAATTAGTTTTGAAGTATGAATATTAAAACCCTCTTTTTTGGTATTACTGCTGATTTAATTGGCGAAAGTGTAGTGGATCTAGTAGTATCAAGTTCCATTTCTATTGGTGCATTTAAAGCTGTTTTAAAAGAGAAATACCCACAGCTAAAAAATATAGACTCTTATGCTATTGCAGTCAATGAAGCGTATGCCGAAGATGCGCTACTGTTAAAAAGCAATGACGTTGTCGCTATTATTCCGCCAGTTAGTGGAGGTTAAAAGCTTTCTTGATCTTTAGAAAGTGAAAAACAATTTTACACAACCTTAGTTCTTAATACTCCCTATGAGCTTCTTGTTTTTCTGGATGCAATAGTACTTGTTTATTTCTGTAAATATTTTTTATCCACATAAAAAGTTCCAAAAGGAATAACAGAGGCAAGTATAACAATTCCTAAATTTTTTAGATTCCATTTCATTTGCTTTTGAATAACAATTGCTAAAACAACATAGCTCATAAATAAAATTCCATGGGGCATTCCTAGCATTTTCACGTAGGAAACATCTCCTTGAAAGTATTTAATTGGTACCGCAATAAATAGCAATAATAAATAAGAGATTCCTTCTAAAAAGCTAATAATTCTGAATATATTTTTCATAGATATTTTAATAATGCCCGTTCAAATAATTTCAATTTTTAATAGAAATTGTGTCGAGAACTTTTGATTTTATAGTATAATACAAAAATACAAATTTGTTTTCCTATTTTTGTTGCACAATGCAGAGAACTTCCATAAAAATAACTTCAGACAAATTAAATTTACAAGAATGCTACCGTTTTGTAGAGGATGATTCTTGTGGCGGAATTTCTGCATTTATAGGTACCGTTAGAAATGATACACAAGGAAAAGAAGTAACTCAATTAGATTTTTCTACTTATAAACCTATGGCAATTGAAGAAATGCGAAAAATTGCAGAACTAACTTTAGATAAGTTTAATATTCATAAAATTGCTGTGCATCATGCAGAAGGAGTTTTGAAAATAGGCGATATTCCTGTTATAATTGCTGTTTCTTCTAAGCATAGAAAAGCAGCTTTTGCAGCTTGTGAATTTGCAATTGATACCCTAAAGGAAAAGGTTCCAATCTGGAAAAAAGAATACTTTTCTGATGGCGCTGTTTGGGTGAATGCACATCCGTAGGTTTTAGTCTCAGTTTTCAGTGGCATTGGCGGTGCCAGTTTACAGTAATCAGTTTCTTACTTTGGTTTTGTAAGTACTTGTTTGCATTACAGTGAGAAGCATCTATTGCCAACTGCTACTGAATACTATTTTATTTAGCATAGCGGTTTTGTAGCCACAAGTAAAATTGTAATCCGAATAAAAGTGCACCTGCTAACAAATGGATTGCCTGCGTGCCAATAGGAATTTCTGCATAATACATTAAAACACCTGTAATTGCTTCTAAGAAAATTAAGAAAATAATCCAATTTACCAATGAATACCCCAAGTTTTTTAATTGATTTAAATAGAACATTCCTAAGTTAACCAAAACAATTGCAATTGTAAAAGATCTATGAAAGTAAAATTTAAAACTAGGATTCATTAAACTGTGGTTCTTGTTTTCAAAACCATATAATTTCACCTGTTCGTCTATAAATTGCCTTACTTGTGTTCCCATAGCAATTTGTATCAATGAGAAAATTATAGAAATAATTAATAGTTTATTAAAAAGTGCGTTGTATTTGTAGATTACCTTTTCATTAGTAACAATAAATCTTAACCACAATAAGAGTCCAATAATTATTAAACCAATTACCATGTGAACGGTAATAATTGCGGGGGTTAAATTATTATCTACAACTGTTTTTCCTAACCAAGCCTCAAATAACATTAAAAAGAAGGCGCCGAACGCTAATCGTGGAATTCTTTTATCAGTTTTTCTTAACTTAAATGCTCCGTGAATAAGAAATAGGAACACAAAACCAGCTAAAACAGAAACGAGTCTATTGATGTATTCTGTCCAAGTATGAAATTTATTAAATTTGTTATAACCGTGTTTTGTGTATGCTGACCAATTTTTTATATTAAATTTTTTTTCCGTTTTTAAATCGCTTTCGGCAACAAATAAAACTTCGTCTTTAATAATTATAAAACCTTCTTTATAGGTTGTATTGGGTTTCCAAGTAATTTGTTCTTCAGAAGTTGGCGGAATGTAATAACCAAAACATTTAGGCCAATCTGGACAACCCATTCCAGAACCCGTCATTCTAACAATAGCACCTGCCAAAAAGATTAAATAAACAGAAATAATAGCGATTTTCACTATTTTCGGAAACCTATTTTTCATTGAAAAAACTTTTTACAAAGATACTTCAAAAATGAATGAGCAAAAAAAAATTAAAACACTTCTCTCTATGTATAAAAATTCTAAATAACACCTTTAAAAAACTTATTCTTTATAATTTTATTTTATTTATTTTTTTATCTTAAAATTTTATTTTTTTAAAGTGCTTTTTAGGAATGTCAGCAGTAGCAAGAACTTAGCTTTTTTTATCATTACAAACACTTGATAATAAGGTATTTGTATAATTATTTAAATTTGTTGTTTTTTTCAAAAAAAGTCAGATTGTTAAAAACTTCAATGGTTTTGTGAATAAGTATGGCTTTCATTTAAAACGAAAAAGCCCAATCTTTGTAAGACCCAATTTAATTATTAAATAACAATATTTTATCGTGGAAATTACTCATATCATAAAAAGAGACTCTGAAATCAGTATTTTTGAGTTAGAAAAAATTACAAAAGCGATTGAAAAAGCGATGCTTTCAGTGAACAATGGTTCTAAAAGTGACGCTATTGCAATATCTTATAGTGTAAACCAAACTTTATTAGAAACAAAGTCAAATGAACCACAATACACACCCACAGTTGAGCAGGTTCAAGATATTGTAGAGCTTAAATTAATGAACAGCCCTTTTCAGGATGTTGCTAAAGCATACATCCTATATAGAAATGAGCAAACCAGAAGCAGAAAAAGAAATGTTTTTGAAAAGAGACTAAACTTAAAGCCTTATGATTATCCTGCTTTAACGGATTATGTAGATGCTATTAGACACTCTTATTGGATTCATACAGAGTTTAATTACACAAGTGACATACAAGATTTTAAAGCTACATTGACAGAAGTAGAACAAGGTGCTATAAAAAATACAATGTTGGCAATTTCTCAAATAGAAGTAGCGGTTAAAACATTTTGGGGAGATATTTACAAGAAAATGCCGAAGCCAGAAATTGGTGCGGTTGGGTCTACGTTTGCAGAAAGTGAAGTACGTCATCATGATGCATATTCGCACTTACTAGAGATTTTAGGGTTAAACAACGAGTTTCAAAACTTAAAGAAGAACCCAGTAATGATGAGGCGGGTAAATTATTTAGAGGGAGCTCTAAAGAATGTGAAAAGTGAAGACAATAAAGAATTTTCTGAATCTATTATTTTGTTTTCTTTATTTATAGAGCATGTGTCTTTATTTTCTCAGTTTCTGATAATAATGGCTTTTAACAAGCATAAAAATGTATTAAAAGGAATTTCTAATGTAGTAGAAGCGACTTCTAAAGAAGAGCAAATTCACGGAGATTTTGGTATCGATATTATTAAAATTATAAAAGAAGAAAATCCAGATTGGTTTGATGAGGATCATAGTTTAATGGTTCAAGAAACTTGTAGAGAAGCTTTTCTCTCTGAAAGTAAAATAATTGATTGGATTTTTGAAAAAGGAGAATTAGACTTCTTACCTAAAAAAGTAATAAAAGAATTTGTAAAAAATAGATTTAATAACTCATTAGCAAGTATAGGTATAACCAAAATATTTGAAATTGATGCCGTTTTATTATCTGAAACAGATTGGTTTGATGATGAAATTATTGGAACCAAACACGGAGATTTCTTTGTAAAAAGATCTATTAATTACAGCAAAAGAACTAAAAGTATAACAAGCGACGACTTATTTTAAATCTATGAATCAAACCGAATCTAAGACCACCCATCTTACAGAGCACGAACAATTAATTCAAGCAGCTAACACTGCAAGAAAAGAAATTCTCGAAAAACAAAAAGAACCAGAAATTACTTGGTTAACAGAAAATAGTCGCAAATTTTTAGAGTCTGGTTATTTAACAGGAGATACAACACCAGAAGAAAGAATACGTGAGATAGCAGACAATGCAGAACGCATCTTGAAAATTAAAGGGTTTTCAGATAAGTTTTACAAATATATGGCTGCAGGTTATTTTTCTTTATCGTCACCAGTTTGGTCTAATTTTGGAAAGAAAAGAGGGTTGCCTATTAGCTGTTTTGGTTCACACGTAGCAGATGATATGGGAGATATTTTATACTCACAGTCTGAAGTAGGTATGATGTCTAAATTAGGTGGAGGTACTTCTGGGTACTTTGGGAAGTTACGTGAAAGAGGTGCAGATGTAAAAAATAATGGGTCATCATCTGGTTCTGTTCATATTATGCAATTATTTGAAAAAATGGTTGATGTTGTAAGTCAAGGTTCTGTAAGACGTGGACGTTTTTCTCCATATTTACCGGTTGATCATAAAGATATTAAAGAGTTTTTAGAAATAGGAACGGAAGGAAACCCAATACAAGAATTAACCCATGGTGTTACGGTAAGTAACCAATGGATGGAAGAAATGATTGCTGGAGATACAGAAAAGAGAAGTATTTGGGCAAAAATATTACAAAGAAGAGGTGAGATAGGGTATCCTTATATTTTGTTTAGAGATAATGCAAATAACGGAACCGTAGATGTTTATAAAGACAATAAGCATGAGATTTATGCAAGTAATCTTTGTACAGAAATAATGTTACCTTCCAATGAAGATTGGTCTTTTGTTTGTTGTTTATCATCAATTAACTTGGTGCATTATGAGGAGTGGAAAGATACGGATGCAGTAGAAACTTTAGCTTTCTTTTTAGATGCAGTAATGCAAGAGTTTATTACTAAATTAGAAGTGTTTAAAGATTCTCCAGATAGAGATGATCAGTTTACATTTCGTTTTATGGAAAAAGCTTACAATTTTGCAAAAGAAAACAGAGCTTTAGGTTTAGGAGCTTTAGGTTGGCATTCTTTATTACAATCTAAAATGTTGGCATTTGATAGTCAAGAAGCGTATAACTTAAATACAGAAATATTTAAGTTTATTAAAGAAAAATCGTACAAAGCGTCAGAGGAAATGGCAAAAATGTATGGAGAGCCAGCAGTATTAAAAGGGTACGGTAGACGTAACACTACTTTAAATGCAGTAGCACCTACAACATCATCTGCCTTTATTTTAGGGCAAGTATCACAAGGTATAGAACCAATATGGTCTAATATTTATGTAAAAGATATTGCGAAGATAAAAACAACGATTAGAAATCCTGTTTTAGAAAAATTATTAGAAGCAAAAGGACAAAGTACTTCAGATGTCTGGAAAAGTATTCGAGATAATGATGGTTCTGTGCAACATTTAAGTATTTTAACAGAGGCAGAAAAAGACGTTTTTAAAACCTATTCAGAAATAGATCAAAAAGTAATTGTGTATCAAGCAGCAAACAGACAAACGCAAATAGATCAAGGGCAATCTATAAATATTATGGTACACCCAGATATGCCAATTAAAGAAGTAAACGATGTGTATATTACGGCTTGGAAACTAGGTGTAAAATCTATGTATTACCAACACAGTATGAATGCAGCACAAAAATTTAAACAAAAGAAAGATTGTGCAAGTTGCGAAGGATAATCGAGTAGATTGTTTTTTATTACAAAACTGATAAAAAGAGAAGTCGAAAGGCTTCTTTTTTTTGTTTAATTTAGACAATATTTTATAATTATGATGAACTGGGAACAACTACTTTCTTTAAAACGCTCTGGCGACAAACAAAAACGACCAAGAGATGCACAAGATGAAACCCGTTTGGGTTTTGATGTAGATTTTGATAGAATTATATTTTCATCAGCATTTAGGAGTTTACAAGATAAAACACAGGTAATTCCGTTATCTGAAACAGACTTTGTACATACGCGTTTAACACATAGTTTAGAAGTGTCTGTTGTTGGTAGAACTTTAGGCAGAAGAGTTGGTCAAATTATTCTTAAACGACATCCAAATTTAAAAGAGCTTGGGTATACTTTTAACGATTTTGGTGCTATAGTTGCAGCTGCTTCAGTAACCCATGATATCGGGAATCCGCCTTTTGGGCATTCAGGAGAAAAAGCTATTGGCGAGTATTTTAAAACTGGAAACGGTGCAAAATATAAAAGTCAGATTACAGATAAAGAATATCAAGATATAATTGATTTCGAGGGAAATGCAAATGGCTTCAAGATTTTAACAGAATCTAGAGAAGGAGTTTTTGGAGGATTAAGATTATCTTATGCTACTCTGGGAGCGTTTATGAAATACCCAAAAGAGAGTCTCCCGAAAAATCCAACAAACCATATTGTAGATAAAAAGTATGGATTTTTTCAGTCGGAAAAATTAGAATTTTTAGACGTGGCGAAAGATTTAGGTTTACTACAAAAATCTAAAACGGAAGATATTTCTTTTTATCGACATCCTTTAGCTTATCTGGTGGAAGCGGCAGATGATATTTGTTATACAATTATAGATTTTGAAGACGGAATTAATCTTGGTTTAATAGACGAGGAATTCGCTTTAGAGTTTATGATTAAGTTGGTCAAAGATACGATTGATATCAAAAAATACCATTCATTACAACACAAAAAAGACAGGGTAAGTTATTTGCGCGCTCTGGCAATTGGCGTATTAATTAATGAAGCTGTAGCTATTTTTTTAGCAAATGAAGCTGCAATTTTAGCGGGTACTTTTGAAAAATCTTTATTAGAGAAATGCAAGTACGAAGCTCAAATTAATGATATTATTAAAATAAGTGTTGATAAAATATATAATAGTAAAGAAGTAGTAGAAAAAGAGGTTGCAGGTTATAAAATTATAGCAGATTTGTTAGATGTTTTTGTAACAGCTTTAAACAATAAGTTTGATGGAAATCAATCTAATTATGACAAACTCGTGTTAAATTTGATACCGGAAGAATACAAAACAGAAACCAATAATTTATACAATAGAATTATGCTAATTTGTAGTTATGTTTCTGGTATGTCTGACAGTTATGCAATAAGAATGTACAAAAAAATAAGTGGCAACATTATTTAATGATATATCTTTTTTATTATATTTGATTTCCAAAAAAAAAGATTGTGAAAAAAAATCACCCTTTAATTATTGTCTTTGTGTTAGCTGTTGTTTTCGTTTTTCAATCGTGTCAACAAAACAGGAAAGATTCAATTTTTAAAACAGGAAAAATAAAGAAGAAGAAGAAGACACAAGAAGAAAAAAGAGTTTATTCTATAGAAAGAGAATTGTATGAACTTAACATGCAAAAAAATCCAATTACAGGGCCAAAAGCATCAGATACGCTTTCTTTTCTGGATGGGAATCCTGCAATGCCACCAAATTGTCTGTTGGTGTGAAAAATAGCCTTTCTTCCCGTTAAAATTTTATGGCCGTTTGTAGTTTTGTTTTATGAACTTATATCGGTTGTGCCAAAAAAAATATACAAAAAATTACTTGGTAATAGAAAGCAATGTTTATTTTTGTTAAAAAATTTAAATTAAGAAAAAAAATGAATAAAAAAGTACTTTTTTTTACTTTAGCAGCAATGGCTATCGTGGTAATTATTCTAATAAACTTTAATCAGGAGTCTGAATTTGAACAACAGCAAAACCAATATGCGACATATTTAGAGCAGCATCCCTATGCAAATAGACTTCCAGTAACTCGAGAAGAGTTAAAAGGAGTGCTCAAGAAAGACCGTCCAGATCTAGCTTTCGAGCAGGATTTTCTTAAAACAATGGATCCAAAGACAAAACAACTACCGCAAGATAGATTGTTAAAGGCTATAAATTACGGTGTAGAAATGAAGCGTACTGCAAGTGCTAGGAAAGGTACAGAAACTTCAATTAATTGGGAGTCTAGAGGGCCAAAAGAAGTTTCGGGTAGAGTACGCGCCATGATGTTTGATCCGAATGATACAGAAGGAAGAACAGTTTTTGCAGGTGGAGTTAGTGGTGGAATATGGAAGAACGAAAATATTTCTGACGTGAATTCTGAATGGAGTATTGTGTATCCAGAAATGTCAAATTTTGCAGTTTCTGCATTGACGTATGATCCTGTGAAAAATAACGTATTCTATGCGGGAACAGGAGAAGGTTGGGGCAACGTAGATGCTGTGAATGGAGCTGGAATATGGAAAACAACAGATGCAGGTGTTAGTTGGCAAAACCTTTCTACTACGTCGAACTACAGATATGTTTACGATATAATTGTTCGAGCGGAAGGTGGAGTTGGAGTTATTTACGCTGCAGTTAGAGGAAGTGATGGTCAAGGTATCTTTAGATCTACAAATGAGGGTGCTAGTTGGGTAAAAACCAACGCTCCTAACGCAAGAGATTTAGAATTAGCAAGTGATAATACTATTTGGGTTGGTGGAGCAAATGGACAGGTATACTCTTCTACAAATGGGACAACTTGGACTACTAAATATACATCACCTTTAGGGCAATTAGGGAGAGTTGAATTAGCGATTGCTCCTTCAGACCCTAATTTTGTGTATGGATTAATTTCGAGTAGTAATGGATTAGGAGAGGTAATAAAAACGACTGATGGTGGTACTTCTTGGAGTTCCAGTGAGAATTCAAGTGAGCTTACCGAGCCTATAGATGCTACAGATAATGGTATTCCTAATGACGACTTTACAAGAGGTATGGCTTGGTACGGTTTAATAGCGAAAGTAAGTCCTTTAGACAAAAACCGTCTTTTTGTTGGAGGAATTAATGTTTTTAGCACATTTGACGGAGGTTTAAATTGGTTTAAGGTTTCTAATTGGAAAGGCGCTAATTCAAACGGTGAGGCATATATACATGCAGATATTCACGGAATGGCATTTAATCCTGCTAAACCTAAAGAAATATTAATTTCAACAGATGGTGGAATATTTTACTCTGACCAGTCTGAATACTTACCATTGTTTGGATCTCAAGCGAGTATTAAGCCTCGAAATCTAAATTTAAATGTTACTCAGTTTTATTCAGGAGCCATAGATCCAGTTTTGGAAAATGGATTTTTAGGAGGTGCGCAAGACAATGGTACCAATGTTTTTTCACAGCCTGGAATAAGTAATACGTCTGAGTTGTTAGGTGGTGACGGTGCTTTTTCATTCATAGATCAGACAGCAGTAAACGGGAATAGAAGTCTGTATTATATCGCCTCTACGCAATACAATAGTTATTTTTTACTCGATTTTTCTAACGGTAGTTCACCTAGAAGAATTTCATTAAGTAGTGCTGATAATAACGATGCTAGTTTTATAAACCCAGCAGATTATGACGATGAGAACAATATACTATATTCCAACAATTCCGGGGGTTCTATAAGTAGGGCAAAATTAAAACCTGATTTTGAAGCACAACATTCAAATTCAAATTTTTTAGGAACTATAGATAATTTTGATGTGACAGCTTTGCAAGGAGTCAATGTAACCCATATTAGAGTCTCTAATTATAACAAGGAAGAACGAAAAATATTTTTAGGATCTTCTGCCGGAACTCTTATCCAACTAAATGGTGCAAATGATACTTCAGAGGGAAGAAATACCCCAAATGTTACGGGATCAATTTCGTGCATAGAGCTCGGCGCTTCAGATGATGAAATATTGTTAACCTATTCTAATTACGGTGTAAAGAGTGTATGGTATACTGCAGATGCTGGAGCAAACTGGATAGATGTGGAAGGCAACTTACCAGACATGCCTGTAAGATGGTCTTTATTTAATCCTTTAAATAGAAAAGAAGTCCTTCTGGCAACAGAAGCGGGAATTTGGAAAACCAACGACGTTACTGCCGCAAATGTTACCTGGGAACCTGCAGCTAATGGTATGGGGAGTGTCCGAGTAGATATGTTACAATATAGAGCTTCAGATAATTTAGTTTTAGCAGCAACACATGGAAGGGGTATGTTTACAACTAAATTTACAGCTTCTTCCGCTTCAGTATCTGAAGTTATAGGGGATGTGAAAGTCTTTACAGTCTACCCAACAGTATCAAAAGGAAACTTTACGATATTTGCTAAAAGTTCTTTAGGGAAAACTAAAATGAGTATTTTCGATATCTCAGGAAGACAAGTGTATACATCAAATATCAATTTTAGGGATACAGAAAAACAAACAGTTTCCATAAATGTAGCTTCAGGAATTTATTTTGTGAATTTAGTTGATGAGAATGGAAGGAAATCTGCAAATAAGATTATTATAGAGTAAAAGTTAATTTTATAAACGGTAATAAAAAAGACGCTGAATTTAGCGTCTTTTTTATGTTTTAGAAAATAGGTTTGCTAAATTACTTGGATTTAAGCCGATCTTGTGTTGAAGTTCAGAAATACTACCATGTGCTACAAAATTATCTGGGATTCCGATAATTTTTATATTATTTTGATATTTGTGTTCAGAAGCAAACTCTAATACAGCTGATCCAAATCCGCCTTTTATGGTGCCATCTTCAATGGTGAAAATGGTTTTGTAATTTTTAAAAACTTCATGCAACAAACGCTCATCCAAAGGTTTTACAAAACGCATATCATAATGTGCAATTTCACTTTTATTATCTAACAGATCTATAGCATCAGAAACATTTTTAGCAATTGTTCCAACAGATAAAACCGCAATATTTTTGCCTTCTTTTAAACAAACCCCTCTTCCGATTTCTATCGCTGCAAAAGGTTTTTGCCAATCAATAATAGTTCCAGTTCCTCTTGGATAACGAATTGCAATCGGATTTTTTAATTCTAACTGAGCAGTATATAAAATATTACGCAATTCAATTTCATTTCTAGGTGCAAAAATAATTAGATTAGGGATGCAGCGTAAATACGCTAAGTCAAAAACACCATGATGTG
>Ga0115008_10000590_pt1 | contig 27671 bp, 27 predicted proteins | sample FraStrMetagenome_FD_87164 | JGI IMG/M metagenome (GOLD analysis project Ga0115008, IMG submission 87164) | Marine eukaryotic phytoplankton communities from Arctic Ocean - Fram Strait ARC3M Metagenome | ecosystem: Environmental > Aquatic > Marine > Oceanic | place: Fram Strait | collected... | reverse complement strand
CTTCGAAACTATGTTTTTCAAACGATGATGCGATATGGCGCGCTCTAATATAGCTTAAAATTCGATAAAAGGCTACAAAATATCATACTAGCGAACTTTAATATTTATTTATGTGGTTACATAAACGTATATTTTCGGAGTTTTTTTTTATTATCAGGAAACGTCTAAAAGAATTGTTACATTTATATTCTCTCATAATATTCAACTCGTGTGCGTTATCCGGAGAAGAGAGTCTGTCTTAAGTTTCTTTACGACTATAATGACTTTCTGGACTTTTGTGGAAAACGGGGATGAATTCGATTTTACGGAGAATGTAGGCAAAAAATAGATTTCAGTGTGACTATTGAATGACCCATTTAAACAAAAATCTTATGTAAGTAGTAGTAGTTCAATAAGACTACGACGAGATATCCAGGATTCAAGGTCAAGAAAGAGCGCACGAAGACGACTCAGTGTACCAGAATCTTTCGGCAATCAAGCGTTAGACGTGAAGATAGATAAGGTGCAATATTCAAATCGATTTGATTCGCTGTCAGTTGATACTTTTCTATTCTTTAGAGTGAGAGTTGAGTGCGGCTTTTAAGTGACTGGAAGGACGTTCCATTATTGTATGTACGAGATCTAAGAAGCCCTTTCGTTTGTTTGGATTCCACAATTCAAGTGTTGAAGAGTATTTTGCAATGTATCGAAATAGCACATTGCACGATAAAGCGAGGGTGTTTGATTGGCAAGCAGTAATTGCTCGGTCGGCTTCTCATCCGGAAGAAGCCTCGTATTTGAGTGACCCTGATAAGCTGAATGCCCTACATCATATTTGTGGTCGTAGACCCAATCTTCTTGTAGTACGTGCGTTGATTCAGGCTGATGCAAGTCAGGTGGAAGTTGTTGATGTGAAGGGATGGACTCCGTTGGTACGTTCTAATTTTTGCTCAACTTCCTTTTCCTTCTCGATACTCACTTTGCTTATTATTCATTTGTTATGTCTCAAAGCATTATGCTTGTCGTTTCAAGGCAAGCCCTGAAGTTATCAAGTGTTTATTAGAAACAAGCCCATGCTTTAAATCTGATGGAGAAAATGCGCATACTTGCCGAAATAGTTTGTCTCGAAATACTGCTATTCGGATTCAAGATAAAAGAGGACGTTGCCCTCTCTATTACGCCATTCGTTACGAAGCCGACCCTGAGGTGAGTATTTTGTGATTATAATGTATGCATTGAGATTAATGCACTAAAAATGGTTAATATTTCATCGTGAAGGTCATTAAATTACTCGTGGTCGCATATCCAGAATCAATCACCTTAAAAGATAAAGAGGGGACATCCCCTATATCTTTTATCTGGGACAATTTTGCTACTGGATATGTCGGTAGGAGACATATTTTAGAAGCGATCAATTGCTTGTCAGATGAATCCACTCGAAAAAACTATGCGATGAAAGAAAAATTGAGGGTGAAATGGGATAGAGTCATAGACATTTTGAAAGTCGCTTGGCAGCACCAGAAATCATCTAGTAATAGTGATGAGCAGGAGAGAGAGTGGCTGTTGTTGCATGCAGCATCAAGTTTTTCATGCCATTTGTCTTTGCTGCAGTTGGCGGTGGAATTGTGTCCTGAGCAAGCGAATGTTGTGGATGTCAGTACTGGTCGTTTACCTCTTCACTTTGTTGCCGACTGTTACAGCAGCGGGACTGAGAATGACACCGCATGTCGACATATGATCCGTAAGCTTCTGAAGCTTTATCCCGATGCAGCTCAGTGTAAGGATAAAATGGGCATGACGCCATTGAGAATAGCTGTAGAAGACAAACTTTGGATAGGCGATGGATTAGTAGATCTATACAATGCGTTTCCCGGTGCTGCAATGATTCCTGACAGTGCATGGATGCTTCCAATTCATGCTGCAGCTTCATCTGATTACGCCCACTCCTGCGTCGTAAAATCATTATTGAAACACAGTCCCGACGGGGCGCGAGCTATAGACGTGGAAGGTAAAATTCCGTTGCACAGAGCCGTAGTATCTGCATCTGAAAATTATTCAAAATATGAGGAAATTCAAAGAGCTTATACTGATGGTGCAAAATGTTTCGATACAAAGATGAACTGGCTACCTCTTCATGCAGCTTGTGCGAGCAGTGACGCATCTCCTAAATTGATCCAGAATCTTGTTGACCACTTTCCAGGTGGAGTTCTTGCGAGAGATAAAGAGGGAAAGACTCCTTTCATGCTCGCTGCAGAAAATGGACGATACTGGGATCCTGTCTTGAAATACTTATTCGATGCATGCCCTGGAGTCCTGAAAATTTCGGATAAATATGGATTTCTTCCAATACACATCATTGCTATGAATGCGGGTTCAGATGTCAACTCTTCTCACGAAGACCTCGAAGTATTAAATACAATTTTTGAGATTGTGAAGCATGACCCGTCTTTCGTTTGATAAGTTTAGAGAAAATGTGGGCGGGCGCAATTACTATAATCGTAGCTAACATGATAATTGCAAACATATTTTCTTATTTTCATGGAAGTGCAAGACGTTAAAATACATTTAACTTGCGAACTCAAGTTGTCCTAAATTGCGCAGATGATCTGCATCAAAGACGACATGTAATACCTCACGGGACACGATAATATATAAAGCTCTTGAGTCGACACCGATAATCTAAAGTTTCAAGTCCACGTTTAAATGAAGCGTCGCTCAAAAGTGCAAAAGATTAATTTAAGTTGAAATATCTGACTAGCAAGTAGAGTCAGCTCTATGAAAATACGTTGTGACCTACCGTAGTTATTATTCTCCACGTTCTTCCATGTGTAACGAAGTCATTTACATTATATTTAGATCAGTAATTCAATCCATCGTCATAATCTAAGCACGTAACTTTTACCAACTCTAGAGTGCTTTATAATATATGTGCTTAGCTTCACAATAAGATTCTATATCAGCTCCTTTATCCTTACCGCCAACATGACCCAGAATACATCTTGGCCGGCTGCAACGAAGCACAGAATCAGTTTTCACCTATTGACGATGAATTGACGATTAACTTTTCTGCCTTGAAAAACCCTTGATCTTCTCCTCTTCGCAATCCCCTACGACAGCGAAAACGGAAAACATAATCTCGCCGGCATCATCCCCGAAGACGAAAATATAGCAAAATTTACGCCACCTCCTTTCCCGTCTCTACCAAACCTGGCGCCTACGAAACTTCCATCCCATACGATACTAAAGGGGTAATCCACGCTCGTGCAGAGGCTGTTTACAAATCCCGTATCAACGACTATCACATACACGATCCTGCACTCCGCGCCACTCATGGCTTCATCTTCGCTGTGATCGCCGATACCTACGTCCGCACGCTAAAAGATCTGACTTCTTATGATACCAGGTCCATCTCAGTACCTTTCTCAACCATCTACGAACAACATGCGGCGGCCTTCACTCTATCGATGCCATTTCATCCGTTAGCGACATGCAACGGTACTACGAGTCCACTAACAGAATCCCAAAATACATCAACAAGCTGGAAGATGCCCAAAAAAAGCTAAACGTGTCAACATTCTCTGAACCTCGTCGCTACCGTCACAGCCTCTACTATGACCTTGCAAATGTACCCCCACACCGACGACGCCTTGAATGATCTGAGTCCTTCAGCCAAATTATGGACAAAATGGAAAGAAATCTACACACGAGCCTACAACAAAACTCTCGCATGCAAAAAAGCACAATTGCGACCCCACAGTTCGGCAGTGTGCACTATACTCCACTCTACAACCCCACTTTAACAGCACTCATCACGCGCCGCACCAACCTTCATTCGACCCCGTATCTCTCCATCCATCTCCACATGAAGACATAGCGGCTGCAGCGACAGCAACCAACGCAGAACTCGCAGCTGCCGTCACAAAACTAAGCGCCCAAACCATCAGCTACAACGTCAAATCAATGCCGCCAACAATCTTCTCGCGCAACTTGGCATCTAGCTACAGAAAACCCGATGGCCCGACAAACAAGAAGGCTAGTACCCTTAAAATAACTCCCAAGTTTACAATAGCCAACGAATTTTTACAGCTAGTCATGGTCCCACCCCTCTCTACAACAGCACATTCCTCGACTCTGGTGCGAGCGACCATCATTTCAGTTCCACTACTCCTCTCTCAAACATGAACCAAAATGCAGCTAAACTTTCAGTACTTACAGCTGACGACACCATACACAAATCCTCAGCTACCGCCAATCTGCTCCTCGACGTACCATCATACTTCCCCACGAGTCGCTATGTAGCCACCCATTTTCCATATATCATCTTCGTTGTTGGAAAAATCTGTGACGCCAACTGTCGTCTTCTTTTCGACAAACACAAATTAAGCGTTCTTGACCACTCCAATCGCCCCATCCTAACCGGTTGGTATGAACCCAGCAGCTCTCTTCTCTAGCGTCTCCCTCGCTGACCATAACTCCAATATCCCCTCATCTTGATTTTGTAGCAAACACACATTCAAAATCCCTACCACCCAAGCCATCACCCTGTGAAACCAACCTAGCTCGCCACCTTACGGCAGGTTCCTATGCCTCGTCCCGACACGACGGCCCACACACAAAGCAACGTGACTTGTACACGCTAGGGACTCCGCTCAACCAAGCACACGCACAATATCATGATCAATCCTACCGATGAGAATCGAATTCCACGCGCCCCCGCTGGATCGGTATATTTTTTTTCAACTGTATACCGGCCCCGCTGTCCCGCTACACGTTCATAAACGCTTCATGTACTAAATTCAAAAATTGACACGGAATGGCACATCGCACTCTCCAACTCCAACTTTTTCCAACACCACACACACACACCACAGACACACAGACAGATACACAAAACATCCAACAAACACACACACAAGAAATTATATCCTACGATACCATGAAGGTAAGTAACGATCCAATCATACTCCCACTCATAATCATCTACTCAACGAAAATATCCTCAAATATCTGAACAGATCGAAGAAGTTCAAAGCACAACACGAACGGCACGTATATCGCCTCACACTCACGTAAAAGGCTTAGGATTGGACGAGCAGGGATTCTGTGCCAATACGAATGACGGTCTGTCCGGTTCGCAGGTAGCCGTAGCTTCGGATGGATTTATAGGACAGGAACGTGCGCGTGAAGCATGTGGTATAGTAGTAGACCTCGTTCGTAGTAAAAAGATGGCAGGTCGGGCTCTTCTTCTAGCAGGAGCACCTGGAACGGGTAAAACTGCCTTGGCACTTGCCATTGCTACTGAACTTGGGGCTAAGGTGCCCTTTTGTCCGATGGTGGGATCGGAAGTTTATTCTACGGAAGTGAAAAAGACCGCGGTTTTAATGGAAAATTTTAGGCGTGCGATTGGGCTTCGTATACGGGAGCATAAGGAAGTTTATGAAGGTGAGGTGACGGAGCTTACGGTGGAGGAGACAGAGGATCCTTTGGGAGGGTATGGGCGAAGCGTATCACATGTGATTCTTGGATTAAAGACAACTAAGGGGTCTAAGACGTTACGACTTGATCCTAGTATATATGACTCGTTGCAAAAGGAAAATGTTTCGACTGGTGATGTAATTTACATTGAAGCGAATTCGGGTGCGGTAAAGAGGGTGGGAAGGAGCGATTCGTACGCGGCTGAATTTGATCTTGAAGCTGAAGAATATGTGCCGCTGCCTAAAGGGGATGTTCATAAGAAGAAAGAAGTGGTTCAAGATGTTACATTGCATGATCTTGATTCTGCGAACGCCCGGCCACAGGGTGGAGGAAGGGACGTCATGTCACTCATGTCTGCCATGGGTAAGCCAAAAAAGACAGAAATCACGGACAAGCTGCGGACAGAGATCAATAAGGTCGTAAATCGATATATTGACCAAGGTATCGCTGAGCTCGTCCCTGGAGTTCTTTTCATTGACGAGGTTCATATGCTTGACATTGAGTGTTTCACATTCCTCAATCGGGCATTGGAATCAACCTTATCTCCAATCGTCGTCTTCGCTACAAATCGTGGTGTATGTAAAATTCGTGGAACTGATGTCCTTGCACCCCACGGCGTTCCTGTAGATCTTCTTGATAGGATGCTCATAGTCCGTACGATGCCATATTCAGTCGAGGAAATGATTCAAATTGTATCAATACGCGCTAACGTAGAAGGTATTGAGGTACACACTGATGCTCTCAGAACTTTGGGCGAGATTGGAGCTAAAACTTCCTTGAGATATACCGTGCAGATGCTCACACCATCGAGAATCATTGCAGAAACAGATGGACGAACTGTTATCAACGAAGAAGATGTTCGTGAAGTCGATCGCTTGTTCTTCGACGGAAAAGCAAGTGCCCGTTTGCTTGCCACAAGCGAAGGTTACATGCAATAACAAGAAATCGTTTTGGGTGAAATAGAAACCGAACGATCTATACCCTGAAATCATATCTCGAAATCTAGATAGAATCGACATAAATATATTGTAACATGTGAAAAGATCATTTGACAAAATATCAATAGCGTTGATTGATTTTGTGTCAAATCAAATATTCTCATTCACCCTTTCCTCTGATAAAAAGTTTTTCATAGCTCAAAAGATATCTGTTGGCAAGTGGTTAAGGCGTTGGGAGGGGGAAGCAGTTTCAAGCGTAGGTTAGAAGTCTCTCCTCTTCTATGCCAAAGCTGATGCCCTCACGTCGCGTGATCGAGCGTCACTTTAAGTAAAAGCACGTCATCTCGACTAGTGCTAATTTATGTTGAATGATGATGTATAGTATAGAACAAGGGGGTATAGATTATTGCCCAAATCTAAATTGTTTGATGGTAGATTTGCACATTATTTCACTTCTTGCTTTTTTTTCAACTGTATACTTTATTTTGTTTACATCTACTTTAATTCGTGTGGCATCTGCAAGTGAGATTAAATCACAACAATATTCAAATAAATGATTATCTGATACAGTTGATTCAAAAAACAAAATTTTAAATGACATTAGTGCTGACTCGGGATAGCGTGGAGATCGCGTTTGATAGCAGCATTTCGCCTTCTACGAACAGCTCTGGATGATTCCTCGTTCCGACCTTCACCATCGGTATCATGTAATGGCATATTGTCCGAGCCTTCAGTTTGATCGCTGTCGTACTCTGAATGATCTTCTCCCTCCCACTGCGGTTTAGACCATGAGGACTTCCGACTCACAGTGTTGTAATAATAAGGTCTTCCTGTCTTACTGTCTATCGCCTGTATAAGTCAAACCATTTAGAAGGCTGTTATCATTTCAATCACTTCTCAGTCACGATTACTTCTTACCCGTTTCCACGAGCCGGCACTTCTTTGTTTGCTGTGATCTAAAAGAAGCACGATCGCTGCTAAAACCAAAATCAAAGTCGTTGTTGGAAAAACAATCCACCACAGTAACGCCATGAAAGCGTCGAATAAAGCTTGTAGCATGTTTATCAGCTTTCCTAGGTACTACAGGTGAGGAATTTTTTAAATTATTCTACCATAGTTGACTATCAACTTTTTGAATCCCTCTTTTTTTAATTTTTATTCGAAATGTAGAAATTCATATTCCACGTCCATAACATTAAGATGATCTTTCGAAAGTGACAGCATCTGCTTCCTTTAAAGCAGTCAAGACCTGGTCATGAACGTGACCGTTGCTGCAAAGCATATTTCTCGTCTTTAACGTATATTTTGAACCATCAATGTCGGTAATCATTCCACCTGCTTCTTGTATTAACAAAGCTCCTGCTGCAAGATCCCAACTACTTATATCGTATCCATAATGTGCAGTGAGCCTACCTGCAGCTATCCACGCCGTGGTCAACGCAGTACACGCAATGACTCTTATACCTCTTGCCTGATCAAAGAGAGTAACATTTAAATGGAAACGTTGTTAAAGTAAGATACGAACTGTCAATAGATTAAAATACGTGCATACCTTCGTATTAAGTGCAACTACTGCTTTCATCGAAGTATCGAACGCATTCTTGTCCGCGGGACAGCCAGCATTGATAATTGCGTCACTGATATCAGTTACGGCACTAGATACAAACATTTGCTCTTTCACAGAACCCTGCTTCTTTGATAAGAACGCGCCTTGACCCTTGATCGTCGAAAACATTTCGTCGGCGAACGGATCATAACAAACACCAACGACCGCAATATCCTTGTAGACAACTGAAACAATAACTCCGCACAAAGCCATTCCGCTACTGAAATTTGCTGTACCATCTATGGGATCCAAAATCCACATAAATTCATCGTTGTCAGAGAGAGCATCCTCTAACGCTTTTTCACTGTGTAAGATATGAGGGCATCGCACTAAAATGAAGTACATGTATATAATTCATATACCTTAAACCCTTACCTTGCAGCAGCACCAGGTTCTACATCTTCTTCTCCAAGAATTTTGTGGGTTGGATAGCGTTCCTCAATTATACTCTGCATACAATCTTGGCATGCCTTATCATATTCCGTCACAATATCTTTGATACTAGATTTAATCTCGCAAGTATCTTCACCAAATGCACCACATCCCACGTGTGATAAAATAATTTTCCCGGCCTCGCGTGCAGCAAATTCTGCATCCGAAAGAATTTCCTGGTAGGTTTCTAACGGAATCTTTTCCCAAGGTGAAACAGTAGCTTCTTGAGCATTATCCAATGTCTCGGCATAGTTCCTCGAAGGAATAAATGGCCGACTAACCGATTGTCCTCGCGATACGAAACTTTCAGCAACGAAGGCCCGAACAGCGATCCCATTATAGGTAGCCAAAAACGTAATGGTGCTCCATGTTGCTGTGAATGCAATTCCAGGTCTCATTATTACAACTCCTCTTCGTGCAAAAAGAATCCCCATTTTTTAGTTTTTTTTCAAAACAAGATGTCCAAGAAAAAAGAGATGACTGACGTTTTCCGCCTAGCATTCAACCTCGGGAAATGGCCACTTCAGTTATTTTTCGGAAGTTTGTAGTTGTTCATGTAATCAAGAGCAATATTGGTAGCTAAATTATCTTCTCTAACAATTTATATTTCGAGAAGTATTACTTCAAAGCTTCGAAGTATGATATTTCGAAGTATTTTTCCTTCTCATATTTACTTTCCTTAATTTTTATTTTATGATAAAGCCGTCTCAACTCTTAACCAAACATGCAAAGCTAACATTGTAAAGTTCAACTCTTAACTCACTCAATTCATTCGCGCTCGTACGCTGTACTTTAAAAAAGGTCTATGCGAGTAAGTACAATACGATGTAAGATGTTGATACAAGTGCCGAGATTAAGTGTTGCAAGCTCATTTTTGAACATGCATTCAACTGTTATTGGTTATTTTTGACAAACAAAATCTCTACCTACTTTCTTTTTCTTGCATGAGCTTTTACCTCAATTAAGATTGTTGTCGGGGTACAAGTAGATGTACTAAATTCTACGAAATTGATTGTCTGCATTATCTCGCAATCGAGTCGTTGTGTAAGTATTACTTCTGTGAGGCAGGGTATTTTCTTGGCTATTAATTGATAAATGACATCTCAATAAAAGATATACTCAAAATTAGAGAGATAGAGACAGTATCAACTTGAAGATCTAGTTGTTACAAAATTGAGCATAGCACATAACTCGGTTTTTCTATTTTCTACTTGTGATTCGTTTTTGCTTCAACGTCACTTTTCGATAACAAATAGCAAGATCCTTATAAAAAGGTAATTTTCTTTAAAACTCAACAAGAAACAAAAATGCACTCATGAATTCGTAACAAGAAACACGTTTGTAGCTAGTAATATGCCAGAAACAGCGGCTAGAGCAGATCTGTCCTCATACATAGGAGTCAGAATTTTCATGCTATAATCACCTGGATACTTCAAGCACAACATAAATGCACTCATGAATTCGTAACAAGGATTATGATTGTAGCTAGTAAAATGCCAGCAACAGCGGCTAGAGCAGATCCATCTTCATACGTCGGAGTCAGAATTGTCATACTATCATCGCCTGAGCACTTCCAACTCAAAGTGCAATCCTCCACTACATTAATGAGGGTACCAGGTCCCACTTTGATTACAGAAACACCACTTCCGGAGCTCTCAACCTCACCAGATCCATCAAGAACGTATCGCACGGTGCCCTCTTTCACGCTCTCCTGCCATTGGCCATTTTTCACTTGGGCTGGCCAATCTCGAATTCCCATATCTGCAGCTTCTTCCGGAGGAGGAAACGTAACACTTATCTTGTTACTAGTAGATTGAAGATATGATCGATTGGTACGAGACAACAATGAGCATGATTTCTGGAATGATTTCGCAGTATCAATAGAGTATGACGAGTGCGATGACGACGGAGGATGTACAAACGTAAATCCCTCTACTAATTCCACACTGCCTATCACGTAGAAGAAAACGAGTCCGACTAAGTACTGTAACATTTGGGAAAAGGTTTTGATCCACACACAACTGTCTGTTGTACAAATGAGGAAGGTTGACTCATTCTCTTTTTTGAAGAAAATTTCAAAGAGAAAGAGAAAAACGATCCGAAATAGGAGGTCTAAATGATCATCGGATACACACATACGTAGGATAGGATAGTAGCTAGGATTCTTGATACAATGTACCATGTAACGGTACACTCTATTTTTTTACTTCTCTCTCTCTTGATATGACCTTTCCCAGTTGTGTCATAGGTCATAGGTCATATAGGTCATAGTCATTTTCATGTATCATCTACCTTAACCGTTATTTATTAAAATAAAAATTTCAATTCGGACGTCCCATTGAATCTGGAATTCACGCACCGGATGTGTTCGATGTTCGATAAGGCCATCATGCCAAGGCAATGCCAAAATCCAGAAACGGACCGGAACACACAAATCAAAATCGACACGAATCTAACGGGGAACTTAACTCCTAACTAACTCACCATGTCCGACGAAACTCCTGCCGCCCCCGCCGCCGATGCTGCTGAGGCCCCTCCTGCTCCTGAAAAACCCAGTTGGCTTCCAGAAGATCACGATATTCTTGCCGATGGAGAGTACGATGCCGTTATTATGGGCACGGGTCTTAAAGAATGCATTTTAAGTGGACTTCTCAGTGTTAATGGGTTGAAAATCCTTCATGTGGATCGAAACAACTATTACGGTGCTGACTGTGCCAGTCTGAACCTTACTAATTTGTATAAAAAGTTCAACGCTGGCGAAGTTCCTGATTATCTTGGTCAAAACCGCGATTATAACGTGGATTTGATTCCGAAATTTATCATGGCATGTGGTAATTTAACGAAGATGTTGCTCCACTCGAAGGTAACGCGTTACTTGGACTTTAAGTCTATTGATGGATCGTACGTATATCGTGACGGAAAAATTCAGAAGGTTCCTGCGACACCCAATGAGGCCCTCTCTAGTGCACTTATGGGCCTTTTCGAAAAGAGACGTTTTCGTAAGTTTTTGATGTATGTGGCGCAATACGAGAAGGATAAGCCGGAAACGTATCAGGGTCTAGATCTTACCACAATGACCATGAAGGAGCTTTACGTTTATTTCGGTCTTGTTGATGCCACACACGAGTTTATTAGTCATGCTATGTGCCTTGAGCTTGATGATGAGCATTTAAATACCCCTGCGTTGCCTACTGTCTTGGCCCTTCAGATTTATTGCTATTCCCTTGAACGATATGGAACGAGTCCGTACATTTATCCTATGTACGGCCTCGGTGGGCTTCCCGAAGGATTTAGTCGTCTATGTGCCATTCACGGAGGAACCTTCATGCTTAACCGTGATGTTGATGAGGTACTCATGGACAAGGACACTGGTCGTACTTGGGGTATTCGTTGTGGAAAGGAAGTTGCTAAGGCCAGTATCGTCATCGGTGACCCTAGCTACTTCCCTAGAGATAAGGTGAAGCCCACCGGTATGGTTGTACGATGCATCTGTTTCCTGAATCATCCTATCCCAAATACGGACAATAGAGAGAGCGTGCAAATCGTCATTCCTGGTCCACAGGTTAATCGTAAAAATGACATCTTCGTGTGCTCCGTTTCCTCAGCACACAACGTTTCCGCTAGAGGTGTTTACATCGCTATCGTTTCGACAAAGATGGAAGGTGGTATGCCAGAAGAGGAAATTAAGCCTGGTTTGCTACTTCTTGGTAGCATTATGCAAAGGTTTACATCTGTTGCTACCACTTATGAGCCTGTAGAGGACGGAACTAAAGACAAGTGCTTCATCAGTACTTCATTTGATGCTACTTCTCATTTTGAATTAGATGTCGACGATCTCTTAGCAATGTATGAACGAATCACTGGGACACCTCTTGACATGACCATTTCAGCTGATAGCGTGGAAGCAGACTATTAATTTAATGAGTTATTTATCATATAAACATATGTTAAGCGTCACAGCAATTTTGATGTTTATTCTTAACTGTTAGCATCTAGTTTAATTTGATTTCTACATCCATTCTAATGCTGAGATACTTTTAAATACTATGGATAGACAAAATCGAGACCAAGTTGGAAGTCGTAATTGGGGCAAAGTGCAAAAGTCACTAACGACTGCAAGTGATTGTTTAGTATCATCACATGCATCAGCGCAAGTACACAGTCCGAGCACAAAAAGAGACGTTTGGATTGTGTTTAGTAATACATGTTGTAGAATACATGTTGTTTATCGCACCAATTGCTTTTCTACCAACTTCACGGTCGCTCTCTATCGCTCATAAAGATGACATAAAGCTTTATCTACTTACTTGATGTATTGCACACATGAACTAAGTTATGTCTTGGCTAAGGTTATCTTTTGTATCTCTTCTGCTTGACTTTCTGTACATATTTACATGTAAACTCTCCAACACATGAAGAGTAAGAATTATATTTACCCAACATTCAAATGACATCAATTGATGGAGTAACTTCGATTATGATCCTCGTTAGAAAATAACTAAAACTGCCTTCTCGAAAATTAAAAGATGTGCACACGGTGCAGTGGTATTGAAGTAGTTAGTCGATGCGTGTACATTGGAGTAGCTTCGGATACAAAATGAATAAAAAAACTTGAGAAAAATTATTTTTATTAGTTATTCATATGCAAAATTGGATGGGGGGAGACGATGCTCGAATTTTCATCCACAACATCAGTCTTGTTAGGTATTGATACTGATTCTCCATGGCGTAATACGAACACATCTCGTCCCATACGAAGCCCATCTCTCTCCGCCGCTTTCTTCATCAAGAGAGGGGGTTCAAAATAGGGCTCATCGGCTAATGCCCATGTGCCCCAATGTATTCCAACGCTGAACCTGCTGCGTAAAGCTTTATGCATCTTAATGGAATCTTCAGGATTACAATGGCTCTCTTTCATAAACCATTCCGGTGAGTATGCTCCTATTGGAATAGCGCATAAGTCAAATGGGCCGAGGCGATCTCCGATCTGTTCATGAAGAGGGAAACTCTCAGGAAAACCTGTATCACCAGCAAAGTAAAAGCTGCTAATGGGCGAGTATAGGGAATTCAAGGCACTCTCCGAAGGACTATATGCATCAACTTGAAAAGCCCATGAACACCAAAGTCGCACATTGCGATCAAAAGGAGTTCTACTGCACCAATGTTGTGCTGGAGCACAAGTAACTTTCAGCTTACTTTTATTTTTCGTCAGACTTGAGTCACTCTGCCACCATTCCATTTCAATTATGCGGTCTTCGTGAATACCACATTCCTGGTGTAAATATCGTTTGTGACCTAAGGGCACAAAGTACTTCCCACTTTCTCCGAGCAAGTTCTTTTCTTCGATTTCTCGCAAAGACTTCACATCCAAATGGTCATAATGATCGTGACTAATTACGACAGCATCAAGTTGACCAATATTATCTATTGAGCATGCAGGGGGGATCATGCGAGGGACTCCAGATTGAATTGGCGCAGCATGATCCGAGAATACTGGATCGGTAAGAATTCTATAACTTTTCTCATCCTTAGCGTCGTGGTTACTTCTCATCTCTACAAGACAAGTAGAATGTCCAATCCATTTAAAATGTACAGGCGAATTCCTCGTCGTGTATCGATGCAACGTAGAACTACCCTCCAATGTTGGCAAGTACAAATTCCTTTCTTCTAAGCTATTAGGTTGTCGCAACGAGGCTGGCGAATTTAGGTCGAAAAGTCTTTCTTTTCTCCATAACAAAAATTTGAGGAACGGTGGAGTCGACGAAGATATTGACCATGGGTTGACAAATCTTCCTCTAGCATTTCGGCTTGTCTTAGGATAACCTTCGTCGTCAAACCATTCCTCCTTTCCCTTTTCGATGCGAAACAAATTTAATCTTAAAATAGGAAGATGACGATTCTTTGCTGCTCTTCTCGCTCTAGAAAAAAGAGATAGGAATTTAGAATGATAGTCCTGACGAAAGCGCTGATAATATTTGTTGTAAGTTAGTGAGAGATTTCGTGCTCGCGTCGCTCTTTCTCGTAAAAATACCGCAGAAAGCTTTTTACGATAACGTTGACGTATGAGATGATAATAGTTTCTATAATATGTCATATATTTCAGCCTCCTCAAATTTGCACTCTTCTTCATAGCGACTCCAGACAACGACGACGAAACAGAGCAACCTTCAAACATATGCATAAAAAAACGCTCTTTGAATTTCTCCCGCGACGTACGAAACTCATCCAATAACAGACTCCTTATTCTAAACTTTCTACCATTCCTTCCTGTTGATCGCACTTCAACCTTTGGACTGACGCTACTGCTACCCTGGATCATTTCCCGCTCCTTCACACGCGCGGTCATGGGCGGTTTCAACCGCTTCTTCCACAACACAACTAACTGCTTCCTCTTATCTACATGATCCGCTCGAATAATCACCCATGCATCTCGAACGAGTTCCGTAAATGACGAAGGTAGGGAAATATAGGATCTATGTGGACCAATCCCATTTGAACGTATGAACGTGGATGGTCGTGAATGCCTTCGCAATTGGTGATGTATGCTGGGATTTCTGCAGAGCGATAACATTCTCCCTAAAAATAACAATCTCTCTCTCTCTCTCTCTCGAATTGATTAGAGATTAGAGTATGGTTCCAATATTATATCAAACTTTGAAATTGCCTCGTCGTCGTCGTCGTTTATCTATCACGCAACATAATCCCAACTCTCCTACTCGTACGTATACTACGAATATGTACATGTACTCCTGAGTCCTGAACTTGAGGTGTAGCACTGTGTGATGTTGGGCATCCAAAAATGAAGGAATGTATGGATATGTTACACATGTACGAAGTATGCGCAGACAGGAACGGAAATGGTGAACGAGATGTGAGTATGTGAGACGTACCATGTCCACTCACATCTATCTCCACACTAGCTAGTATACGGTATACGGTATTAGGTTCACTCACATCTCTCAACGGTGGGTGAAGGTGAAGGAGAAGGAGAAGGAGAAGGAGAAGGAGGTCCGTGCGAAGTGCGAACCCGAACTCGGCATCGCATCACCCAACACCCCTATGTTCATATCTATCTATCTCGTATCTATCTATCTCGTATCTCTCTATCTCCCTCGCTCCAACACACCAACACACCAACACACCAACACACATCTCACAACATCGAAGCAAGATTTTGGTACACATGTATAATTATACATACATGTATGAATTCATTCCGATTCACAAAGCATGACAACAACATCCTCCTCCTCATTATTACCACCCATATGCCCATTCGCGACGGCTCTATTCATCGGCAGTACCCTCTATTACATTTCATATGCCAGGAAATTAAATCAGAACCATCACGACAGCAACAGCAACGACACTAGCAGCAACAGCAGCAAATCATGTACCATATCCAGTCGAGGCATTCTCGCGTTGACACCGGTATTGCCGTATTTCGAAGCATTTTCTCAATGTTTGGAGAATCCTTGTGATGCAGTGGATAATCCGGAGGGGTACATTGCACTGTGTGTGGCGGAGAATAAGTTGGCGCAGGAGGTGTTTGCGAATCGGCTTATGCGGCCGTCTACTGCGTTGGAGGCGTTTAGTGATAGTGTAGCGTATAATTATAATGGTATGCTTGGTTTGCCCATTGCACGTGAGGCTGTTGCGCGGTTTTTGGAGAAGCGTTTTCTTTTGTCACCGCGTGTGCAAGGAGGTGGAGGTGGAGGTGTCTTGATGAATGATGGCGTTTGTAGCAGTGAGCGTAGTTTGGTTAGTTCGGATCGTATTAATCCTGAGCATATAGCGATTGCAGCTGGTGCGAGTTCTATCTTGAATCATCTGTTCTTTTCGATATCTGAACCTGGCGAGGGCGTTTTGATACCGGCTCCATTTTATGCCGCTTTCGTGAGTGATATGAAAGTAGTTGCCGGCTGTATACCGATTCCAGTGCATAGTGCAAATCCCGTGCGTGGTCCGACAGTGGACGAACTTGAGGCCGCAAAACAAAATTCAGAGAGGAATCTTGGTGTCAAAGTGAAAATATTTTTGATAACGAATCCCAATAATCCGTTGGGCATTGCATATGACCAAGAAATGGTGCGAAAGTGGATTTTGTGGGCAAGGTCGTATTCGATACATTGCATTGTCGACGAAATTTACGCATTGTCAATGCATCAAGCTCAACATAATTTTGTTAGTGTTATCCGTATTTTGGAAAATGTGCTCGATGACGATGTGCATTTTGTGTGGGCTTTGTCAAAGGATTTTGGAGCCTCTGGATTTAGAATAGGAGTATTATACAGCCAAAATGAGGATCTCCTTCAGGCCCTGTCAAATTTAAGTATTTTTTCGTGTGTCTCGGTAAGTATCCTGAATGAACTTTTCCATTTGTACAGCATATGTTATGATGGCGCTGTATGGATAATTGTGACGCACTCACGATTGCTGTATTATCTAATTACTAGCATCCGATGCAATTAGTTATGGCAGATATTTTACTGGACGATGCATTTGTTGAGCCTTATCTCATATCTTCAAGGAAAAAATTGCGGCAAAGTTATGCGTTGTGTACAGCAAAATTAGATGAAATGGTTATTGATTATGTTCCTGCTGATGCTGGTATATTTGTCTACTGTGATTTTTCGTCTCTGCTACCCGAACAAACTTTTGAAGCAGAACGTAAGCTTCGCAAACTAATTGAGACATATGCTCGAGTTGTACTGACACCTGGTGAAAGCCAGTATGATCGAAAGCCCGGTCGATTTCGTATTTGTTACGCCTGGGTCAGTGAGGATGTTCTCGAGATCGCAATGGAAAGGTTAAGTTTTTTGATCATCAAATTGCGCAAGATGGACTGGATAAATGAACTTCATGTGGAATATTTAAGTGATGTTATCGACGGGGCAGCCCAGAGAGTTGCCGCTAGACGACGTCTTTGCATGGCCCATCAAGATTCTATTGATTTAACAAGAAATCTATCTTGAAACTTAATTGCCGAGATGTACATTTAATTGGACTAATTCTATTACATGTATTGTTCAAATTGAAAGTATCTCGTGGTAAGGATCGAAACTTCTAAAATCCAAAATATAACCATGGCATACTTGTGGACGTGGACTTCTGAACCTCACCAGATCGGTAGTAATACTCGCCAATAATGACTTGATGTCACTCACGACCTAAAATAGCAATAGAAAATCAACAACTAATCCTATTTCGAATGAAGAGGACGAGTTCTAAATAACGTGTCTTGACACTATAGACTGTCCAGGGTGGACGCTTACATGTGAAGTTGAAAATCAACATGTATCTTGTGGGGCGGTACAGTTCTTGCATCGTTTACAAGACAACGATTGTTAATCAATAACAGGAGAAAGTTGTATGCAGAAACAATAGTAAGAAATTGGACCTAGCTGCTCTATCTATAAATTGTCTCACAAATTTATTTGAGTACTACGTAGAGCTAAACTCGAAGTTATTATGCGTGGTGAACTAATTCTTTTACATATGACAAAAAATCTAAGATGGAGTCGGATTTTTTGAAGGTGATTCAGATGGAGGCGGAAGTGCTCGATTTTCTCTACCTTCACATTGGCAGCATGCCTCGCTAGGAGGAATAGTACTTTGACATTTTACGACATCGCAAATACCGGGGTTTGCGCAGCCCAATACTATATTTTTCAGCAAACTACTATTGCCTGGGTTAACAATATCGCACACATAATTTATTGGCTCATAACAACCGTCAGAGGGTGATGAAGATGGTATAGTTGAAGTAGTCGGCAACAAGCTCGGTACGTCACTAGGTAAAATACTTGGTTTAGATGAAGGGTGCCGGGATGTAGTCGGGTAGCTGGAAGGCATTTGACTTAAACTCGGCTTGTAACTTGGATATAAACTGAGATGATAAGTTGAGAGATCCGCCGTTTTTTCGGTACAAGAAACATTTCAAAAGAAAATGAGTTTATGGTCTCGTAAAAATATTTTACGTATTATCGAATGGGTGGCTGAGAATAATTAACCGGCGGGAGAATGCCTGTATTATAGTAGTGCCTTTTCCAAAAGTAATCCTTACCTTGGAAACTGTGTAGGTGTAGTACTCGGTTCATATGACGGCATTAGGGTGGGCTCGGTGCTTCAGTGAATTATTTACAACAGTAAGCAAAATTGTTCAACATATATATTTTTGTTTAACTACTGCTTCAAAAACAATAAAAAGCGCTTACCTAGGATTTTTTGTAGGTATGCTGCTCGGTTCCCGAGATGGAAATGTCGTAGGTTTTGTGCTGCTCGAAGTAATACAATTTTAGTAAGGATGTTTCCCAACGAAGGGCCGCCCGTGCCTATTACCACCTCAAAACAAAGTTTACTTACCTAGGGACTTGACTTGGTTCATCAGACGGACTTTTGCTGGTATAAAGTGCGAGTTTAGTATTCAGTTCATGTGGTTGGCTTAAAATGATGAATATACTTACCTAGGAAGTTGCGTGGGTTGAGTACTCGGCCCATGTGACGGCATTAGGGTTGGCTCGGTGCTTAAGTGAATTATTTACAACAGTAAGCAAAATTGTTCAACATATACATTTTTATTCAACTACTGCTTCAAAATCAATAAAAATTGCTTACCTAGGATTTTTTGTAGGTATGCTACTCGGTTCCCGAGATGGAAATGTCGTAGGTTTTGTGCTGCTCGAAGTGATACAGTTTTAGTAAGGATGTTGCCCAACGAAAGGCCGCCCATGCCTACTATTACCTCAGAACAAAATTTACTTACCTAGGGACTTGACTTGGTCCATCAGACGGGGTTTTGCTGTGATAAAGTGCAAGTTTAGTATTCGGTTCATGTGGTTGGCTTAAAATGATGGATATACTTACCTAGGAAATTGCGTGGGTTGAGTACTCGGCCCATGTGACGGCATTAAGGTTGGCTCGGTGCTTAAGTGAATCATTCACAAAAGTAAGCAAAATTGTACAACATTTACAGCTTTATTCAACTACTGCGTCAAAAACAATAAAAATTGCTTACCTAGGAATTTTTGTAGGTATGCTGCTCGGTTCCCGAGATGGAAATGTCGTAGGTTTGGTACTGCATGAAACGAAAAAAATGAGTTAAGGATAATTGTACAACAAAGAACTTCCCGTGACTAATGTTGCTTCAAAAGCAACCAGAAACACGTACCTAGGAACTTGAGTTGGTCCATCAGACGGGCTATTGGTGGGGTTCACCGAAGGTGCAAAACTTAATGATGGTTGAGAGGAAGGAACCCTACTCGTACTTGGATATTGAGATACAGTTGGGTTACTGGAAGGGGTCTTGGAAGGAACCCGAGTTGGTGCGCTAGATGGAAAATCTGATGGAGATGCGCTTGGTGATGTAGAGGGAAGCACACTAGGTGAGCGAGAAGGACGCGTGCTAGGTGCGCTAGAAGGTCCATCGCTCGGAGAAAGAGAGGGTTTGTCCGAAGGAGCTGCTGTTGGATTTGTGGAAGGTTCACTTGTTGGTTGCAGGCTTGGCTCCATAGACGGCATGCTGCTGGGAGAGAATGATGGCGCGTTCGAAGGAAACGCACTTGGTGCTCTAGAAGGTTGATCGGTCGGAGAGGATGATGGAACGTCAGAAGGAGACGCACTGGGTTTGGTAGAGGGTTCATCGCTCGGAGAAAGAGAGGGCTTGTCCGAAGGAGCTGCAGTCGGATTTGTGGTAGGTTCGCTTGATGGTTGCAGGCTTGGCTGGTTTGTTGGATTGACACTGGGGAGAAAGCTTGGCAGATTTGTTGGGTTCACAGTGGGAACACTCGTTGGGTTTATACTAGGATGCAAAGAAGGAACATCAGTGGGAGCAGTGCTTGGATAAGCACTTGGGCGACCTGTAGGTTTTACAGAAGGCATGAGACTTAATGACGGACTTTCGCTTGGGGCGCCAATGAAGCCACAGAAAGTGCAACAGTCGCATGGAACTTCAAAGTTGTCGTCGCAGTCAGTCCAAAATTCAATTAGCTGACCAATGCTCACCAAGTCGCAAAGTCCGCTATTACCATAATTGTAGGCACCGGTAATGTCATTGTCATCAAGAGTAAGAACCTGAAGATTTGGTAGGTCCGCGAGCGCATCTGGAATTGTACTTGTCAAAGCATTCGATCTCAATTCCAGCCTTTGAAGCCGGAACATAAGGGATATAGATTCAGGTATTTTTCCTCGTAAATTGTTCCCTGACAAGTCTATCTCAACCACATCACAGCCATTATTACAATTACTCTCACAAGTGATCCCAAACCAGGAACAAAAGGGATCGATTTGGCCGGCTATCGGTTCACCACTAAACCATGATCTTGTAGCCTGAGTTTTCCTTCCTCGGTTCGGGGTCATTGAGCCATGCATATCCTCGTCACTTTGATCATTCAATAATGACATATTACGCATCAGGAATCGCCTATCATCTGACGTGTTTCCATTTTTCCATTGGCATCCACCTGTTGCTTCATATAGTGAAACAAGAGCTTCGCAAGTGCTTCTTAAATTATAAGCATCACAGGAAAAACTTGACGGTACTGATGAATCGCATGTTGGTGCAGAAGTTACGATCTGCAAAGGAATTAAATTTAGATGCAAAAATCGCAATTGTACTAGCATCTAACATTACATACCATATTTGGAATCATACTTATCGACGGTTCTACACTCAACGAAGGTTTGATAGATGGTTTTTCGCTTGGAGCTATATTTGTACAAGTTGTACAACAATTACAATCCACATAAAATGGAAATGCACAGTCTGTTACCAATGTCGACAGTTGACCGTTTTCTATTAAATCGCAAACAGATTCTGGAATTACACCATCAATATCGTTAAATCGATTATCGTATTCATTATCTGACAGAACTAAAGTTTCTAGAGATACTAAATGTCCAAGTTCATTGGGTATGACTCCTCCCAAGCTATTGCTTTTAAAATCAATTTGAGTTAAGAACAGCATACTTCCGATGGAAGTGGGTAAAGTACCATGAAGATTATTGTTCGCCAAATTAATTTCAGTTACTTCAAAACCTTGACTTTCAACCACATTTTCTGTACAAGTAATGCCTAACCAATTACAAATATTTACGTCCTGTAACCAATTTGTTTTAACGTCCCAATTACACCCATCTGTCGACTTATAAATATCGCGGAGAACTTCACAATCAGATGTCGTGCATTTGAAAGTATCAAGGAGTTCGTCACAAGATGTGGACTTCACAGTAGGGCGTAGTGATGGTTGACTCGATAGTGAAAAGCTCGGTGTTGCACTTATTTGCAACCCTTGGGATAGGCTTTCATTAATCGAGGGAACATGAACTTCCTTAGTATGTCCAGCATTTTCGTGAAATAGATCTGCCCGAGCATTGGGCTCATGAGCTTTTTGAGGTTGAGTTGAAGACGTTAAGAGATGCTTTTTCTTTAAATTACGTATGAATTGACGTGGCTCTGTCAAATCAATCTCGTTGCTTCCGGAGTGTAGTCTACTGGTATTCAATCGTTTATGTTTTCTAAGCAAAAAGAATTCACTATTGGTGCTTTCCTCACCGTTGTATAAATCTGTTTGTGCATCACCTTTCAATAAATTTCCTTTTCCTTCACACGAGAAGAACAAAGTGAATAATAAAATATTTCTCAACATTTGCGTAATTTCCTTCCTTCAAATATTACTAATTGCTTGTGACTATCGAAGTCAAACGTTTAAGACGCAAATCAAATATTGTTGTGTTCTCTGTTGTTGATGTCTTATCGTGGTTATTACTGACATAAATATACGAAATACTTTTCCTTTGAAGTGGAGAAAAAGATACGAGCGCAATTTGTGGCATGCGTTGAAAAATAAACCGCGCTTTCATTATTTTGAAAGATTGTCGAGCCGTTGGATGTACCGTTGAATGTTGATATTTCAAGATTAGATGTACATGTATTAATAAGTCTATTCTATTTGCGGTAAAGTAAGATGTCGTATTATCACATATGCAATGTCCTCACATATACATTTAGATTGCTGATAAATGGAGGAGTAGTGTATGTATATGTAAATGTTTAGATAAGATATTGGATGTCCAGTGAAGAAGCACTTATCTTCGGATGTTACATGTACGCGTACAGTTTACATTCCTATCTACTATCAAGGCTGCAAGCGTCATAGTCAACATATATAAATCTACATATATACGAATAAGCATCAATTGTCTGGTCATCATTATCGTTCATACATTCTTTATAAGTAGTGAAATGTCTATTCATCGAATACTCGAGCCATTTATAAGAGGATAAACAATGAAGTAGTAAATATTAAACAGGTACGAGCGTACATGTATGTACATGTACGAAATGTTAGGATGAACCATCAATCCAACGCCCCCTGTCAAATAAGGCACTTAACGTCTCAACTGCTGCACAAATTAACAAAGGAAAAAAATTCATTACAATTAATCATGATTAGGAAAAATTGTATTAACGCATTGCATCGCGCATGGAATCGCAACTTATCTCTTACTTGATTCATTTTAATCTACCAACATAGTTGAATCTTCCGCAACCCAAATCAACTATGAAATATTCGATCGCAACCATCCTAAGTGCAGTAATTGTGAGCGGCGAGTATGAGCATCGCACTGGCCAATACTATCGATCTCGTCTTCGCAGCCAACGAAAAGAACATGTGGTTGAAGAAGAACCAAAAAAATTTCGTAACCTAAAAGTTCACGAGAAGTCATTTAATCACCTAATCTTAGATACAAAAGAAATCCATTTCCAGGTTTTCAACCCACAATCGTCTGCCCCATCTCCATCATCAAATCCGACACTGAGAACAGGGCAAAGAAGTCATAAGCATCGAAGTCATTTTCCAAGCTCTGTCCCTACAAATATACCAAGCTTTAGTATTTCCCCATCTTCTGTCCCGACCGCGATGCCTTCCTTGCTTCCCTCAGTTTTACCTTCATCAACCCCTACATTATTTCCGACGGAGTTTCCTTCTGCGCATCCTTCTGAAAATCCTACTGTACAACCGTCTTCCATGCCAACTGCGCTCCCAAGCATGAAGCCAAGCCTCGTTCCAACTGATTTACCTTCTTCACAGCCTTCTGACAGTCCAACTGTACTCCCGTCTTCTATGCCTACTAATCTCCCAAGTGTGACACCCACATCAACCCCAACTGGTACCCCTACATCAACCCCAACTGGCACGCCCTCTGTTACACCTAGTATCATACCTTCAGTGGAGCCTACGCTTGACCCGACTGTTCCACCTTCTGTAATTCCTAGCTCCATGCCAACTGGATGTGATGTTGTAGTCGATAATTTCGATTGCAGATCCGCGGACTGCCAATATTTATTTGACTTATTCGTATCGACAAATGGGTGCAATTGGAATATCCGAACGAATTGGTTGAAGAACGATGATTACTGCAGTTGGTTTGGTGTCACATGTACAGACTTTGTCCTTGAAAGTCAAGGCTTTGAAATAACATCTATCAACTTATCTCGAAATAATTTAGTTGGCAGCATTCCTAAAACTTTTGGGAAATTGTGGTTTTTAGAGCGAATTGATCTTTCATTTAATGAGTTGAAGGGTGAAATCCCTTCATCTTTGGGACAGCTAAGTTATTTGGAAACATTGAACTTGTCGGACAACTCATATGATAACACTGAAAACCCTACCACTGGTATTATTCCTCCAGAGATTTGCGACTTGACAAACTTAAATGGAGGAGAACTCGCAGTGATTGCTGTAGATTGTGGTTTTCCACCCAAAATTGATTGTGTTACTGGAGGAGACTGTTGCAACTATTGTCGAAATAGCAATGCGCCATCTTGGCATCCCGCTTCATCTCACGTTCCAAGTTCGTATCCAACTGGTCCTACCGATTCACCAAGCGAATCGCCTTCTTCGATGCCTACTTGTTTCACAGCCATCCCTGCAGATTTCACTTGTGATGGATATAACCTGGAAAGTACTTGCGAAGTTTTGGTTGACTTATACGAAAGTATGGGTGGTTGTGGATGGACATCCGGTTCTGTAGACAGTCCCATACAGCGAAATAGCGGAAATACTGCTGCTTGGTTTTCGGGTACTCCTGGCGGTGGACTAGAAGATCCATTTTGTTCGTGGTATGGCATATCTTGCGAGGATAGTAATTGTGTAAATGGTTGCGATGTGACGAAAATTGACCTTTGGAATAACAATCTACGAGGTACCATTCCAACAACGATTATGAATTTATATCAGTTAACAATTTTCGAAGTAAACGCAAATAACATACATGGCACTATACCAACGGAAATCGCATTATTACCCAATCTTCAAGTGCTTCGTCTTGAGGATAATCAATTGGAAGGGACATATGGCATTGGGGATGAAGGCATTTGTGAACTCATTTCATCTGGTCAAGTAGAGAATTTTTGGACGGATTGTGTTGATGGATTAGAAGTAGAAGGACTTTCTTGCGATTGTTGCACTTACTGCGCAGGAGAAGTACCTTCCGAACTTCCTTCCCTGAAGCCAACGACTTTTCCTTCGATACAACCAACAGTAACACAAGAACCATCTAGTCCTCCAAGTGATACTCCTTCATCCAGTCCAACAATGTTGCCCTCCACATCACCTTCCTTAGCTCCTACATCGAATCCGTCCCTTAGTCCGACTCGCCGACCTTCGTTAGAACCAAGCTATTCACCATCTCTCATGCCCACTCTTCGTCCAAGTACAGTGAGTTAAACCTGACCCCATTTGTTTTGATATATACATATATATATATCTTACTCATCACGTCCATATTTTTCTTGTTGAACGCATAGGATCCGACTTCTAGTTTGAAACCGAGCAGTCAACCATCATCAACTCCGACAAATACTCCTACTTCCGGTTGTTACGAGCCTTCAGATTACGTTTGTGAGAGTAAAGACCCAAATGGTTCTAGCGAGACTGTATGGACCTTTACATGCACCCTAGATAGTGCAAAAACTGCGTGCGATATCACTGAGTGTGAAAACAATGTTCCACTTCCAAAGGATGTTTGCTGTTCTTGTAAAGATCGCGTTGTGAAGGGGAACATTTTTCCGTCTTCAAACCCAACAGACTTTCCTTCAATTGCGCCTACATCATCAAGCGAACCTTCGAATGGCCCGTCTATTACACCGACGGGGGAACCCACGGGAGCCCCTATTCCATTGCCCTCATTGGAACCATCTTCTGCACCTTCAGTTTGCACCGATGTGGATGAGTACGAGTGCGAAGTATCAGAAAAAGATGCAGGTGGTGCTATGCTAGGACAAATAGTGACTTGTGATGATGATGAAAGTATACTTTGTGATGTCACCGAGTGTTATAAAAAGTTTCCAGTACAATTGCTAATTCCCTCGGAAGCTTGTTGCAAATGCAAGTAGTCGTCGTCGATCAATCATGGTTTTAAGGTGACTTTACTCAAAATTCGCGAAAAGGTGCCTGTTCTGTCAAGTGCCATTATTGACATGTGTGTGAGGTGCGCGGTCAGCGTCCGCGGTACACGTATTAATTACATGTATAATAACTTGTTGCTTTCAACCCTTATCTTCCGTATCGCTACTTCGTATTAAAGAGTTAGTACACAAAACGGAAGTTCATTGTTAAACAACAACGAAAATGATGTCGCGTGCTACATGTTTCGATCATGTAACAATTGCTAATACTCCTCTTCCGAACCAGTGTCTAATGAAGGGGACGAGTTTTAACTATGGAGTAATATAATAAGTGTTACAAGAGTGGATGCTAACTAAATAAAGACAGTAGAAAAACCATAAAACTACACATTGCTGCCACAAATATATCTTCCCATGAATTGATGCAAAAATAAAAATTCCTCTATCCTAAAATAAGTTCCACTGTAACTAATATTTCTTGTTCAAAAATAAGAGGCTAAACTATTAACGTCATTAAACTCCTATTTACACACCTTCAAAAACAATTTGGTCTCAATTTGAAGATACATGTACCGGTTGCTAAAATTGTACTTGTGTTCATACACTGTACAAATACATTTTAATGCATGTTCAAATTTTCGGTGGGATTTGCGTTTATACAACAAGAAATTTGGGATTTGTTTATATGATGACAACAAATAATGATAGTTTTACATTTTGCAAAGGGCCGAGTCAGAGACTGGGTTTCAATTTTGAGTTGTGCCTTTTCGAGATTTCGTCCATTAACCTTTTTATTGCGTTTTTGGATAGATCTCGTCGAGGTAATTTTCATGAATGTCTCATACTCAAAATGCAAAAGATATCGTCGATCTTCTGAGTTGCGCTAGTTTGCGGGTTTGCGGATAGCTTGATTCCCGGACATCATACCTTTTTGTTGACTGTTTTACATTATTAGATGAGCATGGTTACCATTCAAGTCGACATTGGTGAGATGAGAATCGGAGAGAGTAAGGTGCTTATGCTTTACGTGTGGGTTGATCAAATGGTCGAGCGATGAGAACTCTGAATCGTAACGAGATACTTTAGATATTTAGGAAGCACGCATTGAATGGGAAAGTCATACTAGATGATCTACTCTAATCGAGTGGCAATTACCTGGAAAATATGAAGACATGAAAGAGATGGACTCGAGTTGTCATGGAAGCATTACGACATGTAGCAAATAGGATTAGTTGGGGTATTACACCTACCGGAGGGGATCGATGTAATGAAGTAGCTCCAACGGCAATATGATCTCATCAATGAAAGTCGGTACACATAACATCACACTTTAAGAAGGGTGCCGGAAGTGAGGCAGTAATTTCAGAGATCGCCCAACATTCCACTAGTAAACTTGGAGCTCGATTATTTTTTTCAGACGGATGTTCCTTTACATAGAGACCGTAAATCGAAAGCTTACATCACATTGTATCGAAAATTGCAACCAAATTTTTTTGTATTACACTATGGGTAGCTTTGTACTCTAGCTAGAGATACAGACCCTCTACTAGATTGAGCGAACAGACAAAACTTTCGGCATCCATCTTCATATTTGAAGAGTCTGATGAGACTAACATTACTACACTTATTTAGGGTATTATATATCTTCACTAATAAATGTTCACTTTTGTGTCTTCATAAAGAATTTTCTAATTTTGAAAATATTTTTATTTGAGAAAATTCCCAAAGTATGCCGTTTGAAAAATTAAATTCGCAAAATATGCCGTTTTCCGGCATCACCACGAATAAACGTCTACTTATCGTTACTTCAATAAGTAAACTACTCCAATTT
>Ga0115008_10000584_pt1 | contig 27794 bp, 10 predicted proteins | sample FraStrMetagenome_FD_87164 | JGI IMG/M metagenome (GOLD analysis project Ga0115008, IMG submission 87164) | Marine eukaryotic phytoplankton communities from Arctic Ocean - Fram Strait ARC3M Metagenome | ecosystem: Environmental > Aquatic > Marine > Oceanic | place: Fram Strait | collected... | reverse complement strand
TTTACCGATTAAAGGTAAACTGGCCAATCCATATAGTGGCATGGAAAAAGGACACCCCTGCGTGACTCCTGTCTTTGAGAAGAGAGAGAATGATGTCCCGGCTCGTCCTCTGATGAAAAGGGGGTTATGCTTTTATTTTATTAACTTCTACTCTTGTACCAGGTATAAATTACTTTGTTCGCTAAGAAATAAGAGACAAAATGCCAGAGGCCTTGATCTGATCACTGATCACACTGATCCTATATAATGTATTAATATAGTATATCATTGCATCTTGAATCACTGTGTTACCCCTCTCAAAATACAAACGCGAACATGAGCACATCATCTCAACGCAAGGCATGGAACGAGGCCATGCGATCGGCCGCAGGAATTTCTGCAACCAAATTATCTCGTCGATCCGATCGTCAAAGGCGACAGCAAAAGGCGCGCAAGGGTTTCACCGAGCACGGCCGCGTGACTTCTTTGGAAGATGTGGAATACCGAGCAGCAGTGCGTATTGATCATCTGGAGGAGTCCAAAGCGGACGAGTACGATAGTCAAGAGGAAGATGAAGATGGTTCGTTGGCTGCGGATCAGGAGTATGATGAAGAGGAAGAGTTGGAAGAAAGAAACGGACGGGGGAAAAAACGAAAGAAAACAAAGAAAAGAAAACCGGCGATGAATAAGAAGAGTAAATTAAAGGCCAGTTTGGTAGCGGATCAGAAAAGGTTGAAACCAAGATCTCTCGCGTCGATACTCTTAGAGGAAGCAACGGTGGTGGGTGGAGATGAGGATACTCGTTTGAGGGATTATGTGAATGCCGAAGCCAAGCCATGGTTTGAGACGTATCCAGCAAGGAAGTTTTGTCCGGTAACTGGACAGTTTGGTATATATAAGGATCCTAGATGTGGAGTGCACTATGCTACGTTGAAAGCATTGGAACAGATACAAGAACGATTGCCACCTTGGATGTCGCGTGGAGGTTCAGCTGCGTATTCGGAAGCAATGAAATCTTTTTCTTAGGTCTCGCTATTTTGTGAAGAATATTAGCGTGAGGGAGTGTTGAGGGTCTGTTTTAGAAAACCTACATATACTTTATCCTTCGTTTGGGAACAAGCGCTGTCGAGGTTACTTCGTGAACTCTATCTGGTACTTGTCAATTTTTGTTGCATCACCTTTCAAGAGAATTTGTTCTACCAGAGATACATTCGTTGAGTCTATAAGTGTAATTGTTGATGCCAGGGAAGTTCTACTAAATAAATAATGACGATAAATAAGCCTCAGGTTGAGAATGTGTTTCAATAAAAGTTTTTTCATTGGAGTCGCTTGACGGAAAAATGTTATGATTCAACAAATCTTGACCAACATCGCAACAACGTTCAACTCTATTATGAGGAACGATGGTTAGAAATGAGATTTAATGGCTCATGAGTTTCGATACGTATCACTATGAACAGATTGGTTGAGAAGGATTTATGCGTGTAAACTGCGCAGACGCTTATTTTAATTTATTGCTCATTAATGAGAGTGATCATCTAATCATGCCGTTATATTGAAATGAGTTGTTAAGTGCCAGTCTTTAAATTCTAGTGCAAGATTTATTTTTATCACGTATAAGCGTTTAATTGGCTTGATGCTGCACCGCAAAACCGCACAAGAACTTTTGAAAAATATGTATATGGATATTCGTGCGCAATTCAGGTTTTTTTTGAAAATTAAAGGTACCTAAAGTGGAAGAAAAGGGTACGGTGGAAAAAATAAACGTTTTGATTGTAAAGAAAAATAATTCAATTAGTAATAAGTGCTGATATTGATAAGATATTCATTTACACAAGTTCACGGATGATGAGGTAAGAGATGATTCATTTGTCTTTTCGAAGTCCAAATTCTTTTTTTTGATTTTGCTCATCAATAATTTTGAAGGAGTTGGTTTGGTGCCTTTGTAGCAAGTGGGATTGCTATAGTTGGATGTGCGCTTCAAGGTAGGTTAGCCATTCATTTTCCAGTTTCAAGTCGTAAACAAATTTCTTATTCATCTCTCGAATCTCGGATAGAACCGGACGCACCAGACTATGTGCATGCAATCTCTTTAAATGCGACGTCCGTTGAGGTAACTTTTGCTCCTCCTAGTGACGATGGTGGTTCCCCAGTAACACAATATTTGGTGAGTTTACATCACTTATCTTCAACATCCTAGTGCTTACTGATGGGAACGTAATTTTTGAACTTCCATTTAGGTGGAATGGGATAACAAGTTGGGATCACGAGAGATCCAACGAGTATCTACATCGGTGAATCTGGGCGCCAACGAAGTCCAGATCATTGAGACAGATACTGCTGTTGTAAACGAGGTTCAACTCGTAACTACATCTACAAATCCAGTTCACGAGGTTCAGGAAGTTGTGCTTTCTCCACCACCAGGTCATTTAGCACCAAATTCGATGATGACTTATTCCTTGCTGCTTGACACTTCTCTCGCTGGAGGATCGTTCCAATATTCTGGGCGAATTAGTGCGACAGCAACTGCGAGTGTTGGGCGTAATTCTGTACAGGAAATTATCGAGAGTATGGCGAATGTTGAGAATGGGGTTGTTGTTACGAAGTCAAGTGATGATAATCCTGATGGTGGCCACACTTACTCAGTTACTTTTCCGCTTTCCATGAAGAATGTTCCTTTAATGGAAGTATATGTGTCTGATTTGCCTGTGGAAATCGTTTCAGTTGAAGATGGCAATGCTCTAGGTGGTACTTTTCGGTTGAGCTATGAAGATGAAACTACAGAAAGTATTAGCTTTGATGCTAGTTCTTCTGAAGTGAAAAACAAACTAGAAAAGTTATCATCAATTGGCACAGTCAATGTATATAGAGGTCCTCCTGATGAACAAAATGGATATTCCTGGGAAGTGCAATTTACTTCTCACTTGAATCATGGAAATATTGAAAGTCTCGAAGCATTTGAAGATGGGCTTTACACTACTAATCCAATTGGCCTAAGTAATGTAAAAGTAGAGACAATCACTGATGGCAGTTTTATTGGCGGAACTTTTCGTCTCCAATTCGGTATGTGGTTATACTTTCGCGCATTTCTCAATGTTTCTAATTCTTCAATCTTTGTGGTAGGCGGAGAAACGTCAAGCGACATTCAGTGTGATGCTGACGCGGCATCATTAAAGAGGACTATAGAAGATATGAGTCCTTTCTTCTATGTTTCAGTTTCTAGGAGTGACGGTCCATCGATTGTTGGTGGTTACAAATGGACTGTTTCTTTTTTGGACGACGTGACACATGCTCATGTGGGAAATTTGCCTGAAATTGTCGCAATTTCTTCATTAACAGGTGGTTCTGGGTATATTCCTACCATTGAAGTTAGAGAGGAACATAGAGGAACCCAGCAGGAAGTTCAGATGATATCCGTGATTTCAGGTGGGGATGAAGTTCATGAATTATCTAGTTTTAAGCTGAGCTTTGGGGGAGAGGTTACGGGAAGTATATTGGCTCTTCCGAGTGGAGGATCCAAATGCTCCGGTTCTCGTGTGGCACGGCAGATTATAACAACGTCTACTGAAGATACGATTGTTGATGGTGGTGACAATACTGTGTCACCTTTTACTCGATTTACCCTTACTTTCAAAAATTCCACAACAGATATTATTTACGCTAATAAGGATTCGTGCGAAGGTACTGCTCAGACGATTCAAAACGAACTTGAAGCATTACCTGAATTTTTTGGCATTGCTGTAAGTGGTGTTGACGCCAATTTCGGATTAGGTAGTTGCGAATGGATTGTCACTTTCAACAACATGATTGGAAATCCAGCGATGTTGGAAGGTGCGTACATTCATTTTATTGTTGTGTAGGAGTAATATCTAATTTTATCCCAATATGCAGTGACCGCTTTTCATGAGGATCTTGTCGTCGGTCCAAGCACCACAGTTTCTCTGGGTTCTTATCTTTCAATCATTCGAGATAATTTGACAGTCTCGCAACCTCCTGGTTTCGAAGGTGACATAGGTATCATAGAGGCTGAGCTCAATACGCTCTCCACGATCAATTCTGTTACGGTTGATGCTGTTAACGCTATCCCTGACGACAAGGGTCAGTGCTCCTGGATGATTACTTTCAACCTTAATGCTGGAAATCTACCTGCCTTGCAAGTGTCTTCATCAGAGAATAATAATTTTTCGACTTCTGCTTCACTTCGAAATGGCGACTCGGTAATCATCTATGATGATGTTGAGAAAGGAACCTCTGAAGTATTATCTGGCCATTTCACACTATCATACGACGGTAATAGAACGCCTTATCTACAACATAATGTTTCAGCGAGGGAGTTAAAAACCGCTATCAACAATTTGAAAAGTGCCGGTTATGTGGATGTCACTCAGGAAGGTCCTGGAATTAACAACGAGTTCATTTGGTGTGTGACATTTCTTTCGGACTATCAGCCACTCCACACTTTTGAAGTTGACAGCTTGGACTTAAAAGGAACTATGGCGTCCGTGTCAGTATCAAAAGAAAGGGTCGCAATTCCACCTCCTTTTGACGGACCCAATAGTGGATCCGTGCTGATTCACGATTTGTCTATGCTCTCTGTTGCGATTTGGCCCTTAAAACAAGGAATTAAGTATACGTTTAGAGTTAGTGCTTTGAATTCCATTGGTGCAAGTCTTGTTACTTATTCATGGCCTCGGTATGTTGAACCACTTCCGCAGAGTCCACCAAGACCATTTTCTATCAATTTAATGCCCAAGGATGGAGAGTCGATTACGATGGATATTGACGTGCCAAAAGGTGGTGTTCACGTCCCGATAAACGGCTACAGGGTTGATTATTCTTTGGAGGAGTTTCGAAAAGAGAGGCAAAGAGTTTCGTTGGAATGTTCACCAATGTCAGAAGTTCAAGTAGTGACGACGCATGCAACCGATATCAATGAAGTTCAACTCGTCGTGATTGATTCTTCTTACGAAGGCGATGAAGTTAAAGAAGTTCAACGCGTAGATTGCGATGCTTCCGGGGGAACTCTTGCTTTGTCATTCAAAGATCAATTTGTTTACATAGCTTACGATGCATCAAGTCAACAAATCAAAGAAGCGTTGGAATCGATCGAGAGTGTGCTGTCGATTACTGTGTCAATGAATAGTGGAACTACAGCATGTAGACCTTTTGATGGGCATTCAGCGGGAAGCTTTTCGGTCACTTTTGAGTCAATTGATATCCAGGGGAAATTACAACTGTTGGGAGCTGAAACAAATTCCTTGGATGGTGCAAGAAGGGTAGAGATTGTGACAGAGAGAGAAGGCCGTTCTCCTGTCGGAGGCAGTTTTGTTCTTGCATTTCGAGGATCTCGGAGTGAAGCTATTTATATTGCTGAAGACCCTAATGAATTGAGATCACGGATCGAAGCTGCTCTGGTTGCTCTTGATACTATTGAGGAAGATGGAGTGATCGTAGAACATGTTGCACTCTCTAATGGTGGGTATGAGAAGGTATTTTCGATCACCTTTGTTGGAACTGGTGTAGGTGGTAATGTACTCCCTTTGGAAGTACCTAGTGATAGTAAGAGAATCACAGGTACCGATGCCGATGTGATTATTGTAGCTGATGGCGATGAATACTATGCTAGAAATAGCATAGATGTAGAAACGTCAATAATGGGGAATGTTTTAGGAGGCCATTTCAAATTGAAACTACGAGGCCATATTACAGAAGAAATACCTTTTAATGCTGCGTCGGAAATGGTCAAAGTAAGGCTTGAATCGCTCCCAAATGTTGGCAATGTTCAAGTCAAAAGAGGAATGCCTACAAAGCAAATGGAATTTTCGTGGACAATAACCTTTATATCCAATCTCGGTACATTTCCACCATCGTCACGCAATATCGATAATCTGGAACCAGTTTCCAACCTTTTCACCTCAAACCATTTGGATGACTCACAGGATATAACTGTAAGCACTGTAATAAATGGAGATAACCCAGTTTCTGGATCGTTCCGTTTGGCATTTGATGATGGAATCTCAATTCATGTGACTGACTTATTAGAGCCCTATGTGACCGAAGAGGATATGAAGATAACTTTTGAAACTCTTCCTAATGTTGGAATTGTCGAAGTAAAACGAATCGAGTCGAACAACATTATTTCATGGGACATTGAGTTTGATGGATGTTCGCTCAAAGATGGTATTGACGTTTGTAATGATGGTGATTTATTACCAATTATCATTGCAGAAAATAATCTCACTGATTGTGGAAATGTTGAATTGTTTGTATCCAAAATAATCTCTGGGCAAGGTCCGAGCATTTGTTCTTCATACGAGAGTAGTTGTTCCATACAATTAAATGAAACAAAAAATTTAGACTTTCCAATCACTCACAATATTTTCGGGCTTGACTTTGGCAAAGATTACTATGTTCGAGCTTTCTTTCGAAACGAGATGGGCCTTGGCCCAAGCATGCTTTCTACTCCAACCTCGGTAAAAACTAGGTACAATACTCCTGGTCCACCACCTCCAGTTAAACTTGTTGAATCTACGTCGACGAGCATTACGTTAGCATGGGAGAAACCTTTCACAAATGGAGGGACGAGAGTTTCTGGATATGAACTTTGGATAGACACTTGGAATGGTGGTGATCCCCGTATGATTTACGATGGTTCAGATCAAGCTTTGGTATTCGAGTATAAGGTTTCAACAAGTGACTCCGGAGTCTACAGCCAAATTCTTGAATCCGGGCGGCAATATCTTTTCAAAGTGCGGGCCTTAAATTATTGCGATCCTGTAGATCCAGGACTTGCATGTCGTGGAAATTTTAGTGACCCTCAGCTCTATACTGTGCGTGAGCCAAGATCACCTCTTGCTCCTCCAGCTCCGGTGCGAGATTCTCGATCAGAGATAGGTGACATATCAAATTCTTCCATTTCAATATTTTGGAGGCCACCTACAGATAATGGTGGATCACCAATCACTGGATATTTTGTTTATGTCAAAAGTCCGGACAACTCCATGCAATCTCACTCCGTTGATTCATTGACTACTCAATACAGAGCTTATGGATTGAAGGCAGGTGAATTATACCGTTTTTATATTGTCGCAAAAAATGGTGTAGGAAGAAGTGGAAATAGCCCATCTTTATCTGTAGTTGCTGGTATTCTTCCTGGTCTAGACAAGTCGTTAAGTCACACTTTTGCAACCGACTTTTTTAGGCCGATCATCACGAATGTAAAAGAAAATTCACTCACTTTATCATGGAAGTCGCTTCCTGCTTCATCGATTGGTGGTACTCCCATTACTGGGTATAAAGTATACTTATTCGAGGGTGTACCATTCAACTCCATATCTAATCAAGAACCCATTCATCAAGAAGAGCAGGATATTTTGCTCGATCAGGACGCAGGAGAAATCCATGGAAATTTCACAATTAGTTTCCGAGGCTATCGCTCTAACGACATCCCAGTAACTTCATCAGATTTTGAACTCAAGATAGCCCTTGAAAATTTACCGTCGATCAATGTCGTAACTGTTTCAAAAATTGCTCATGGCTGGCGAATAACTTTTCTATCTGAAGCTGGTGATCTGCCATTAATGAAAGCAACGTCCGGTAGGCTTGTTGGTCCATTCAACCCAAGCATTAAAGTAGTTGAATCCAAGAGAGGAACTATATGTACTTTATTAAACGATGGTCCGACTCATCCAGGTAACAACTCTATCACCGCGAATAACCTCTCGAGCGATTCTAGTTACGCATTCAAGGTTGCTCCTATTAACACAATTGGCGATGGAATTTTAAGTCTGGCCTCTCGTACGACTAGTACAAGGCTTGGCGCTAGCTCTAAGTTTACAACTGCTTCTGGGAGTTCTTTGCGTCAAGGAATAGCAGGGGTTATTAATGAGCAGCAGACACTTTTCTTTGCAACACCCGACTGTGATTTGGATAAGTTATACTTATCTTTTGATGGATCAAACTCGATCCGAATTCCATGTATGGCATCTGCAGCAGAGTTTAAGTCTGCTTTGGAACAAATTGATAGTGTTGGATCTATTCAAGTATCGAGGACAAAAGTCTATACAGCCGGTGGTCTTCAAGGATATTCTTGGACGGTCACGTTTACTTCTAACGTTGGCGATATTCCACTTTTGGAAGTCGACCTAAATGAAGCAAATGGTGGTAGAGATGCCCACGACTTAAGTGGAAACATGTCGACTTTTGTACGAGAATTTTTGAAGGGTTCAGCAAATGAGTTCACAATTGAACCTAAGACATCTAGTGGGTCTGTACTAGGGGATTTGTTTACGGCTGATGGATTTGTTGGCTCGGATATTTTCTTAACCGAGCTATGGCAATCTGATTGTGATACCCTTGATGGGTCCCATGAATGGTATGCAGATGGCAGCATTGCAACCTTCAATCCAATTAAATACGAAAAGCAAGTTCTAACTGTACCGAGAGGTTGTCAACCATTTACTCTGATAATGGACACTCGAGAAGGATCAAAGGGGGGAAGACTGCAAGGCTTAAAAGAAGTTTCTCCTCTCCTACCAGGAAGTGATATAAATACTGAAACACTTGAATCAGCTTTAAGAAGTATGAGTAATGTGGGTCGTGTAGATATTACTGACAATTCCGATATTTTTGGTAAAGAGTTTGTAATCACCTTTCAAGAAAATCTCGGTGAGATGCCATTACTTACTTCATCCAATGCAAACGTCACAATTACAAGAAATGGAGAGGGAGAAATAGGTTCAACAGAAGTTCAGTCAATTTCATTGTCAATTGACAGAGTATTTGTAAATGAAATTCAGAACATAAGCGTGTTAAGATCGTTCGATTCCTTTGAGCTCTCCTTGAATGGTAGCCCTAGCACGTCGAAGATAAATGTCAACGTCAGTCAATCCGACGTTTTAAATATTGTATCTAACATCAAAGCAGAACTCGAACAGGTTTCGTCAATAAAAGTTAATGTTGGCCATGAAGTGTTAGGCAATGGTAAGGAGGAGGATCCTTGGATTTTTTCGGTGACCTTTTTGGAACCAGTTGGGCCTGTTGACATGCTGGTATCTAACATTGCAGAGATATCTCGAGAGGTTCGGGGAGAGTCTTTTATGGAAGGCACTTTTGTTCTTTCATATGACGACGACTTTACCGCAGATATTCCGTATGATGCCACAGATTACAAATTGAAAAATGAACTTGAAACTTTGAAATCGATCGAAGAAGTAAATGTTTACAGAACAGCAAAACCAAACGGATTTACTTGGGAGATTTCTTTTACCAAAAGCATTGGTAATTTGAATTTAATACAATCGCATATGAATACTTTCTGCGTTCAAACAATAGAACTCATCGGCGGAAACCCAACGCCTCTCGGTGGATATTTTTCTCTTAATTATTTGAATGAGACGACCTATGCGTTACCGTTCGATGTTTCAAGTGATGAAATGAAAGTTGCTTTGGAAATGCTTTCATCGATTCAACGAGTTGATGTGGAAAGACAAAATTTGGCCAACGGTCAAAATAAATGGAAGGTGACATTCCGTGTACCCGTATTGCCCACTGTTCTTGCATTAAACTCAGACCACATTACTGGTACTTTAACGCTATCAACGGTCAAAGTTGTTGTCGATGGAAGTGACAACTCTCTGCGGTCTTTGTCTGGAAGGAAACCGAGTATTCACGTCGAAGAAAAGGTTGCTGGAAGACCGAGCTATACAGGTCGATACATCGCCCGAGCAACGGGAAACTACTGTTTAGCCGTGATGCAGCTTGAAGGTGGTGGTCTCGGAGCCAATTACTTTGACAATCAGTGGCTTTCAGGAGAACCTAGTATGGAGAAGGTTGATAGAACCCTTGACTTTGATTGGGGTGCGGATCTGATTACGCCCTACGGTCGAGATTATGTCAGTATCAGATGGTGGGGCAAAATTAAACCCCTTACAACAGAAGTTTATACGTTCTATGTAGAGGCGAATGAAGGTGTTAAGTTGTTTGTCGACCATCATTTGCTTGTCGATGCATGGGATGCTACTTTGGTAAATGAAATGAATACGATTTCTCTTTTGGCAGAGAAGTTTTATGATATTAAGGTTGAATTCAGAAAAAGCGTTGGGAGCGCAAGAATAAGTGTGGAATGGAGTTCAAACTCAATTCCACGTACTTCTATACCATCTGATCAGCTTTATCATGCATCTCATATTTCTGGTAGTCCTTTCAGAACAGAGGTCGTCCCTGGCGCTGCTGACTATCCTTTCAGTGATCTGATCGACGGTCCTGGTAATGATCGGACAGTTGCCATTGCTGGTCAGCGTTCAAGATTATATATCCAAGCAAAGGTAAGATGAATTTTTCCAAATGCCACTTTCTTCAAATATTACGTCCGTGCCTCATAGTTTGACGTCGTACTGCTAGGATGCTTCTGGAAACAATAAGTTAACCCTTGGCGATGCTCAAGGAGATCTCCAAACAATAAATCAATTTGAAGTCGATGTTCTTGGTTCAGGCGTTTCGTATTTTGCGTCAGTATTTTATGAGGGTGATGGACTCTACAGATCCGAATATATACCATTGAAAGCTGGAAAGTTTCAAGTGTTTGTTCGAACTGGAGGGCACGATATTTACTGTGGAAACGGGGAAGAGGAAAAGTGTTCGCCATTTGATTTGACTGTGTTTCCAGGACCAGTTGTACCCGAAAGGTGCGAAGTCGAGAGTTCAACAGGCGAGAAAGATTATCTTGTAAAGGCCCTTGCTGGCGAGACTGGTAAAATCTATTTGCAAACAAAGGACGCCTTTGGAAACAATCAAATCGGAGGTGGCAAGACTATTATCGTTTTGTTCATTTCTAATACAAATATTGAGATTCGTTACCGTGGAAATGTACAAGACTTTCAAAATGGGACCTACGCAATCACGTACTCGATACCACTGGCCGGTCAGTATACTGTAGACATTGAAATAGAAGGAGGATCTCCAATATTTTGTGTTGGTTTACAGAATATACCGTGGTATTCTCGGACCTATAATGGGATAAATCCGTATTCACCCCCTTCAACTTGCCAAAATCAAAAACCTTTCTTGAGTGTGGAGCACGGCCCCTTCCATGCACCATCATCAACAGTAGTTAACTTTGAGAATAAGTCAGGTTTAACAAGTGCGACAGTAGGTATCGAAAGTGGTTTTGCAATAGAAGCGAGAGATAAGTTTGGTAACATACGGTTGAGTGACGGTGAAGATAATGTCGACGTGTTCATAGTGTCTTTTGATCATTCCAGTGGTACGACTTACACAACTTCTACCGCAATGCAGGCGATTCGATATAATGGGTGTAATCCGGATGCAGGCTACTTTAGATTGAAAATTGGCGAGAGTATCACTGATGCGATGCCGTATGATGTTAGCGCTGAGTCATTGGAGAGAATAATTGCAGATACAAAAAATCCTTCTATTGTCACTAGAGTTACTAAGACTGGATCGACGACTGAGGGCGAATGGGTCATAACCTTTCTGAGCCATTTCGATGCGTGGTCACAATCGTCGATTGATCTGATTGAAAATGAATCATCTTGTCTAACATCGTACAAATTTGCATCAAATGGGGTCTACCCTGTTCATTATACACTTTGGAAAACGGGCCTTTACGAATTAAGGGTGCTGTCACGAAACAATGAGCCGGTTTCCTCTCACACAGTGGAGGTAAGTTGTGTTCATATTTTGTCAATAGGACAAGTTACTAATTGTTTTTGTTTAGGTATTGAATGGAGCGCCTAGCCCGTTTACCTCACGAGTTTCTGGTATAGGTCTCACAGCAGCAAACTCGGGTGAACTATCTACCTTTTATTTACATATGCGAGATGATCATCAGCGCGAAGTGCAGCTCATTCAAACAAGGATTGATTTATTTGAACCAGTGTATGAAATGCAGTCTTTTGAGATCCTTGGTTCATTTGGAGAATCATTCAAGTTTGAATTTCGCGGTAAAGCTACAGATTCAATCATTGTTGGAGTTACAAGTATGTATAATTTGAAAGTTTTGCTTGAGCAAGTATTTGGACAAATTACTCTCACGAGTTCTGGCGAGGAGGACGCAATTATGACTGGGGATAAAGTTCATATAACATTTTTGGGTCAAATGGGCGATATACCACAGATCACTTCCTCATCGAGTTCAATTGTTGTTGGAACAAACATTGATGGTCGAACTCCTTATCGCAAAGAAGTTCAAGCTATTTTTTGCGACGCGGAGGAAGGCGAGTCTATTCTTGAATTTCATAGCGGTAGAGTCGTAATCGATCATCAGGCCAATAGTAGCGAAATAGAAGCAGTGCTAAGTACACTGACTGGAACAAGTATAAAGGTGTTAGCAAACGATCAAGGCAACGATCTTCTATGTAATGACTTAGGGAAACGTACACTAATTGAATTTGAAGCTATGCTCCATGACTTCCCTCCAATAAAAGTGGTGTCTTCCACAACAAGCACTGGAACCCTAAAGATATATGGCAGTGGAGAAGAAAATTACGGTGCTATTAATGGTATTAACCCTGTAATGGGATCTTTCTTGATCTTATACAATGGTGCTGTGACAAGTCCAGTCTTCATTTATGACTCGGCTGACACGTTGAAACTAAAGCTAGAAGCATTGCCATTTATTGGCAATGTTACGATTACAAAAGATGTTTTTGGTATAAGTCCATTGGTTCCAACTTCCACAAGTCTCTTTAGTGCATGGACGATCACATTTGGAAGGAGAGATCCTTCGAAGCTAGGAGATATTGATATGTTAAAAATTGACTTTTCATCAATTTATGTTGCAAATGGGAACACCACAGCAACCAAAAACCCGATTAAAGTCTTCGAATCTAGAAAAGGGACCGCTGGAAACGACATCATTGATAACAATGAATTGGTTGATGTGTCTTTCTCTTTAAAACACTTATCGATACCGAACGTATCCATAGGAATCTATGAGGAAGATGTTTTATTTTGTGCTGCTTCTCATGGAAATCAAATAAGTGGGTCCTTCTCGCTTCAGTTACAAAAGACGAAAGTTTCTGTCGATGCGGCACTTTCATTGCATGAATTTGATGCATTGTTGAAGAACTCTTTCTCTCTTTTTGACTTCGAAGTTTCTAGTGACTCTCCGTTCATTTGTAATTTTGAAGAGCCAATGGAAAAAGTCGAAATCAGGATAAAGTCGAGGCGGAAAGGTTCTCGACCAAACTTTGAAGTATCTGATATGGTCAATGTTAACGTCAGCGTGGTCACACCAGTTGAAGGTCATGATTACATAAGTCGAAGTAGTGATGGAAAGTTCGAGCTTGGATATACACCCATCCTCAGTGGACATTATTCAATATCAGTGTACTTGAAGAACGAAACAATTTGGGAGGATATCTCTTTTGGTGTCCACGTAGGTCCATCTGGTGCAAGTGCACAGTTAACAAGTCATGATTCTGCATTGAGCGTGCTTCAGGGAAAATCTTCAGTGTTTTTTGTTCAAGAGAAGGATAGATTTGGTAATATTATTTCAGGAAAATCAAATAATACTCTGTTTGTAAACATTGTCGGCGAACCATCAGTGTGTAGTGGTAAATCGAGAAGTGAAGTTTCGATTGCAGTTGTGGAAGAATCTGAAGGTACATCTTTCAAGGTGTCTTACCTTCCTAAACTAGCCGGTGATTACTTAGTCAGTGCAGAACTAGCAGTTCCTGGAGGACTTCTAGCAACATATTTCGAAGATGTAAATTATACTATACCTGTTTATGGCAATCTTGATCACATGGAAGCACCATACCATGAAGTTCCTTGGTGTCCCAATACGTTAGTTTGTGACTCAACGAGACTTGCGCAAAGCCTTCATTTGGACATGAAGATGAATGCACCTGTAGCAAACGGGGAAAAGTTTCCGATGGATTTCTACTCTATTAAGTGGGAAGGTTACATTAAAGTTCCCGCTGATAATCTTTATACATTTTTTCTTCGAGCAACTGGTATGGGAAAGCTTGTAATAGACTCAAAAGTTGTCATTGATAATGGAGTGCTCGAGGGATCAATAGCATTGAATGCGAAAAAGTTACATTCAGTGTCATTGTATTATGTGCACTTTCAAGGTGAAGGATATTTCGATGTTCAATGGTCTTCTAATGCCATTGATAAATCACCGATTCCGTCGTCGGCTTTATGCTATGCACGAAATATAAGCAACAGTCCCTTTACTGTAAGCGTTTCTCCTGGAGTTGCTGATCGCACATCGACAGCTTTTGGAAAAGGATTATATGAATGCACGGTAAACTCTTTGTGTACCTTTGCTATTCAAGCAAAAGACTCAAATGGTAACAATGTGATGGATACACAGGAAGCTCCTGAATTTTTTACCGTTATCAAGGGGATCGATGGATGGGCGAAGAAGGGACCGGTCGTAATGAATTCTTCCGTGAGAAAGTTTTTGATTTCCGATATACCCGCCTTTAGAGAACAAATCGATGTTAATGAGGACTGTATACAAGGGCTTTACATTGTGAGCTATACCCCTAGTGTTCGCGGTCTCTACTCGATTGATGTAATGATAGGAAATAATTCAATTTTTTCATTTCCTAAATCTTTAAACGTTTTTCCCGGTGCAACTCATCCTACTTTGACCAGTGCTAATGGTAGGGGTTTGGTGGAGGGAATGGCTGGAGAAACGTCCACGTTTACAATTCAAGCGAGAGATATCTTTGGGAATAACAGACTTACCGAACAGGAATTAGATAAATTTTACGTTCTCGTTTATCCAGAATCCGGAGATTCTGTTGGGGTGAAGGGTGATATTGTGCCAGACATTGCAGGAATGTATTCAGTTCATTTCGTGCCAAAAGTATCTGGTGTTCATACCATATCTATTGTCCAGGTGACTCAGACGGAAGTTCAGAATATTAGAACAGCGTATAAGTCTCATCTTCGGGGTGGCGTTTTCGTTCTGAAATATGGAAATTGTACAACACAACCTCTGTCGTGGGACTCGCCAAGTCAAGAAATTAAGGGGAAGCTTGAAGAGATGCCGTGTCTTACTTCGGGAATTGATGTTCGACGTGATTCCGTCGATCATGTCAATTTTATTTATTCAATTACGTTCCATAACATGCTTGGAAATCTTGAACCAATTGAAAGTGATACATCAAATTTAGAGGGAAGTATGTCCTGGAATGTTTCTTCAACAGATGGAGAATACATGCACATAGGTATGAATTACGGACCGATTGAGGCTGCAGAATTTTCAGAAGAAATACAACGGATCCGTTTGAGTGGACCCTTTGACTCATATTACTCAATGAAGTTCAAGGGCGAAGAGACGGAAGATATTTTCTTCAACAATTCAGCAAGTGAGATTAAAGATAAGCTTCAAAAGCTGCCTTCAGTCGGAGATGTAAATGTCGGTACTCTGATTATTTCCGAAGCGTTTGAAAATATTACCACCGTAGAATGGGTCCTGTCATTTACGCCAAACTCTGGCAAATGCTTTAAAAGTCTCTCGAACTACGGAAATCTGCCTGAACTAGTGTCTGGAATATTATCGCCGGGAGTTGAAGTTCATATCGAGACTATTGAAAATGGGTTAAGTCCATTCAGCATATATGTAGGCCATAATGAACCAAGTGGTATGCACTCCGTTGCTAGTGACTCACCAGGAGTGTCGTTCCAAGAAGGCATAGAGACTGGCATCTACAATGAAGTTTCAATGTTGAAAGTACAAACAAGGGATAAATATTCAAATAAGGTGGTAACAGGTCCCGCGAGAGAGAGACAGGTGAGATTGGAGAAAAGAATTTTTATTTTGCCCTCGTCAAATACTAACGAATGACAAAGATTATCGAGAGCACTTCGGAAACCAGGATCGGAGGATTTTTTACATTAGAATATAACGGATACAGAATAGATATTCAACATGATGCAAGTCTTTCAGAGATGGAATCTCTACTAGAATCCATTCCAGGACTTGGCAATATCTCGGTAACAACTTATTCGGTCAAGGAATTAGTGGAAGGTGTTACTGTGTCTGCCGTGCACGGACTCGACACAATAGCACCTTCAATATCTCTAAGTGCGATTGGATTTGATGTCGGTGATTGGATACGAATTGGAGACCAAACGTCTAGCCAGGTCTTTTCAATAATTAACTTACAAAAACATGCACCTTACACTGTGACTTTATCTTCTATCTTCTCACTTAATTCAAATGATTCTTTGCAAATTTTTGAGGAAGGTCTGAGAGGGGATCGAAGAGGATATCAATACGTTATAGAATATGACTCTAGTTTAGGAGATGTGCCAGCACCAGAAATTATTTCACATTCTTTAACTGGAACAAATGCTGAAGTAAAAGTAATTTCTTGTGATGATAACGAATTTCAAAAGCTGACAATATACGACTCGTCAGAGGGAAGTTTTTCTCTTTTTTATGGAAATGAGGTAGCTGAAGGATTACCATCAAATCTAGGATCCGACCATCTAAAGGATGTCATTGAGGATTCTTTCACTCTTATACACATGGTGACGATTACTAATGAATCTACAGATATGGAAGGGGCACAATCATTTCTGATTCGTTTGGACCAATTTGACGGGCCAGCTCAACCGTTTTATACAGAAGGCAATATTCATTTTCCGACAGGACATAAGGTACACGTCTCAGTTGAACCCAATGTTTGTCCTTATGCTTCGGCCGATTCTACAGGTCATAGCGTTCGATCTCAAGTTGGTAGAAAAGGTTGCATCTTCGCGATTCAAATAGAAGGGAGCTCAACGAATCTTCGTGGAGAGTCGAAGTATATCGCAAACGGAGAATATCTCATTTCCTATGTTTCTCCAAGAGAGGGAGATTATAAGTTGAACATAAAATTAGTTAGTAGTGGAGGGCTCTATGCAGAATATTTCAATAACAGGTGGCTGTTTGGTAGCCCGGCAAACTCCAGAATAGATTCTCTCATCGATTTCTCATGGGATTCCGACGACTTCATCACATTGACAGGAAAGGATTATGTCAGCGCAAGATGGACAGGATTTATTGAACCATCTTTCAGTGAGCATTACACCTTTACTGTACATGTTAATGATGGCTTACGGCTATGGATTGACAACATTCTCATTTTGGACGCCTACGAAAATGAAGTTAATACTGGATCGTTTAACACATTTGTTGGTTCAACTTCTTACCCACTTGAAGCAAATGTGTTATCGTCTGTTAAGCTTGAATTCAGAGAAAACAAGGAAGAAGCTCTCCTAAAACTGCTCTGGGAAAGTCCGTCGCAACCACAAGAAGTTATACCATCGTTTAGACTCTACAACCATGGCGAGCATATCAAAGAGTCTCCCTTTATCATTAGACCCGTAGGGGTCGAACCAAAAGCTCCAACATCATGTCATCTTTCGGTCTTCGATTGGGATTCGTTGGTATTAAATTGGTCAAAGCCTAGTGATGATGGCGGAAGTGATCTCTTGAAGTTCCGAGTTGAGTACTGGGATGCCACTGATGGTGCGTCGTAAGGATTATACCATCTAATAATTTATACTTACTTTTTCTTGCTATTCATAACCAAAGGCCATGTCGGGGAAGAGGAGGTGAAGTGCTTGAGGTTGAAAAAGCTGAACAGCGGGTACTTTTACGTAGGTAACGAAGTAAAAATGTACCACACACCTCTGCCATATAACGCATCGACTATTGATCTGCAACTTGCTTTGGAAGCCTTGCCGACAGTAGGAAACGTGCTTGTCACGAGAAAGGAGTCTATAGAAAGCATTGATTTCTCAATAACCTATTTGACTGATACTCATCCAGTGGCGCCTCTCAAGATCCGTTCGTTTGACGAAAATTTTGAGTTTATGGAAGATCTCTTTTGCGTCTGTGAGAAGGGATCCAACAGTTGTATTTCCGGATACTTAAGCGTTGGATGTGGTCACATCATGTCACGAGAAGGTAGTATTACTCCAGATGCTACAATTGTGATAGATGAGACCGATCTGTTCATAACTTCTTATAGTGAATACCAATTCAAAATTCGAGGTCTTGTACAATCTTCCGAGAACTTATCTGGCTATCGGGCAAGAATTTATGCAGGTAATAGGCATGGTTTTGGTAGTCCATGTTCAACTGACCCTCTCAAACCAATGGGTGTTCCTGATCCACCGGCGTTTATCGAAGTAAGACGGGAAGCAGGTAGTTCTAGTTCCATAAATGTCCACTTCTCAACAGTCAGTTTCCCAAATAATAGAGCAGCCCCGGTTAATGAGTATATAATTGAATGGGCTTCAAAAGATTTCTTTGATGAAGACGTCTGGCATAATATGACTGTACCTCTCACAAGTTATAGTCCACGTTTGCCATCATATCAAAACATAAACGAGGAATTTCTTCAAGCAACTATCACTAATCAAATACCTGGTCTTCAATGCTTTATTCGTCTTTATTCGAAAAATGAGATGGGAATTGGTCCGCCATCAAAAATATTTGAAATAATTCCAGGGGACATTCCTGATCCCATGGATAAATATAGCGTACCGACCTTAATATTATTGGAGAACGACGGATCTCCATTATCTATTGCGGAAGCAAGTTCGAGCTTGAAGTTATCATGGAATAAACCACTTGAAACTAATGGCTTTGATATAGATTATTACATGATAGAATACTGGACGGCAGAAGGTGTGAATGAAATCAAGGAGTTAAGGTTGTTTGCTTCTAACGACGTCGCTGGTTCGTTTACCCTGAGTTATGGCAGTGAATATACAGATAGCCTGTCTGTTGACATAACAGCTTTCGACTTGCAACGCGCTATCGAAAGCTTACCTTCCATAAGGTCAGTTTTTGTGGAAAGGAGTGGTACGAATCCAAATCTAGTTTGGACAGTAACGTTTTTAAGCGATGTACCTAGTGCCTGGGGAAAAGACTTAAAATTGAATGAAAAAACTGAAATTCTTGAGGTTGGGGATGGAGTTAGTGGCCAGATGGAAATTATCACTGTCCAAAATGGTTCTTTGCCAATTGGGTACACGAGATTCGATGTTTTATCTGATTTATCAGTTCAAAATCATTTTACCAGGATTGTGACGGGTTTGTCTGCAGGGCAGCATTATTATTTCCAAGTATCATCCTCAAATGCGTTGGGTTTCAGTAAACCGAGCACAGCTTATCCCCGACATTTTGGTCCACGTAAACAAATACCTTCGTCTCCACTTGATGTTAAACTTGCTTTACATTCAAAGTCTTCATTGCTTGTTTACTTTTCTAACCCCTTTAGTAACGGTGGGAGCGAAATCACAAAGTTCAAAATTGAATGGGATAAATCCAACAACTTTAATAGCACATCAGGTGCGCCTTCCGGGTTTCACATTATGCCCGTGGAAGACGAATCAAGGGGCTGCAAACCTTGTTCGTATGTGATTTCAAATTTGCTCCAGGGACAAGAGTACTTCGTTAGAGTCTATGCTTATAATATGATAGGATATTCGGTCCAAGCAGCTTTGTCTAAGCCTCAGTCTGAAAGGCCAAAAACTCAAGCTGCACCTCCTAACAAAATTGTCGCAAAGCCATATACCAAAACAAATATAATTGTATCTTTTAACGCATCGGAAGAAACCGGTGGAGGCATTATATCAAAGTATAAAGTTGAATGGTCCAAAATCGGATTCCATCATTTTGAGCACTTCAATTCTGTAGATCTATCAAAAAGTCTTCTCTACGCCAAAAATGGCGTTCAGTCAATCACGTTGTTGTTTGAAAAAAATGATGTGAGAGGGTCTTTTTACATATCTTACGAAGAACATTTTGTATTAGTTGATGTATCTGTCAGCGCGGAGGGTATGAGAGATGCACTAGAGTCATTGCCATCCATTGGTTCGGTTGCCGTCAATGAATTAAGGAATCTGGACAGCCACGTTTGGCTTGTCACATTTCTAAGTCAAAATGGTAAAAATTCATGGTTTGGAAATTTGCCATTGATGGAAGTAAGCATTGACCCCATTGGTTCCAACATGGAATTTGTCTCTGATACAAGTGGCTTAGTGGGATCTGTTAATGGCACCAACCCACGCCTTTTAGTACAGCATGTTGTCAAAGCTTTTAATGGATTCGAACAACAGGTCGTAGAGACATACTGTTCCTCATCTTCGAGTAATATTCATGGGCATTTTACCTTAGCCTACGGTACGATTTAAGTTTTAATTTATTTTCTAAACTTGGGTAACTAATATAAATATATTTTTGTAGGGACACGGTCAAAAGAGATTTCAGTTGATATCTCAGAAAGCGACATGAAGAAAGTTGTTGAAGATTTAGGTGTTGGTGAAGTTCTGATTGCTCGGGAGAGGACTCTTCATGGTACAAATACTTACAAATGGACAGTAATATTTTTAGAATCGCTGGGAAATTTGCCAACAATTAGTATCTTGAATGAGAGGCATATGTGTTCGGGAACAGGAATTCTATCAAAAGTTTTTGTAGAAGAATCAGTTGCAGGTTTTTTTCCAGAAATGAACACATCGAGTTACGACTTCGTGGAAGTTGACGCAACATCTGAGCAGATGCAATATAAAATCGAAAATTTAGAATCTGATACACCTTACATTGTGCGTGTTTCGTCATGGAATGGAGTAGGGTTGACTTATGGACAGAGTGCTTATTCTAATCCAGTTCTCGTCACGCCTTCAAGCGTACCTACAAAACCAACAGACGTTCATGTGGTACCGAGGAGTCACCAAGAACTTCATTTATCTATTATTTGTCTTCATTCTCACAAATTTCCAACTTTGTGGTACAATGTAGAGTGGACTTCAGCCGCATCGTACAACAAGGCCACCTTCTACCCACTTTTGGAGTTACAATCAATAATACTCTCTGGGTCTTCTTCGGACCTCGGTGGATTCTTTTACGTCCACTTTATGGGTTTACGTACAGAAGCAATTTCTTGGAACGCCTCTTCTGATAAAATGAAAGAGATGTTGGAAGGTACACCTTTTATATCGAAGGTGAAGGTGTCAAAGGAAGACTTTAAGCCGAACTTGGTACACGAATGGAAAATTACGTTTTTGGATCAAACTGGTGATGTACCATCACTCTTGGTTTCGACTGGGGTATCTCGACCTACACGAGCCGCCGCGGGAGGATCTTTGACGGGATCAGCACCATATCTTAGAGTTATCGAAAAAAGAAAGGGCGGGCTACCTCCGAAATATGTATTAGCAGAAAATGTTACCAATTTAGACAAATATTCGGTAAGAGTTCAAGCATGTAATGGCATAGGCTGCGGAAATTTCTCGAGGAGGATTACCGATGTCAAGGTATCAAAACAAGTTCCATCGAAACCTCAAAATGTTTTAATGACTGCAGTTTCCGACGATTTGATTAAAGTTACTTGGGAATCTCCTCGTACAGATGGAGGTCATCCAATCACTAAATATTCAATTCAGTGGGGCTCTGATTACTCGTTTACGTTGGGTACTTTTGATTTGGAAGTACAAGAAGACCAAACTCACTTTGAATTTACAACTTCACTATTACATTCTTCGACGAATTACTGTTTTCGAGTGTTAGCTTACAATTCTTTGGGATACAGTAAAGACCAGCGTGCGAAACGTTCAGATGCATTTAAAATGATATATCAAGTCGAATTTTCAGCGAATGATACAGAGCAAGACTTGTCCACAGATGCTTTTACATTAAATTATATGACTTTCTCCGGTGCCAGCGAAATTTCGAATGCGATAAACATCACAGCTGGACCTCATCATTGTCAGAGTATCATTAATAGCATGAATTTAACGGGTCCAGTGTCTGTATATAGAAGCGATCGATCGTTTTTGGGGGGAAATTCAACCATAATTTTGTTTACAATTGGATTTTTGAACCCAGTTGAAGAAGGTACAGTATTCTCTTCTTTCCAAGGCTCAAGTAATATCTCGATGACAATGAGACTTGTCCAACAACCACAAAATAATGAGTTTCTCACTCCGTTTGCGCAACCACCATCGGTTCCACGCTCTGTGGAAGTTGTTCAAGTGTCTAGTACAGAGCTCGGACTAACGTGGATCGCCCCCTCTTTCGAAGGTGGTTCTCCTATCGAAGCTTACATTATAGAGTGGTGTACATTGTATAACTTTCAAGGATTAACGCTTCGAAAAGACATAGTTGTGAAAAGCGAAAGGGCCAACTTTGAAAGATATCAAATTTTAGGACTTTTCAATAACGCGAGCTATTATGTAAGAGTCACAGCGATAAATAACTTTGGATATTCAGCTGCAGTCTTAGCGATGCCGTCGCCTTTACAACCAATTGGAAAGAAATTGTATTTACCAGAATCGCCCACTCTCAGTTTATCCACTTCTCAGACATCAAATCGTTTGAATCTTCATTGGTCACTTCCAACGCGTGACTCAAACGGATTCTCCACTAAACCTCACGAATGTGCAGGAGAAGTTGGCAATACTCCTGATGAAGCTTATGCGTATGATATCAGGTGGTCAAGAAATCCTTTGATGGAAACATTCAATTCCTTTCGAGTCTTTATTTTTGAGGGGGACAATATTCGTAACAAATGTTGTCCACCATTTGGTTGTTCTGTAGAAATTGGAACTGAGATTCAATCCATCATTCTCAATTCCACAATGAATACAGCAATATCTGCTGGATCTTTTAAAGTTATTTATGCCGGGGAGCAGACGAAAGGAGTGAATCTTTTATTTGATTCTAATCTTACCGTAGCAAAAGTAATCATGTATGATGGAAATTACGAGGCTAAAGTTGGAGATTACGTAAGGATATCTGACTTTATAAGCCGAATAATTTATATTGAAGGGGCTTTTATAACTCTTGAGGAACGCTACAATGGCGAGGTATCTCATGTCCCTGTAAAGGGATTTTTCAACACCCCACCAGAATCTTGCTTTAGTCCGACATTTGATGATTCGGCATTAAGTATGCAAATGCACATAGCAGAAAATTTTGACCACTCCCCTTTCGATGAAAGTATATCAGTTAGTCGAGAAATATTTTCTAGATCGAACGGCTTTGGGACGATTTATCGAATAACATTTTCAGGTACTTCCTTTCAGAAAGCAACTGAGCAATTACATTTGTCAATGTGCACAGATGGATTCGAAGTTGATGGTCTTCCTTCCTTGAGTGCAAGCGTGATCATCCGCACTGAAATGGAGAGCGGTTCGATAATTACTGGAGAACCAACCTATGTACAAATTGGTGCTGTCAACAAACATGGTACTGGAAAGTTTGCTATCACTCAACCACACAGCATTATTCCTATGTCTTTGCCAGGCCTAGCTCAAAATTGTAGAGTTTACGCCGTCCCATCTACTCCTAGCTCACTGAAAGTTGAATGGGATGGAGTCACTTCGTTACATGGAAGCATTATCTACAAGTTTATAATTCAACTTTTTGCAGGAGGCGAGCTGGTCACTACCTACGAAATCAACGCAGAAGAAGAATCTTCTAAGTACTCGTTACATTGTGATGGATTGTCGCCTGGTAGTTTATATGAAGTTGTAGTTTTACCCGTGAGCACACTTGGAGAAGGTAATTTTGTATTTAGATATTCTTGTATTGATTGACGTTGCTCATTGACATAATTTTAGGCTCTCCAGCTTGGTTCAAGGACGTCGACAGCTCGGATGGGAGTCTATTGGGACACTATCAAGATTACGCAAATGGGGCATCTTATGCTGTTCCAGAATGCGAAATCACAAGCGACGAATGTATCGAAAGCAATGGACATGCAGTGTTAGCTCGTGGTGTACCTCCTCCTCTTGTTTTTCAGGTTGGAACTTATCCATCAACAGCTACCAAGATCTCTTTCACAAAAGATTCTATATTCATCGCAATCCAGCCACCCTCCGATCTGCAGTATGTAGGGGATATAATTGACAAAGTGAAGATCGAGTGGTCTACGGACAAAGATTTTAGCCATATCTTTTCTGAAGTCATCTTTGGATGGCAGTACCAGATAAAAAATCTTTTGATGGGAAAAGAATATTTTGTTCGTGTGGTCGGACATAATACAGCGGGATATGGACTTTATTCCGAAATTGTTCCAGTCAAACCCATGCAAAGTCCTGATCCACCCCGAAGACCAATTTTGTCATTGTTGCCCTCCTCATCTTATTCAGCCATCGAGATTGGGACATCCTTGCATTTAGAATGGGAGTATCCGATACTAAGTGGACATGATCTTGTTGGTGATGGTGGCGATCACATAGTGAGCTACATGGTTGAATGGAGTAGAGTAGAATGGAACAAATTTTCACATGGAGTGTGGGAAATAGACATATTAGATGCAAATGATGACTTGTCTGGCTCTTTTCGGCTACTTATCGAAAGTGAAAACCTCTCGGGCAATATGAATGGTGCACATATATCTGCGAATATACCATTCAACTCAACTACAGCTTCTTTAAAGACTACCATTGAAAATATGCCAAACATTGGAGAGGTTGACGTGGTGAAGTATAGCGCTTACAACTATACTATCTCGTTTCGGAATGAAGTTGCCAACTACAAGAATATTTCTATTTTCGAAAATAAGATTTACAATGGTAACAATGAGAATGTGATGATCTCTTCGCATAATATTGTTCGTTCTCTTGTCCCTGAGTACTCTGGGTACACAAATTTCGTAATTGAAATGTCAAATTTTGTGTCATCGGAATTTCTCATTCCGAACTTGATCCCTGGTCAAGAATACTATGTGAGAATTGCCGCAATTAATAGTGTTGGTCTTGGAAGAATGAGGGAAACCTCACCAAGATTTCTGGCGCCACCAATTCAAAAGCCGAACAAAGCCGTGTCATTAATCCATTCAAGTGGTTATCCATCTCTAATTTCCAAATCAAGTACATCGTTCTCGGTTTACGTTGGGCCACCTGATTTCAATGGTGGTTCGGAAATAACACAATTTTTAATCGAATGGGATAGTCAGCAAACATTTGATAGTAAAGGTGACGGATCGGCTGTCGGGAAAGCTTACGTCGATGCTATTATGGCATTATGTTCTAATTGCATTAAATCATTTAATATCAGCACAAACACATTCGTTTACGATGGAAATGAAAGTTTTACAAAACAACTGGTTGCGCAAAGAATAATATCAGTTCACTTTCAAGATGACGAATATTCATTTCAATTTAAAGTGAAAGAAGCCAACTCTAGTGAAATAAAGGTTGAACCAGACCACTTGCGTCTTGAATCTTTGCCCAACATGACTGCAAGTGTAGTTATTTTGGGAGCCAAGTATGATATTGTTGAAATTGAGGCTGACACCAGATATTATGTTCGCGTTGCATGTGTAAACACATTTATGGGTGCAGGAAAATATGTCTCAACCAATCCAGCAAGCATTATTCCATTATCGCCCCCGAAAGCCCCGACTAAAGCTATTTTGACTGTAATCGACAAAACTACCCTGCGTGTGGGCCTACCAGAAACGACGTCATACCATAATTCCCGGGTTCATTCACATGTCTTTGAATTATTCAGAAAAAGCTTCAAAAGTAGCAGTTCATATTCGTTTTTCGGATCACAAGAAACGATTGAAATAGATTCAACAGGTCTTGGAATAGTCGGTGGTTCATTCGCAATATCACTTCGGAATGTAACCATTAAAATTCCATCATTAATAGAGCTTATCTCCGGAGAATCGTACATCAAAACAGTCGAAGATCTTTCCCCCTATTTAAGTCGTGGTGACAATGTCATAATTAATGGGAACCAATTTGAAGTGTCTTATTCGGGAGAGTATTCACCTTCCGTCATTCCACTTTCCCGTGTGTACAATGGTCCTAGCGCTGTGACTGTTGTTATTTCCAAAATACAGAAGACATATTCGATTCCATTCAATACATCTGCATCTGAATTGAGGAACGCTCTTGAGTATCTTCCACATTGTGGGCGCATTCGAGTCAGTCGTCAAGGAAGCGAGTCACAAGGTTTCAAATGGAAAGTAACCTTTTTGGATAACATGGGATCTCAACCGGAAGTGCTTATTGATTCTCACTATCTGTTGGGAAGCAACGCAGATAAAATTAAGGTTACTGTTCTTACAAGGGGAATGCTTCCAAATGATTATAGAGAAGCTGTTGTTCGCAAAGAACTCAATTTGTCACATACTTTTTCGGATTTAATTACCGGTGTAAACTACTATGCGCGAGTACGATCAGTAAACAATTTTGGAATCAGCGAGCCAATAAATGCAATGCCATTTTCATTATCACCTGGTCAAGTTCCTGACGCTCCCAAAGCCCCATACCTCTTTTCGACTTCGGCAACATCGGTAAATGTTATTTATGAGGAGGCTGCAAATGGAAATGGGAGGACTATTCAGCAATACGTAATTGAAATTGATACTTCTCCTACATTTGTAAACCCCAACGTGCTTACGGAACCTGTTGACCATCTAATCCAGCGCGTTTCAACAAATGCACGATCTATCCCTTGGAATCCGTCTTCCTTTTTTACACTATCGCTAGGTAATTGATTATTCAGAGATAAATCTATGATCGACTTAATTTTGTCTCAAACTCTTTGTCATAGGTGATTATCATGGTGACTACTCAGTGCCATGGTTATCAGGTTCAAATTTTACTCTTCAAAACGGTTCAAACAGGTTACACTCCGAAGGTGACCTCATTGATGCCCTCGTTATAAATCCAGGAGAATATGTTTATATTGACGGAAACGAGTACACCATCTGCCTTCATGACTATGAGACTGATTTTTCCAACAGCACATCAATTTCTTTATGTTTCGCCGAGAATACAAATCTTCCAATACATTCAAACAAAACAGCAAGTCATCTATTAGTTTACAAATTGGATACTTCAGTCGGCCCATTTTTCAGACCTCAATTTGGTAGATCAGTGTTGAAAATGCAAGACGCCAATTCAATACCGGACAGCATACTAAAGAACATGAATACTGATGGAAAGGCTTCAGATTTGTACCATTTATCAACAGTACGGGAAATTTTTGTCGCCAAAAATTGCAATATCATTTAAAGCATAGTAATTATAAATGTTATTGAAACTAAATAATAAACGAAGTCTAATCGTTATAATCTAAATCCTTACTCTCTTTATAATTCGAGATAATGCCAATGTTTGCGTCCGCATTGGTTGTTGAGGTTGCTTGCATGTTAACATGGAATACTGACGCGTCTTTGTGCGAACTTTAATGCGAACTTTCGAACGCTATGATTTACTATAAGTAGCCAAAAAACCTAGTCCTAAGGAAATAAGGGGGTAAAAACCTAGTTTTAAGGTATTTTCTCAATACTTTTATATGTGTGTGTTATAAGTTATAAGGGTACATGTGAGGTTCAGATGATACGTATGCATACGAATATTCATGCCCATACAATGTTCGGATGATACGTATGCATACCCAATTATCCTTTACTTATTTTTTTATTCACACACACATCCTCATCATTTTTTTCACACAATATACGATACAACAAATATAAAATAAATACAACAACTACAATACAAAACCGTAAATACTATACAACTACCCATTTAATACATGCCAACTTTACATTATTAAAATCACTCAAGATTACCAGAAGATCCCTCTTTTGTGGGCCTTTGCAGTCAAGTTTGATGGGCGTCTTCGCGCTGGAGGACATAGGACTCGGGATCCTGAGACGGATTATTACAGCGGAATAGTCGAATTGGAAACTGTCAGAGTTCTCTTTGTCGTTGCAGCTTTAAAGAAATTCAAAGTTATTGCAGCAGATGTTGCCTCAGCATACGTTCAGGCATTGACCGGTGAGTTAGTATATGCAATTGCA
>Ga0115008_10000582_pt1 | contig 27814 bp, 23 predicted proteins | sample FraStrMetagenome_FD_87164 | JGI IMG/M metagenome (GOLD analysis project Ga0115008, IMG submission 87164) | Marine eukaryotic phytoplankton communities from Arctic Ocean - Fram Strait ARC3M Metagenome | ecosystem: Environmental > Aquatic > Marine > Oceanic | place: Fram Strait | collected... | reverse complement strand
TACCATTTTAGAAAAAGATAGTGCAAATAATATTACTGGAGAAATTAGAGATATTGGTACATTTTTCATCACTTTAAGAACTCCTGGAAAAGATTTAATTACATTGCCAAATTCTATTATTCTTCAAAATAATATTATGTATTCTCCCAAACAAAAATAAGCTACCTTTTTAAAATCCAAGCAGCTGGATCCAGCTTGGTTCTATTCTTATACAGTGCAAAAATAAGAGTTGTTTTTCCTGAAACCTTATCAGTGAATATCTGACCAATATTTTCTCCTGTAACTACATTATCTCCCTTTTTAACGTACAATTTATCTAAATTATTATAAGAAGTAATATAGTTTCCATGCTGAATTAAAACATTTTTTCTACCTTCTGAAGTAACTAATATATTTAATATTTTACCATTAAAAATAGCAGCGGCACTTTTGCCTTTTTGAGTTACCATATGCAGGCCTGTACCGTTAATTATAATTCCTGGAAAGGTAGGATGCGGCTGATTCCCAAACTTTCTAGTAATTAAACCCTGATCTATAGGCCAAGGTAATTTTCCTTTATTTAATTCGAATTTTACTGCTAGTGCTTTTGCTTCCGGACTTAGAACGAACTCGTTATTATTTGCAGCTTTTGGCTTCTTATTAAGTTTTGCCAATGCAATTCTATTTGCTTTCTCAATTTCATCACGAATAATTTTGTCTATTTTTTTAGCAACCTTTCTCTCTGCTTTTATTTTATTTTGAATTTCTCTTTTGTATTTTCTTTCCTTCTTTTTAATTATAGAGATTAACTTCTCTTTATTGTTTTTGTCTAACTCAATTTTTTCTTTTTGATATTTTTCTGCAAGAATTAGTGTATCTTTTACTTGTTTTTGAAACAACAAAGAATCATTCATTTTTTTCACTAATACAGTTTGAAAACCAATTTCCTCTCCTTGTCTTTTTCTAAAAGAAGTATATTGTTTCATATATTCTAAACGCTTGTAAGCTTGCTGAAAATTATCTGAAGATAACAAAAACATTATTCTACTTTGTTGAGATTTACTTTTGTAAGATTTAAAAATCATACTTGCATAATCTACCTTTAAAATAGCTAGTTCCTTTTCTAATTGGGAAATCTCTTTCTTGTTCTTTGTAATTTCAGAAGACAATAACTTTGCTTCGGAATTAATAGTATTTATTAAACTTAATCTAATATCTATTTTCTGATTTAAATCTTTTAAATCTTCTAGAACATTCTTCTCTTTTTTTTGTTCTTTAAACAACAACCTATTTACCTGAGCAATTTCTCTATTTAATTTTTTTCGCTGCTGTTCTAACTCTTTTTTCGTTTGACTAAAAGAAGACAAACAACTAAAAAGCAATATAAAAAAGGGGATGTAAAATCGAGATTTCATCACTATGGGTTCATGCGTTTATATCCGTTAGGAATTGTAAAAGAAGTGTTTATTTTTGTATTTAACTCAATAGATCTTAATATAAAATCTATTATTGTTAGTTTATTGTTTTGTTTTGCTTTGATATTTATTTGTTGCGGAATAATTTCATCATCTACTAATTTATAAGAAGTATACTTAATATCTAAACGCTGTTTTTTTAGAGTATTTACAATAGATTGCTGGTTTAACTTGAAATGCCCTGGATGTATGGCAAAAAATGCATCAAATAAAGTTGCCTGTATTTTAGGTGATAAAACGTAAGCGTTCTTCTCAAGTACTATGTTTTGCTTTTTATTTTTAACATCTAAAATTGCTTGTCCTAGAAACAAGTTTTGCAATTTCTGAAAATTAATCTTTGTACCTAATAATTTTTCTAACATAGAGAAGTCACCTTCAAAATATTTTTTCTCTACAGGAGAATAAAAACGCACTTTATCTGGTGTTATCTTAGCTTTAAAAACATTAATAAATTTAGTTCCTTTCAACCAAATAACCTCATCCTTTTTAATTCTTAAATAGACAGAAATACTTTGTTTTGTAATTCCATCATTAAAATTCACTTTAAACTTAGCCGCAATCGTTTTCTTTTTAAAATTTGCAGAAAAGTGTTTTCTTGCTACTTTTTTAGCAGACATTTCTTTGGCAATGACACTATTATCTAATGCATATTTTTTTGTCTTACAAGCAGTAAAAGCAAGAATAAAAACAAATAAGTATTTTAAATATCGCATACTAATTAACTAATTTTCTAAACTTCTCCATATATCTTCTTTCTTCAACTTTATTATTTAAACCTTTATACGCTAAAGCCATTTCTTTATAAAAAAGTACTTCCATAGCATCTTCTATTACAAAATCAATTCCATTTTGTAAAATCTCTAATGCTTTTTTAAATTCCCTATTTACATTTAATGTGCTTCCGTTTATTAAATATACAAAAGGTTGCGCAGGAAACAAAGCAATACCCTCTTTGCTATATTTTAAGAGTAACACAGAGTTATCTTTCGTAGCTAATAAGATTTGCTTTAAAAGGGTGTAGGTTTTTTCTGTTTCAAACCTTTTATAAATATCTCTTGAAACCTTCACTTTTTGTATTTCAGAATAATTAGTTTTTTCTAAACGTTCTTTTGTTTTTTTAAGATCTGAAGATAATAAATTATCTTTTTCTAAGGTTTTCATGAAACTCAAAGCTTTTTTAAAATCTCTATTTTTTAAATAAAGTAAAACTAAATTCTTGTTTTCTTTTGGATTTAAAACAATAATTTTTTGTTGAATTTTTATAGCTTCAAAAAAATTATTTTCTTTTTCAAAAACTTTCACTAGATGCTTTTGCATCCAAATATTTTTAGAATCTTGAATAATTGCGCGGTTAATATATTCCTTTGCTAAAAGTGTATTATTTAAGTATAAATAATTCTTAGAAAACTCAAAAAAAACCGATTTATTATTTGGTAGTATCTGATTACAGCTTTCTAGATTTTCTATTGCCTTTTGATAATTTCCAATAGATTTCTGAGACAATGCAGTAAAGAAAAACTGTTGAAATTTTAATTCCTTTTCTTCCGTAAAATCTATTGCTACAGAAAGACTGTCTTGTGTATAGCTTTTTAAAGAGATGAGTAAAAAAAGCAAAGAAAAAAGAGACCTCTTTAAAAATTTTAAAGTAGTCTCTTTTTTCTTTGCTTTTTTTACTCTAAAAATCATTAGGTTAATTCTGTATAATCTCCAATACTTACAGAAGTAAAGCCACCATCATACTTTGCATGGTTTCCTATCATAGCATTGTCTAATTTTGTATTCGTAATTAGTACGTTTGTTTGTATTAAAGAATTTGTAATAGTAGCATTTTCTACGATACTATTTTCTCCAATAGAAACATAAGGACCTATTTTTGTGTTTTTCAATACTACATTCTTACCAATATAACAAGGTTGAATAATTTCTGAATTCTCTAATACAACGTCTTTAGAAACTAAATTATTTCCTGCTTTGTATTCAAAATCTAACACTTGTTTATTCGCATCTACCGTTGGATCTTTTTTTCCACAATCCATCCAAGTACTCACAGTTCCTGGAATAAACTTAGCACCATCTCTCTTTAGGGTTTCTAAAACATTAGTTAATTGATATTCGTTATTTTCTCTTAAATCATTATCAATTAAATATTGAATTTCATCTCTTACCTTATCTCCATCTTTAAAATAATAGATTCCAATAATTGCCAAGTCTGAAATAAAATCTTTAGGCTTTTCTATAAAATCAGTTATAAAACCATCTTCGACCTTCACAACACCAAAAGCACTTGGATCTGCAACCTGCTTTACCCAAATTGCACCATCTGCATTTGCATCTAACTTAAAGTTAGCTTTAAATAAAGTATCTGCATAGGCAACTACACAAGGGCCACTTAAAGAGTCTTTTGCACAAAAAAGAGCGTGGGCCGTTCCTAGCGCCTCTTCTTGCACATATACAGACCCTTTGGTTCCTAATTCTTTGGCTATTTGTAATAAATTATCTTTTGTATCTGCTGGAAATCCTTTTTTTGCTGGTCCAATTATAAAAGCAATTTCATCTATTTCTTCATCTATTACAGAGGAAATATCTTCTACCAATCTTTGTACAATTGGTTTTCCTGCAATTACTGTTAAAGGCTTAGGAACTGTTAAAGTATGTGGTCTTAAGCGAGACCCAATTCCGGCCATTGGTACAATTATTTTCATATTTTTCTTTTTCAAAATTAAAGAGGCAATATACTACTAATAAAAAGATTTTAAAAAAATGAGATTATTTAAAACACATTAATAAGAAGAAAAATAAGAACTATTAACTGAAATTAAATGCTCAAAAAACCCAAGCCTTTGAATGGGTTTTTTGTTTCTTTGTAAAAAATTATAAATAGTGAATTATTTATCAGTAGAAAATATCTCTAAAGCATATGGAGAACGCATTTTATTTGAAAACATTTCTTTCGGAATTAATAAAGATCAAAAAGTTGCTTTTGTTGCAAAAAACGGAAGTGGTAAAACATCTATCTTAAATATTATTGCAAACTTAGATGTACCAGATTCTGGACAAGTAGTTAGTAGAAAAGGTATTTCTATTGCATATTTAGCCCAAAAAGATGATATCAATCCTGATTTAACTATTGAAGAAACTATTTTTGCTACCGATAATAAAATTCTCTCTATTGTAAATCAATACGAAAAGGCACTAAAAAACCTTGATGATGGAGATGCTTATCAAGCTGCATTTGATTTAATGGACCAGCATAATGCTTGGGATTTTGAAACGCAATACAGACAAATTTTATCCAAATTAAAATTAGAAGATTTAAGTTTAAAGGTTGGTGCACTTTCAGGTGGCCAAAGAAAAAGATTATCTCTTGCTATTGTACTTATTAATAAACCAGATTTATTAATTTTAGATGAACCAACAAATCATCTAGATCTAGAAATGATAGAATGGTTAGAAGCTTTCTTTGCAAAAGAGAAAATAACCCTATTTATGGTAACGCATGACCGGTATTTTTTAGAACGTGTTTGTAACGAGATTTTAGAATTAGACGAAGGTAAAATTTATAAATACAAAGGAAATTATTCGTATTACTTACAGAATAAAGAAGAGCGTTTGGCCTTAGAAGCTACCAACTTAGGGAAAGCTAAAAGTTTGTTTAAAAAAGAATTAGAATGGATGCGCAAGCAACCAAAAGCAAGAACCACAAAATCGAAGTCTAGAACAGACGATTTTTACCAAATTAAAGAGAGTGCGCACCAGCGTAGAAAAGACCACCAGGTGCAGTTAGAAATTAACATGGAACGTCTTGGAAGCAAAATTCTAGAACTGCACAAGGTAGATAAATCTTTTGGCGACAAGAAAATACTTGATAATTTCGATTATATTTTTAAACGAGGAGAAAGAATTGGTATTATTGGCAAAAACGGAACGGGAAAATCTTCTTTTTTAAATATTATAACAGAAAAAGCTGCGTTAGACGGTGGAAAGGTTGTGCTAGGTGAAACTGTAAAGTTTGGGTATTATACGCAAGCCGGAATACAAATTAAAGAAGGACAAAAAGTTATTGAAGTTGTAAAAGAATTTGGAGAATTTATTCCGCTTTCTAAAGGTAGAAAAATATCTGCGTCTCAATTGTTAGAACGTTTTTTATTCGATAAGAAAAAACAATACGATTTTGTTGAAAAACTTTCAGGTGGCGAGCAAAAGCGATTGTACTTATGTGCGGTTTTGATTCAAAACCCTAACTTTTTAATTTTAGATGAACCTACCAACGATTTAGATGTTGTTACCTTAAATGTTTTAGAAAACTTCTTGCTAGATTACCCAGGGAACCTTTTAGTGGTTTCTCATGACAGGTACTTTATGGATAAAATTGTAGATGCACTTTTTGTTTTTAGAGGCGAAGGTGTTGTAGAAAATTTTCCAGGAAATTACTCAGATTTTAGAGCTTATGATGGCTCTGCACCCAAAGAAATTGCAGAAAAGCCTGTTGCAAAAACAGCAGCAACAAAAACTGAAAAAAAAGCAATTAAAAATACATTAACTTTTAATGAAAAAAGAGAATTTGGAGCTTTAGAAGGAGATATTGAAAGGCTTCAAAAGAAAAAATTAACAATTGAAACAGCTTTTTTAAATGTAGAAATTGCTCCTGAAGATATTTCGAAAAAATCTAAAGAACTACAAGAAACCATAGAGGATATAGAAGAGAAAGAAGAGCGTTGGTTAGAGCTTACTATGAAATTAGAAGATTAAACGCTTACAATATCTGCCTCTTTTAATATGGCTTGATTATTAAACCTTAATAGCACTTGCGCAACAGCAACGGTGTCTTTTTCGCAGTAATCTACTATTCTTTGTAGGTTTTTTTCTTCATAATAAACTCTTGCAACTTCACTGCCATCAATATCATCTTTAGGAGAAGGAATGCCTAAAATAGAGGTTAGCAGTTTTAAGGAAGTATAATGCTTATAGTCCCCGAACTTCCACAACTCTAAAGTATCTAAATGTGGGACTTCCCATGGTTTTTTGCCAAATAAATTCAGTTTATTAGGCAAGGCTATTTGATGCACAATCATTCTTCTAGCGATAAAAGGAAAATCGAAGTTCTTATATATTTATATATTGCACATAAAGATTTGTAAAACAATGTATTAAGAAATAAAATGAATATAAAATACCATTTTTACACCTCAACAATATTCATTCTACGTTAAATACTTACATAATAATTACAGGTATTTAAGTGGTTTAGAAATAGCTGAATTGAAGGAGGAAGATATGCCTATGGTTTAGTCTTTTACAACAAACGGTTTAATAACCCAGCTGCTTAATGCTACTGCAAATAAAAACAGAAGCATAATTGAAACAGTATCAGCGTGAAGACGTGTAAAAAATAAAATTTCTGGAGAGTTTCCTGAGAAATACGTCGTATTACTCCAGCCTATCTGTTATTTGTATTTATGCGTTTACTAGAAAAGACAAAAAAATAAGTATCATTAAAAAGGCTATAGCCCGCCCTAATACTGACCTTAGAGTATATATTTTAGTATCTATACAGAGATGTTTTAAGATGTTTTTACGGGTTTCAGAATACAAAGTGACATGATTGTATGGATTGTGTTTTAGAGTCTCTTAGGTGATCTGTTTTAGATATATTATTTACATCATATAATGAGAAGTATCTACAAAGGCTAATTGTTGTGCCTTCTAAACAGCTTAATTTAAATCTTTTAAGATCATGAACAAATCAAGTGTTCTGTTAAATATGCCTATTGTAAAGGCACATCCCATTACAGATGAAATTGTAACATACTTTGAAAGCGGAAAAGGTGAAACTTTTGGAAAAGTTAGAGTAGACCAATGCAGCCCTGTAATTAATAATAATGGGCCTATGAAAATGTTCATTGTTAAATAGTTTTATTATTTCTTATTCGCTTTTTATTTAATAGTCCTCCGATAATTGTATAACGAACAAAACACTCATATGTCAGCATGCTAATTGCAAAAGCACCAACAAATACAATTAGAAATTTTAGAAATACAGGAATAGCTAGAGGGATAATCATAATCTGTAAAATAACAACAATTGGCATGTTTGATAGGTATACCCAATAAGAAGAATCTGTCACGTACCTTAAGAGTTTAGAGTCTTTAAGTTTAAGACGACTACAATAGCCCCATAAGCCTAAAACAAGTAAGTAAATAGCACTACAGGACAATAGTATTGCGACTGCTTTTAGTAGAAAATAATAATCTAAATCATTGCTTTCAAACCAAAGTTGAGGAACAATTGCACCAAAGGCTAAAAATAAACCTACGCCTAATAAATAATGGGCATTTTTATTTATATTCTCGACTAAACTAGGTGTATTATAAGATATACAACCCATCAAAAAGAATGAATAAAAATGTATCAACGAAGGTATTTCTGGAATTAAAGTCAGGGGGTTTTCTACTATCCATCTATTCATGAAAAACATACAAGTTGATGAAATAAACACCCCTATAAAGACAACTTTTAATATTGAGTTCGCTTTAATATTTAAAATTACGTTCTTCATTAAAAGAGTAATAGTGTAAAAAATAATCAGGTAATATAAAAACCATAAATGTGCAGTGGGAAAGAATTGTTCAAGCCCTAAAGCCCAACCATTAACATAGGATTGTTGTAGAATATCTAGATGAAGAAAACTAAAGCCAACATACTTACTCAAACTAAATAAAGATAAGACAATTGGAACTATAATTATTAAACCCAGTACAAAGGGAATTACAATTTTATTGAGTCTATTCTTTATTGTTTTTTGTACTGTACTCCTCTTCAATTCCATAGCGAACATAAATCCAGAAATCATAAAAAACAATTCCATGACAAATAAATGCCCCTCGAATATTGCGAAATCAAAAAACCAAGACCCTTTGTCATCAACTGGCCACATGGGAGCAGCAGTTACCATGTACGGAACAGCAGCATGAATAAAGCACCTTGTGATATTTGCAAAGTTTCTTAAGTAATCTATGTAAACTATTCTACTCATTTAGTATCGAAATAATGAAGCACCTATTGAAAATCCTGCAGAAGTACCTAACAATAAGCATAGGTTTCCTCTTTTTATTTTTTTATTTTCTATTAATTGATGTATTAATAGGGGGATAGATGCTGCGATACAATTCCCATGATCAGATAGATTACTCATCACCTCATTATCTTCTAAATTATATATTTTTTTAAATAAAGACATCCCAATCTTTGAAGTTTGGTGAGGTATGATCACATCTAAGTCTTCCATTGTATATTCCAAATCCTCAAAAAAGTCATTGGTGAATACTTTCATTTCTTTTTTTGCCAATTTTAATAACTTTTTGCCATTCATCTTAAAGGAATGTAACTCTTGATCGTACGGATAATCTTTGAAGAAATATTTGTTTCCTCCACCCTTAATTATGGTGTGATAAATTCCCTCAGAATATGTTTTCATCGCTCCTTTAATAAAAGAAGAATCTCCATTTTCGTCATAGCTTAAAATAATTGCAGCAGCTGCGTCTCCAAATAAAGTTAGAGTTTCTGAGTTATTAGGGTTGATGCCTTTAGAACCGACTTCAGAAGCAACAATAATTATGTTTTTATATTGGTGATTATCTATCATCTTAGATGCTATCTCAAGACTCGTGACAAAGCTCAAACAAGTAGTGTCAATATCAATAGTTGGGATGTTGTATTTTAATCCATCCTTTAATTCACTTTTTGTGACACTCGATTGATTAGGTAAAGGATAATCAAATGTAGCTCCTGCTGAGATTATTAAATCAATATCTGAAAGGTTTAATTTTGAATTATCTAAAGCAGACTCAATAGCTCTGGCTCCCATATAACCATTAGATTCAAAGGTTACGTGGTGTCTGTTTTTTACTCCAGAATACCTCTCTGACCACCCTTTAGGGAGCTTGTGTTTTCTTTCAAGTTCTTCCGACCTTATAGCTTTTGGTAAATAAAAGCCTGTAGATACGATCTTGATGGGCCTATTTATATTCATTTTGTATTCTCCTTTTTTTAGCACCAATTTTGTGCTTATGCTCGTCTAAATTAATAATAATTAAATCAATAATATTATATCCCATTAATGTTTCAATTAAAACAGTCTTCGCTATTAAATAAGATTCCTCAAAATTACTTTTAATATATAAGTGTATTGTTTTATCATCCTTTTGTATAAAAGCATAATCTTCAATTCGCTCATCAGAAAGCACTATTGTTCTCCTTATAATATCGGGGAAAATACAAACCTCTTTGTTGTATTTGTCTTTCAATACAATTATGTCATCAGATCGTCCTTCAATCCTCTCGATTGCTAAAAATGGACTCCCACATTTACAGTTTTTCTTTTCAGTAATAATATCGTTCAGTTCATACCTCACTACAGGCTGAGACTTCCTTAATAAGTCTGTAATAATAGGATGAAATCGGTTTTTTTCTTCATCAATATATTTCTTTTCAATGATTAAGAAATCTTCATTGAAATGAAGTGTTCCTTCTGAACAACTGCTTGCCAAAAAACCTTCGGTACATTGGTACACTTCAGCTAATTTAATTTGAAATATTTTCTCAATATAACTTCTATCTTCATTAGTCAATACTTCTGCAACAGAAATAATTTTTTTTGGATTGATCCTTAATTCCCCATTCACTTTTTTATTGGACAATAGCATCAATAATGATGGTTGTGCAATTAAGATAGTAGGTTGTAAATTATTTAACCTTTCAATATGAGAATCTAGTTTTTCAAATAGGTCAAAGAAATTAAAACTAACTTTTTTGGACTTAGCAGATTCGTATAATTTATTATTAGACCTTAAAAAGAATGCTACCTCTACCTTTTTTAAAGAAAAGCCGATTACTCTATCAATCATATATGCTACCCAGTTCGCTCTTTCGTTTTTACTTACTAAAAACAAACATCTATTTCCACTCGTTCCAGTTGAAAGACCAACAGCAATGTCTTTTATTGTTGGAGAGAAATCCCTGGAGTGTTCTGCATTCTCTGCAATTTTAGATGCTTGTTCGTAGCTAATCCCACAAGTATTTATGGTGTCGAAATTCTCCATAAATAAAGATTTATTCATAATAGGTAGCTCTTCGAAATTTGAATTATAAACACTAAAATAATTATAAAAAGCTGAAGACTTAAGGTTTTTAAGAAAGAAAAAAACCTTCATTTTTTTATACCATACACTGGAATAAAGTCCTGTTAATTTCTCTAACTTTATTTTAATTAAAAAATAGATTATTTTTATATTAAAGTGCATTCATGTCAATTTTATCGGAAACTAAATTATCGGTTGTTTTACTGCAATGCGCAGGCACAATTAATGTATTTGGGTAGGATTTATAATACTTGCTTATTTTCTCCAAACTGTCTTTGTAGTCTTTCCAAGAGTCAAAAAACAATCTCACAATAGAATTGGGTAACTTTCCTTCTTTGTAAGCTCGTTCGTCCCAACAAGAATCTGCTATTAAAAAGTATTTATTTTTAAGTGTTTCTACTTCTATACCAATTTGTCCTGCTGCGTGTCCAGGTAAATCATAAATAATAACTGAATTATCCTGAAATAAATCATACTTAACTCCGAAAATAGTATCCGACTTACTACTAGAAAAATCTTCAATAAAAATTAATCGATCCTCAATATCGTTAGGAATTAAATTCTTTAATATTCCCTTAGAGAAAGCAATAAAGTTATTTATTTCCTTTACCTGTCGGTAGGCCTTTTTAGTACAATATATAGTTGCATTATTAAAATCCTTTAAGCCTCCAACATGATCCGCATGAAAATGAGAAATAATAACGTGGTTTATGTCGGAGGTCTTTAATCCAATTGATTCTAATTGGTTTTTTATTTCACTTCCAGCAGGAATAACCACTCTTGTTGTTGTAGCATAAATTTTATTAGGGTAACTTTTAGTACACTCATAAAACCTTGTTGTATATCCAGTGTCAAACAATATCCAACCTTTTTCTAGATGATGTAAAAGTCCAAATAAAGCATGGAATTTTATCATTTCATGTTTAGCTCCTTTTACAACATGTTGTGCATTAGCAAAACAATGTCCCGCATAATTAAGGTATAGTTTAATTTTCTTCATTTTCTTTATACCAATTAATAAATTCTTCAATCGATTCTTCTGTTGTAATTACTGGTTTGTAATTCAATAACTCAACTGCTTTTGATATATCTAAAGTAAAGGTTTTTGACAAAACACCAAAACTATATTTAGTAAGAGATGGCTCTTCTTTTGTTATGCAATTAGAAACCAATTCTAATATAGATGCTGCAAAGTAAGCCACTCTAAAATTTACTGTTTTATAGATTTGTTCTTTTCCTATTCCTTTTAGAACAGTATTAATAGACCTCCATAATTTTACCGGATTTCCATCTGTAATGTTATAAGCATTGTTTAATGCTTTATCGGGTGCTATTATAGATAATACTATAGATTCTACCACATTTTCTACTGAGGTTAAATCTACTCTATTTTCTCCATCTCCAATTATTTTTAATCTTCCATCGGAGTGGGCTTTTATTAACCTAGGCATTATAACGGAGTCTCCTCTACCAATAAGTGCTCTTGGACGAATAGTAATATAATCTAATTTTGAGTTTTCTAATAAAAGCTCTGCATCTCTTTTCGATTTTGAATAATGATTTACGAATTTTGTAGGAAGTGGGTCATTTTCTTTAACCATATTTCTGTCCTCACCATTATAATATATACTAGGTGATGAAATATAGATAAACCGTTTTACTCCTGTTATTTCTGAAGCACTAATGATGTTTTTTTGAGTTTGGATATTTGCTAAGTAGAATGAAGTTTCGGTACCCCAAGGAGAAGAGAGTGAAGCCGTGTTTATAACAATGTCAATGTCTTTTATTAGTGTATTTACGAATGCATTATCGATTAAATCACCTAAAATATATTTTACTTTTGGATGTGAGATTTCACGAGGTTTTTGCAAACTTCTACCTGTTGCAATAATTTTATCTACGTAATCTAACTTCACTAATCTTTCAAGGGTTCTAAATCCTAAAAAGCCTGTTGATCCTGTGAGTAATATATTCATGTGACAAAAATAAAGTATTAGTGTTTGTTGTGCCAAGTATCTCATTCTTGATTTTACAGGTATTTACGTATGAGGACTGGTAAGTAAATTAAATCGAAAATTAATGCAATTATTGCAGATGTTATAGTTAATAAGCTTAATTGATACACAGATTTGAATTCGGATATTAATAATGGAAGTAAACTAACAACTACTATTATTGTTGTTTTTACTACTGCCCGTGCAGTTGTACTTAATGATTTATTTATAGCTTCTGTTTTAGGTAAGCCTTGTCTGATATTAAACCTAAATGAACTTAAAATATGAATAGAATCATCAACGATGAGGCCAAATATAATAGCAAAAATAAATGCATTTGATAGGCTTAAGTAAAACCCTGTAAAGGACATTAACCCTATACATAACAAAATTGGAAATATATTGGGGATTAATGCGATAAGAAAATACTTGTAATTAAAGTCATTTACAATTAAGAAAAGAAAACCTATTAGTAATACGGCAATCAAAAGTCCATATACAATTTCATAAGTTAGCGTATTGCTCACTTGGTCAAACAGGTATCCTCTACCACCTACTTTTAAGTTTAAATTTAACTCTTTTGCTTTATTCTTTACATTATCAACTTTTATAAGGCTTTTATTTGCACCAATATCTTGCATTCTCGATTTAATTCTATATCCATTTTTTATAAGTTTTGAATACATTTTTTTACTTAGGTGGTCCGGGTTATGAAACATCCCATTAATGGAGAAGTCTAGAAAGAAACCTTGAGAAATAATATACTTTTCCAGCTGAATTATTTTATCGATCTCAATATCTTTATTGTTTTCTAGGTTGAAAACTATAGGCTTATATCCACCAAAATCATCATTAAAAAACTGCATTTCTATATATACTTCAGATTTTTTATTTAACTCGTCTGTAATATAGTTGTTCACCTCATTGTTATATATTCCTACACCACTTACCCCTGTCATAATAACTAACAAAACTGTATATTTCCAATTGTATTTTAAATGAATTATTTTATAAAGAAAATGATTTAATTTTTCATCTCTTTTAGAATTAAGGCTGCCAATTTTTTCAATTTTATCGACACAAATAGCATAAAAAACAAGAACAATAAATAAGGAGACTAGGATGCCTATGGTGGTCGTAATTCCAAATCTTAAAATAGGAAGTACATCTGAAAAACAAAAACTAAGGAAACCAATAGCAGTAGTAAATGAAGTAAGTGCAACTGGAGTTCCAACTTTACGAATTTGATTTTCAAAATATTCTTTTTTATTCTTTGGATTGTCTCTGTTATTCAGAAGATGCATCATGTCCGAAATACAAACAATAAATAGAATTGCAGGAATTATTATCATTACTAATTCGATCCCTCCAAATAATAAATGTGAAAAATAGAAACTTATAGTCATACTAAACAGAACGCTAAGTAGTGTAAGTGCTACAAAGCGTATGTTTGAATTGAAAAACCAAAGAACCAAACAACATAAAAGTGCACTTAGTAGAGTTGTAAATAGTAATTCTTCTTTTACTTTACTTTGTATATATAATTCATTTCTGGTTTGCCCAGAAACATATACTTTTTTAGAAGAACTTTTAAAAGTGTTTTTAAGTATTTCAATAAACTCCTGATTTTGTTGTTTGTTTAAGCTGTCTATTGTTTCTACTAAAAAAAGAGTTTTTCTAAAATCAGATGATAAAAACGAACTCTTCTTTTTTCGTATTCTTTCCAAAGACTTTTTATGTTCTATGCTGTCTTTTAGATTCAAAATATTATAATACACAGGTATTAAGCCTAAATTGAGAACTCTTTTGTCGTTAAAAATACTCCTAATTTTTTTTACATATTCATTTTTTTTCAACTCTTCTTCTAAAGGTTTAAGTGCTAAAAGCTCCTCAAATGAAATAGAATCGGCATACTCTAAGCCTACCAAAAATAAGTTTTTCTCATTATTCGATTTGGAGTAGTCAATCTCTACATCTTCTGCGTATTTCAAAATCCTCTCTGATTCAAAATAGATGTTAGTTGTCTGTAATTGAATTACAGCTAAAGTAAATACGAGTACTATACATGAGAGTAAAACATATTTAAACTTCCAAATGAATGATATCATATTTTTTTTGTTTTGTTCATGTACTTAAATATTCTAGCAAAATCTGTTCTATTTTTTGTAGCCATCCAAATAGGTGGATTAGTAGAGGTAAAGGTAAGTAAGGTCTGCATGAAGCTCAATTTAAAACTATCTGTAGGACTAAACCACCTAAATCCAACCCCGATTGAATCCTCTAAATTAGTTACTTGGTGCCACCATGATGGAGGGTTAAATAAAATGTCTCCTGCTTCCAATTTACACTCCCAAGCTTGTAAGTATTTAGCATTTGGGAAAACTTCTAAATTGGGAGATTCAGGGTCAAATATACTATGAAAATAAGGAGTTCGTGTAACTGGCGGCTCAAAAATCACATCATTTTCTGGAGGATATAAGTACCAGTGCTTGCTGCCATACACCTGAGTAAATAAATTGTGTTCGCTTGCGGAATGCAGAGTTGTTCTAGTACCCTTTCCACCAATAAATACTTGAAATGTTTTTCCAGAACTTATTATATTTCTCCTATTATACAACCACTTCCAATCAAAATCTTCTATTAGCCCTGGGTGGTCGTAGAGTAATCTATTAAATCTACTATATTTTGAAGTATCACCTTCTTTCATTGCATTCAAAACATCCTTCAATATTGTTTCTTCTACACTGTAGTTTACGTCTGTCATTTCCTGTGTAGAGGCATTAAAGATAGAAACCTTGTCATCACAATAGTTTTCTAATAACCAATCTGGTGACCATTTTTTCACACAGGCCCACTCTTTCGCTTTCCCAACCATAACAACAGGAATGCCTTTGTCAATGTAGTTTTTCTTAAGCTCAAGATCTGAAATATTTCTCACTCGATCAATTGGTCTTAAAGCTCCTCGGATTTTTTTGTCTTTAAAATTTGCTGTAATTAATGATGTCACTTTTTTGCGTTGATTAATAAATCTATTTGATGGAACTTGATTCCCGAATAAATGATCTGCAAATCTCCAAAATTGATATTCTGTTAGATGTTTGTGTTTTATTCCAGTCATAGTATTAGTTATTTGTTACAATAATAAACAAACCAAGAAAGTCCGTTTGGACTTTCCTAAATAAGCTATTATATATTTGACCTTTTAATTTTAAAAACCTTTGACAGTCAACAGTTATTTTGACAGAATAAAATCTAAAAACTTTCTTAAAACTTAAGAATATCCTTCCAATCAACACAAATTAACTACTTTTTGCAGTGTTTAGTGTCGTTCTTTTGTCATTTATCGCTGATTTTTGTCTTTCTAATGTTACTTATTTTTTTATCCCTCGTATAAAGAAAACAATCTTGTTAAATTTAAATTAAGGTTCAATAGTATAAACACAAATTTACTTGTTAACCCTTATTTCTGAATCGTCATCATAATCATAAATTTCATTGTTAATCATTATTTCTAAATCTTCATCGTTAATAATGTTTTTAATTTTTAACCCTGTTTTGAAAGGACTCTCGAAAACCATTTTTTGATCAATATTCTTTTTATTTATCCACCCTATTTTTGTTCCATTTAGTTGCGGTATATTATACGTTACGAGATTAAAAATATTAATAACTACAAAGTCGTTGCCAACCTCAACCTCTTTTAATATGTCTTGAATCTGAACTTTATAAGTCTTTAAATCATAACTAAAATGTGTAGGTTTCGATTGTAAAGCTAATCTATATGAATTGTTTTTTTCCACACAATCCTTGAGCTTCATCTTTATACTTATTAAATTTTTCTCAAATTTATCATTTGATTTTTCATAAATAATTTCTTTAACTTTTTTCTTGAGGAAACGTTGATAATTAATTAATTGTGCTTCCTCTGTCTCGTATTTATCCTTTTTTAAATCTAAAGCGAACTGCTGATTTTCTTCTATTTTGTTATTTAAGCTTACTTTAAACTCCTTATCATTAATTTTTTTAGTGTGCTTATCAATAACATATCTAATCATTTCAAACAACCAAGGGCGATTAACAGAAGTAGAGCAGCTATTACTGCATTTATACATGTTAGATCTTCCTTTCAAATTCACAATTTGATACATTGGATTTCCGCAATTATAGCATTCAACTTTTCCTTCAACAATATTATCGTAAACACGATACCTTTTGGTGAAATTTTTTCGACTAGACAAAAAAGTATTTGCAGTTTCCCAAACTTCTTCATCAACAATTTTGTCTACTAAAATTGTTTCACCTAGGTATTTTCTTTTTCCTTTATAAAAAGGGTTTTTAATTATTCCACTTATAGTTTTTGATCCAAATACTCTACCAAATTCGGAGTTTATTTTATTAGAAATGAAATAAACAGTGTTTTTATTTGCCGCCAATTCATACATCCGCCTTACTAAAGGAGCATCGTTTTCATCTATTACTGGTTTACCGTCTAGACCTTTTTCATAACCAGTAATCTTATCACTAAAAGCTAAACCTTTTCTTGCACTGTTTAATAATCCCGATTTTATTCTATCTACTAAAAGTCTATTTTCATTTTCAGCCATACTAGCCAATATAGATATGATAATACTTGACTCAGGACTCTTTAACCCATTTTCATCAAGGGTTGATAAACTTAAATCCTTGAAATGAATATTTATTTTATGTTGATAAAACTCTTCAATTGTATTTTGAACTTCAAAGTTTTTTCTTCCTAATCTCGATACTTCGTGGACTAAAAGATTTTTTACATTATTCTTTTCATCCAAAACAAAAGCTTTCAACTTCTTAAACCCTGGTCTTTCGTTTATTTCAGATTTAAAACCTGAGATAGTATCATTAAAGCATCTTACAAGTTTAAAATTTACTGACTCAGCATATTTAGTAAGCTCCTCTACTTGTCTGTCTACGTTTTGACTTTTGGATGAAACTCGAACATAAGCTACCGCTAGTTTTTTTTTCATATGTATGTATGATTAAGAAAATATTATAGGCAATATACAAATAAATTGAGCTAATTCCTTTCCATTATGTGCACATAAAACATTACTTTTCTTAACAAAATGTTTATCTAATAGCGCTTTAAAATCAGTTAATAGTATATGCTCATCGTCACCAAAAAAAGAAGTTAAGCGCAACTGCTTTTTCTTTTCTACCTCCACAAAATATCCCACAGAAATGCATATTATTTTTCCAAATTCTGCCCAAATACCGGCGCGATCGTAAAATGCTTCCGCTGTAAATTCTTCTTTACGCTGGTATTGTGTTTTCTTTTCAAAGAGAGCTTGTGTTTCTTTTGAGAGTTCTTTCCAATTCTCTTTTTGCGGAACTGTTTCAATATCTAAAAACAAGATATCCTGTAATTTAATAGACAAATTCATAGCAATGGGTTTTTCTTTTTCAAAAATAAAGATAGTAAAAATAAAAAAGCTCCAAAATAAATTCGGAGTTTTTAAATTTTATAAATAATTAGAACCGTATTACAACAATCCATATTATATCGAATTAATTTACTGTTAACATCTAATTATTAGATAAATACTAAAACATAGTTGTTTTAAACGCGCTATTATATGTATATGTTAATTTAGCATTAAACAATTGTAAACTAAATAAATCTAGTAGTAATTAAATTATATCTTACAGATTAAATTGCTATTTTTGATACTTATCTTTTAAAGAAATCATGAATAAAAACGATATTAAAATCTTGTTGGTTGATGATGAACCAGATATTATAGAAATTGTTAGTTACAATCTTAAAAGTGAGGGCTATCAAATTTTTACTGCTACAAATGGTTTAGAAGCTGTAACATCTGCTAAAAAAAATAGTCCGCATTTAATTTTGTTAGACATTATGATGCCAAAAATGGATGGTATCGAAGCTTGTGAAAAAATTAGAAAAATAAGTTCTTTAGAAAATGTAATTATTTCTTTTTTAACTGCAAGAGGAGAAGATTACTCTCAGGTTGCGGGTTTCGAAGCAGGTGCAGATGATTATATTACAAAACCTATTAAACCAAAAGTTTTAGTTAGTAAAGTCAAGTCGCTATTAAGAAGATTAAAATCTGAAAAAGAAAGTGAAGAAACATATACTGTTGGAGATATTATTATTGACAGAGAAGAATATGTTGTTTATAAAGCGGGTGTTAAAATATCTTTACCAAGAAAAGAGTTTGAACTGTTTTCTTTATTAACTTCTAAACCAGGAAAAGTATTTAAAAGAGAGGTTATTTTAGATACCGTTTGGGGAAATGAAGTTGTTGTAGGGGGAAGAACAATAGATGTTCATATTAGAAAATTAAGAGAAAAAATTGGTGACGACCATTTTAAAACTGTAAAAGGTGTTGGCTATAAGTTTGTGCTATTAGACGCAGATAAATAAATTTACTTTTATGAAAATTAAAAAAACGTATTCTTATGCGCTTTGGTCGGCAATTTACATCACTTTAATAGCTGGAGTATTTGCCGCAATTTGGTACTTTTTTATTTTAAAAAAAATAAGTTTTAGTGCCATTCTAATTTCTATTGTAGTACTTTTTATTATTTCATTCTTTATTATACAATATAGAGCAGAACACTTTATTTATAGAAGGTTGAAAAAGATTTATGAAGATGTTTCTATTCTAGATGTAAACGATTTAAAGAAGGACTCTGTTACAACAGATATAGAACAGCTTTCTAATAAGATGCAAACCTACGCAGAAGGAAAAGAACTAGAAATAAAGAGTTTAACTGAGCGGGATTCTTTTAGAAGAGATTTTTTAGGAAATGTTGCACATGAATTAAAAACGCCTCTTTTTACTGTTCAAGGGTACATACTTACACTTCTTGAGGGCGGAATGGATGATAAGAACATTCGTTTAAAATATTTAGAACGCGCAAATAAAGGTGTCGAAAGATTGGTTGCAGTAACCAAAGATCTAGATATGATTGCCAAATTAGAAACCGACGGTTTAAAAATAGATAAAGAGGTTTTTAACATTCTAGAAATCATTCAAAATGTTTTTGATTTGGTTGAAATGAAAGCAAAAAAGAGGAATATTATTCTAAAATTTGATCGTATTTATGAATTTCCTGTTTTCGTAATTGGAGATATTGAAAAGACAGAGCAAGTGCTAATTAACCTGGTTGTAAACTCTATTAAATACGGTAAACCCGGTGGTACAACTATTGTTACTGCAGATGATTATGATCATAATAAGTTTGTAATTCGAGTTATAGATAATGGTGAAGGAATTAAACAACAGCATTTCCCTCGTTTATTCGAACGCTTTTATAGAGTAGATCAAAGCAGATCTAGAGAACAAGGTGGTTCTGGTTTAGGCTTGTCTATTGTAAAGCATATTGTTGAAGCCCACCAACAAAGCGTTTTACTGAAAAGTACTTTTGGTAAAGGATCTGAATTTTCATTTACCATGGAAAAAGCAAAATAGAATATTTCTTATACTAAATCAAAACCAATGTCTTTTCTGTAATTCATTTGATCGAAATGAATTTTATCAATACTTCTGTACGTTTTTTCCAAAGCCTCTTCAATTGTATCTCCAAACGAAGTTACTGCCATAACTCTACCGCCATTTGTAACTACTTTATCATCTAAAGTAGCAGTTCCAGCATGAAAAATAATAGATTCCTTTATGTTCTCAAAACCTTTAATTTCTTTATTTTTTTCATATGCTTCTGGATAACCACCAGAAACTAACATAATTGTAGTTGCAGTCTTATCTGTTACTGAAAAAGACTTTTCATGCAAGTTTTGATGTGCAACACCTTCGAATAAATCAAATAAATCTGAGGTTATTCTTGGCAATACTGCTTCCGTTTCAGGATCTCCCATTCTAACATTGTATTCTACTACAGACGGATTTCCATGGTTATTCATTAATCCAATAAAAATAAAACCTCTGTAATCAATTCCATCTTTTTGTAAGCCTGCAATTGTTGGTTTTACCACCAATTCTTCCACTTTATTTAAAAAAGTTGCATCCGCAAACGGTACAGGAGAAATAGCGCCCATTCCACCAGTATTTAAACCTAAATCTCCTTCTCCAATTCTTTTATAATCCTTTGCTGAAGGTAATATTTTATAGCTTTTACCGTCTGTTAAAACAAAAACAGACAATTCTATTCCTTTTAAAAACTCTTCGATTACAACCGTTGTAGAAGCCTTACCAAACTTCTCATTAGAAACCATATCTTGTAGTTCTATTTTTGCTTCTTCTAAAGAATTTAAAATTAGGACTCCTTTTCCGGCAGCCAAACCGTCTGCCTTTAGCACATAAGGTGGTTCTAGAGTCTCTAAGAACGTAAAACCAGCTTCTAAATTCTCCTTTGTAAATGATTGATAGCGTGCGGTAGGAACACCGTGTTTTTGCATAAACTGTTTAGAAAAGTCTTTACTTCCTTCTAGTAATGCACCATCTTTTTTAGGACCAATTACAGGAATGTTTTTCAAATCTATATCTGCTAAAAAGAAATCATGAACACCTTCTACTAAAGGAACTTCTGGACCTACAACAACCATTTTAATATTATTATCTAAAACAATTTTCTTTACTGCTTCAAAATCTGAAAGATCTACATTAATATTTTTGGCTATTTTGTTAGTTCCTGCATTTCCTGGAGCTACAAATAGTTGCTTAACTTTATTACTTTCACTCAGTTTTAATGCAAAAGCATGCTCTCTACCTCCAGAACCTAAAATAAGAATATTCATTATGTTGTTGTTGAATTGTTGTAACTGCAAATATATTTTAAATTCTTTGGATTCCGGCTTTAGAATAAGATACATTTAAAAGAAACCCCTAATCAAGTGCAGTCTATTTTTTTTTATTAAAACCCCACTTTAAAAAGTACTTTATTGCAGATGAAATATGTATAATAAATAATTTTAAGCTTTTTGAGGAACCTTGTTTAAGCACGTGTGTAATTTCTTCTTGAGGAAAGTATAATTTCTTCTTTCCTAACTTATCAATTTTTTTACATATATCTACATCCTCCATATACAAGAAATAACGCTCATCGAAACCATTTAATACTAAAAAATCATCTGTTTTGTATAAATGAAAACATCCAGTTATATATTCAGCAAAAAAAGGTTTATTTAAATTTTTATCTCTGTAAGTACCTTTAAAAATTGTAAATTTAAATATTCGTTTTAATAAAAAAAATCTTCTTGCTAATAATTCCTGCACGGAAGGATATCTTCTGCAAGAATATTGATGGATACCGTTTGGAAAAAGAACCTTTGGAGCAATCATAGAAAGGTTTTCATCTTTCTCTAACTCAATAATTAAATTAGGAATTACCTCTTCTCTAAAAGAGACATCTGGGTTTAATATTAAATGATATTTAGAAAGCGATTTTATTTTATTTGTAATTTTATTATGAGCAGAACCAAATCCAATATTATTTTCAACAGCAATATACTCTATATCTTTATTTACAAATACATATTCATAAAACCTCGTTGCAGTATTGTCTATTAAATAAAGTTTTTTATTAAATGGCAAATGCAAAAAAGAATCTATTGTTTTGTGTAAATCTGATAGACTCTCTTTGAAAAGAACTATTGAACCTGTTAATACTAGTTTTTCATTCATTATTTTAATACGCTTTTTCTTCTTTCTTAAAAAAAAATAAAAAAGTTTGTAATATTATTTTAAGATCTAAAAAGAAAGACCAATTTTCGATATAAAAAATATCAAAACGAACTCTATTTTCGATATCTGATTTTTGAATTACTTCTCCTCTATAGCCACTAATTTGTGCCAAACCTGTAATCCCTGGTTTTACAGAGTTTCTTACTAAATAGTTTTTAACTTCATTTACATACTTTTTAGTTTGAATATTAATATGAGGTCTTGGTCCTACTAAACTCATATCTCCAAATAGCACATTAAAGAACTGTGGCAACTCATCTAAGCTAGATCTCCTTAAAAAAGCACCAAATTTTGTAATTCTCTTGTCATCTTTAGTTGCTGATACTATATCCGCGTCAGTGTTTACACTCATTGACCTTAACTTGTAACAAAAAAATTGTTTTCCGTTTAAACCGTCTCTTTTTTGCCTAAAAAACAAAGGCCCTTTTGAGTCTAATTTAATAATTATACCTAGAATTGGAAGTAACCAAGATAAAATAAATAAACAAGTAAATAAAGATAAAAATATATCAAAAATTCTTTTTAATATATGCGTTTCAATCCTTTCAAAAGGGAGAGGTTTTGGTTTTAATATAGGTATCGTTCCGAAATATTCTAAAATAAAATTTTTACTGTAAATAGCTTTATTTTCTGGTATTAACCTTAATTCTAATTTATGCTTCTCTGTAAATTGCCTTATTTCAATTAAAAAGCTTTCAGAAACATCTGATGGGTCGCAATAAATTTCATCAATTTTATTATCTAAAACATAATTAAATCCAATTTTGGATACCCCAAGGTATTTTTTTGAGATAAACATTTTATTCGAAAAGAAACCATAAAACCTATAACCTAAATCGTTTTTATGGTGAAATAAATTTTCTAATATGCTTGCAGAATTAATACCTCCAAAAAGAATAATATTCCTAAAATTTTTACCTTTAGACCTGTATTTTTTTAGAAGAACGAAAATAAAAAACTTGAAAAAAGTAATTAGAGAGATAATTAACAGATAGATTATTAATTGATTATTAACAACCACTCCTTCTTTAAAAAAACTAAAATAACTAAGATATGATAATGAAAATATAAAAAACTGTGATAGTAGTAAGGTAACTAATCTTATTATATGTGTATACCTATAAACGTTATAGAATTTTGTGTAATAGCCTATAAATAACCACGAAACTGTAATATATAATAAAAACCTTAGATTTAAATATTCATAATCTGAAATAAAGAAGGTTACGCTATTAATTAAAAATAAATCAATAACGATTATTATAGGTCTAATTAATATGGATTTTTTTTGTTTCAAATAGAATGTTTTTTTCTTTGATTAAATAGTAACGTTATTGTAACAAAAAAAACCATTCCTCTTTGTCTCCACAAAAATGATTCAGTAATGCAAACTACTAAAATCAAAATAATAAAAGATAATAAAAAATAATCTTTATGTTTTGTTGCATTTTTTATGATTATAAATAAAATAAGTAATAGTATTAGTAAACCAACAATACCTAATTCTGCAAAAATTTGAATGTATTGATTATGGTAATTATAATTATAAAAACCTGGATACAAATTATACTCTTTGTATTTATCAATTAAACTATTTTGAGAATTATTTAAACCTTCACCTAAAAACAAGATTTTTTGTTCTTCTAAAACTTCAGTAAAAACTTTAATTTGAAACATTCTTAACCCAAATCCAGTCCAAATATATACATATCCGAAGTCCTTTTTATGTAAAACTTCACTTATTTTAGTTAAATCTAATTCTGTTTTAATTCTATTTACAAAATTTAAAGATGTAATTGAAAAAAGCAATAAAACAGCAACAATAATTGCTTTATTTTGTAAACTAATTTTCTTGAATTTGAATTTTTTAAAACACAATGCTAATGATAATAACAAGGTAGTTGTTATCATAATTTTTGACGATAATAAGACTAAAAATAAGCTTAGAAAAATAACACCAAAGACTTCAAACCTAGACTTTCTTTTTTTATTTAAAAAATAGGCAATACCAAAACTTATGAATACCGATAAGTAAATAGCATTCATGTTACTTAAGTTATTACTTAAATTATGATAAAACAAGTAACCAATATCTTTGTTCTGAAAAGCTTTTAAGACACCAACTATTAAAGCATAAAGTCCATAAAAAACTAATGATTTTGAAAACGCATTAAAAACAACATCTCTTCTAATTCTAATGTTATCAATAAAAATAAAGGCCAATGGTATTATTAAATAGGCTAAAAACCGAATAAGACCTTCTTTAGTTTCTTCGAGATTGTTTGTCCAAAATAAAGAGCATAAACACAAAACATAAAATACTATAAATAAAACAGTTATGGTTTTAAATTTTATTTTAATCCTTTTAACTATTGCAAAATAATAAGTTGTAAATAAAAATAAAATTAGCGAAATACTATTGACAGCAAATCCTAAAGGAAGTGTTATTAAAATTAATGTCAATAAAATTTCTGAAAGATTGTGTTCTTTAATTTTTTGATAGACATTCATGAAAGTAAGTAAAATAGCTGTTATTTATTTTATTAATATAGTACTCATTTTTTATTTTCAACTTATTATTTTCAATTTTTAGATTTTCTTTATTTTTATTTTTGTTTTTCAAATAAAAACTGACATCTTCAGGCGTATAAAAATAAAAACCATCTTCTTTAAGAACTGCTTTATTAAAAATATTATTGTGTGCAACAATTAAATTACTAGATCCCATAGCTTCTAATAAAGATGGATTAGTACCGCCAACTGAATGCCCGTGAAAATATAAGTTACAATAATATCTTAACGAATTTAATTCTTCATTATTATAAATACTTCCTAAAAAAATTATATTTTGAAAATCTTTATATTTTTCTTTAATTCTTTTACCAAAGTTATTATTATTATAATCACCAATAACTAAAAAAGATGTTTTATCACTACTAAGGCAAACACCATCTAAAATAGTTTCTATGTTATTTTCTGGTTCTATCCTTGCTATTAACATATGATATTTTTGCTCCTGGAGTTGATATTTTTCTAAAACTGATTTATCAATACTAGATACTATTTTACTTCCATAAGCAATATATTTAGAATCTTTTTTATATTTAACATCTATATACTTTTTGATTCCTTCAGAGTCTGCTACAAGATAATTACTGTGGTTAATAGCCAAACTTTCTGCAAAGTTTAAAAATTGTCTTACAAAATAACTGTACTTACTTCTTTTCCATTCTAAACCATCCATATTTGTAATAATTATTGGTTTCTTTGGAAAAAGAAACGACCAAATAGAACTACTTGTATAACCTAATTGTAAAATAATATCTAGATTCCTTTTTCTTGAATCTAAAATGCAATTCATATCATAAATAAATTGACCAATAGTACCCATTGTTTTTTCGGGATCATTACAATGAATAATATGAACCCCTTTAAATGTTTTTTCTTGGTAAGGGTGATTTGAAGAATTATAAACATAAACCTCACAATCTTTTTTCACTAAATACGTAGCTAAATATTCTGCAAATTGCTCGAAACCTCCATAATGATTTGGAATCCCTCTAGTTCCTATTATTCCTATTTTCATTTTTCTACTGCGTTTTCTTCTGAACTATTACGATAATATAATAACATCCCTAAAATTAGGGAATAAGTTTCTGAAATATTATAGATACCTGTCACGATTAAAGTTGTAAACAAATAATGAATTGCTAAACCTCCAATCAAATTCAATATTATTTTTTTTTGATTATTTTTTGTTTTAAAATAAGAAAATAAATATAAATATAGTATAAATAATAAGTACAATATAATTCCTATAATACCCGATTTATAATAAATTGTAACGTAACCATTATGTAGATGAGGTATATATCTCATATTTTTATCACCAAGAGGGGCATAAAACTTTAAATCTACCAGAGAACCTAATCCTTTCCCAACAGCAACACTATAGCTAGTATTCACTTGGCTTATAGCCATTCCTGCTTCGTAAGCTCTCCAACGATCCCATAATTTTGCATGATTTTTAGTATCTATTTCTTTTGCCGGAGAAAATATTTCAGCTGGAGCATTTTTCATTTTATATAGGAAAGATTCTATACCTGTTTGACCTCTCTTTATGTCTGCATTAAATAAATAAACATAAAAAATTCCAAAAAGGAATAAAACCATAGACCCATATTTAATTCCTTTTCTTGTAATTTTTAAATAGCCATTTATTGAGAGTAGAAAAATCACAAAAGAAACTGTCATTGATCTAGAAAAATACAATATTACAGATATTGATAATATTATTAGGATTATTCTTTTTAAGAATTTATTATTTATTATTCTAATTTCATCATATTTTTTAGAAGCTACCAAAAGCATTAAAGAAAATATTTCTATTTCATTCGAAATACCACCAACTTTTCTTATCTCACTAACATTAGCTGTAGTAAGGTTTACAAAAATAAAAACTTCTAATATGTGGATAACTGAAAAAACTAAAGAAACTATCAATATACACTTTAAAAAAACTTTAAAATTATTGATACTTTTTGCTAATAAATATCCTGCTAAAATTGCTAAAATTGGTTTAGAGAAATAAGCAAAATCTTTAACCCAATCATATATTTCAAACTTATTGAAAAAGGAAGATATTATAGCAATGATAACTATTAAAAGTAAATATGAAATAATATCCATAATTTTTTTTGACACTTTATCATAGTAAACTATACAAGTAATCAAGAATAAGATATAATGCAATTCAAAAACTGAAATAGAAATTAACAGTAATAAAAATAATGTAAAATAAGTGTTATGTATATTTAATTTGAACAAGTTTTGGATAGAGTTATTTGTAAATATTTAAAATTCTAAGAAATTCTTTTGATGATTGCTCCCAAGTATATTTTTCCTTAATTTTATTTTTAATATTAATTAAATTATGCCGATTGTTACTTTCTAAAATATCAATTAATTTACTTTTAAATAAAACCAAATCACTAATATCTATATGGTAAGGTTTAAAAAAGGAAAAATCCTCTAACGCAGTATTATTCGCACTTATGACAGGTATCTTTAATGCTGCTGCTTCTAAAGGTGGAATTCCAAAACCTTCAGCAAAAGAAGGATAAACAAACACTTTTGCTGCTCTATAAAACTCTACTAAATCTACTTCATTAATAGCATTGAAAAAATATATCCTTTTTTTTAAATTACTTGACAATTTTTGATATTCTTTATTTAAAATATTATTTTCAAGTGTTTTACTGCCAATAAAAACAACATTTAAATCAGAATTTTCTAATTCTGAAAAAACCTTTATAATAGCTTGCTGATTTTTTCTAGGTTCTATTCTACTAACATACAATAAATAGCTCTTTACTTTATATTTAGAAAGCACATATTTTATTGAAGTTTCTTTACTATATTCTTCTAAAAAGACATCACTAACACCATTAGGTGTAATAAAGATTTCTTTCTTTTTAGTTTTATATACTTCTTGAATTAGTTTTTTTGAATATTCTGAAACAGT
>Ga0115008_10000580_pt1 | contig 27816 bp, 26 predicted proteins | sample FraStrMetagenome_FD_87164 | JGI IMG/M metagenome (GOLD analysis project Ga0115008, IMG submission 87164) | Marine eukaryotic phytoplankton communities from Arctic Ocean - Fram Strait ARC3M Metagenome | ecosystem: Environmental > Aquatic > Marine > Oceanic | place: Fram Strait | collected... | reverse complement strand
TACACTAGAGGTATCCCTTTTTCCGTAAACAAAGTCAAGAGAATTTCTTTAGCTGGTCTTACCGTAAGAAAATTCCTTCCTTAGAAAAATTTCCCACTGTAAAAAAATTTCTTCTTTAGTAAAAATTTTTACCAGATTGGGTTACACTTAGACCTACACTAGAGGTATCCCTTTTTCCGTAAATAAAGTCAAGAGAATTTCTTTAGCTGGTTTTATGATGAAGAATTTATCCTAGCCTAATGAGTTTAAGTATTAACTGAGATGATCTCTTTGAACACCGTAAATATAACTTAATTGGTAAAGTGCGTTATTGTGATTAATGGTATATTAGTTCGATTCTAATTATTTACCCTCTACAACCATCAGACATCCTTTTCTCTAGGACATTCTTATATACTTCGTATGTTAATTTTCTTAAGTGACTTATATATCTTTGCTCCATTTCTTTTTTGAGTTTTAATTTTATCAACAGAGATAGTCTATTTTTTACAATTAAGTCTAAAATTAATGAATTACTGACAAATAAAATCGCATCATAATTTGTTAATTCAAAAATTAATCTTAAGCTTAATATTGATTTTCAATTTAAACATAGAATTTGATACACTATTATTTAACAATAATATATTATTTAACAAATTTATTATACAGACAGATGTGATTCTAATCATTATAAATTTACTGTATCTCATCATTATTAAATCTAATATTTGAAAAAACAGACTCTTTTCGATGGAGGTATTCATACTGCTAGAAATAGCTATATTGGGACTTTTGTTATTATTAAAATCATGTAATATACTAATCTTTTTTCTCTGTTTTGAACTACAAACTTTTTGTCTTTATGGCTTAGCTTTACTAAAAAAAAATTCTCTAACTTCGAATGAATCAGGGCTAAAGTATTTCGTAACAGGTGCTTTGATTTCTAGTATATTTATTTTAGGATGTTCCTTTTGTTATGGTTTTTATGGTACCATAAATTTCTTAGAATTAAAGATTATCACGGAAGACAAGAATTTTTTTTTTAATTTCTACAGTATTTTTTTTATTGCTATGATTTTTTATAAGTTAGGTCTTTTTCCATTAGGTCAATGAATGCCGGATGTTTATGAAGCTAGTCAAAATTTTATAACTTTCTTCTTCTCACTAGTTCCAAAGATCCTATATATTTTATTACTTATAATATTATTCAATTTTTGATTAAAAATTAATTTCTACTCCCTTTCTTGGATCATGATGGTTATATGTTTCTTCTCCATTATAATAGGATCTGCTTTTTCATTAAATCAAATTAGAGTGAAAAGATTATTAACTTATTCAGGTATAGTACAAACGAGTTACGTAGTTTTAGGAATTAGCTTGCAGAACATTAACAGTTTGACAAGCAGTCTTTTCTTCCTATGTGTTTATACAGGTAGTGTATATCTAACTTGAAGCATCTTATTAAATTTGAATATAAAGCAACAGACTATCTACATAACTGATTTTGTCGGACTAAATAAGAGTAATATCATCCTTTCCACTGGGTTTATCTTTTTACTGTTTAATTTTGCAGGTTTACCTCCTTTTTTAGGATTTTTTTCTAAGTTAATGATTTTAGATCAGGTCATATTAAAAAATCACTATCTATTAGCTACTCTAATAGTTTTAACATCTGCACTTAGTATATTTTACTATCTGAAAGTTAGTTATGTACTTTATTTCAGAGGTGTAAATAATTATTTATATAATTTTATTTATCGGAATCTATTTACTAATAGTGGTATGTTAAATTTTTTTATTTCTTCAGTCTGTTTATTTATTTTACTATTGGGGGTAGTTAATAGCCATTTTATTCTAATATATTTATTTAAATTAATTTTAATTTTGATCAACTAAATGATAAATTTCAAATCTTTGTTTATAGGTTCTATAATAATTTTTATTTTGTGTTTTGTGTTATTGGTCGTAAGTTATACTTTATCTAAAGATTTACCTGATTCTGAAAAATTATCTCCTTACGAGTGTGGGTTCTCGCCTTTCTCTGATAATAGAATAGAATTTGATGTGAAATTTTTCTTAGTGGGAATTTTATTCATTATTTTTGATTTGGAGCTATCCTTCTTATTCCCATGAAGTTTAGTATTTATCAGCATAAATTATTTAGGATTCTTAACTATGCTCATTTTTATATACATATTAACAATTGGTTTGATATATGAGTGACTTAGAGGGGGACTAGACTGATATTAACAATAAATGATATTCAAAGAACTAAAATATTATCTATTTTGACTAACTGTTTTTTGTAGTGGGTTTACTATGTTAAATCTTTTATATTTTAAAACAATATTTTTCTGCTTAATTATGTATGAAGGTATTATTTTTGAATTTAGTTACGAAGGTGGTTTATCCCTACTAAACTTGGAATTAATGATTTTTTTTTCTATTTTCGCATTACAATTATCTGTGACCAGTTCTATCTTGGTATTCAACTTTATAGCTTCAGGTTTATTTTGTTTTGAAATAAAAATATCTATTGAATATCTGTGATTAACTATATGCTACATTACTTTCTATCTCATCGTATTTTATAGCGCTATCGAGAAATCAATATTTTACTCGAACATTAATGGTAGCTCTGATATGATATTATTGAATTTGAATATAACTAATTTTATCATAAATAAATGAAGAATTCATGCTGTAATTTTATTGTCTTTTATACTGAGTTATCTTTTACTGATTAGATTTTATTTCTTTATCGTCATGATCACTTTAAAAAAAGAAATATTATTAATGGTGATATTTATGATTACTCACTACATATTAAAAAATTTTCATGTTGGCTTTACAATCTCAAATAACTTTAAAAGACAATTCTAAGATCATATACGTTAAATTAATTAATTTATACAAAAAAAAATATATAAAAACAAATGATACATTCCTAGGAGTTATAAAGCTTTCTAACAGCTCCTCTTTAAGGAAAGGAAAATTAGTGAACCTTTTGGCTACAAGCACAAAGAAAAAATTTGAAAATTTTTCTGGTAAGTTTAAAAGATCAGATCACAATTCTTGCATCTCCTTAAAAGACAAATCATTGTTAGATCCTGCTAGCTCTAGATTTATAGGATTTTTCTTTTCAGAAATAAAAAATAACCAGAATCAAAAATTGAAGAATTTGTTAAAATGCATTTAAAAAAAATTATGTGATTCAATTTGTATAATGAAATTAAAGCAAAAAAATATATAAAAAAAACATTGCAGAATAAATATACAAAGTTTAAATTAGGCATTAGTCTTAAGAATTCACCAAAAAAATGGTCTAAAATCGCAGAAATAATTTTCTTAAAAAAACTCCTCCTTTTTAAAAAAAAAGAGGGTTTAGACTTCTCTAATAATTTCTTTTTGGTCGACTTATTTTTTTATCAGAACTCTCATAAATATATTAAAAAACAAGTAATAAAATACAATCTAATGAACAACGGGCATGCCTTCACTATAGAAACAAAAATAAAGAGTAATCAATTTAAAAATTTTTCCAATAAAGTGAAAAGAATCTATTCTAGTTTAGTAAATGCGTAGACGAAGTCTACTAATTAAATACTACCAATTATGGAAAATAAATTTTTTAAAACAAAAAAGTACGTTAGGAAAAAACACAAGTTAAAAAAAAATAAATTAAGTACACCTTACCCCACCATCCTAAGTGAAAAATTAGAAGAAAAACAATTAAGAGCCAGAAATAAATTAAAAACAAAGTTTTTTTCATATCAATTTAAACAATGGAACTCTGAGAAATGATCAAAATATCTTCCAACCCGTTTTCCACCCCAGTATCCCCAAGATGGCCCACATATTGTTAAAAATACAAAATACTGTGTTTTAACTAGAAAAAATGTAGTCGTGTCATGTTCCAATATTAATTCACACATTTTCAAATCTTTAGTGCAAACAGGTATCATCCCTAATTTAAAAAGATCTACATGATAGTCGTATTAACAATCTTAAACTTGTTTATTTTTTCTTGTGGTTTAATAGGATTAACTATAAATAGAAAAAATATAGTGATTATGTTAATATCAATAGAATTATTAATCCTAGGGACCAATTTAAATTTTGTTATTTTTAGTATATTTCTGGATGAGTTATCCGGACAAATTTATTCTATCTTTTTGTTAGCATTAGCAGCAGCAGAATCTTCTATAGGACTATCTATTTTAATATCGTATTTCAGATCGAAAGGAAATATCTCTATACTATTCATCAATTTATTAAAAAATTAAAATGATTTTAAACATTCACAACAACATGTTGCTTAAAAAACATAAAAAAATATACAATTTTTCGGTTCTAATATGCTTGAAATCACATATTAAATTTAAAGATGATTCTAATACTTTTCTTATTAAAATTAATAACAATATATCGTTGTTTCTAATGAAGAAAACAACAATTCATGTCAAAGTTCAAGAAAACAAAATTTTCTTTTTTTGTAAAAATTTAAAAGAATTAAATGAATTTACAAAGAAATTATTACCTTATAGTTCTAATTTATATTTTCTATAAAAATGGTAGACTTAAAGATCTGTTTATTAATATACGATGTAGCTGAACCTTGGCAAAAGCATTTCCAAGATGGAGCTAGTGACTTAATGTTTAAAATTCGAATTTTACGAGACCAGATAATGTTTTATATCCTTCTAACGTTAGGGATAGTCTGCTGAGTCTTAATCAAGGTTATAGTTAGTTTTAATAATAAAAAAAAATTAATATCACATAAGTTTAGTAATCGAGGTGCTTTGATAGAAACAATCTGAACTATTATTCCTATTATAATCTTAGTACTAATAGCCTTTCCATCTTTTAAGCTATTATACTTAACAGATGATATTTTAAATCCTCAAATTACATTAAAAATTATCGGTAGGCAATGGTTCTGAAGTTATCAATATAGTGACTATTCAGTTAATGCAGAAGAAACTATAAGTTTTGATTCTTATATGATAAATTGAAATGATCTGTCCAAAGGTGATTTTAGACTTTTGGAGGTCGACAATAAGATCGTTCTTCCCACGGGAGCTCACGTAAGGATTGTTGTTTCATCCGGAGATGTAATTCACTGTTGAACAATTCCGAGTTTAGGTGTGAAAATCGATGCTGTTCCTGGAAGATTAAATCAATCTAGTTTTATTATTAATAGAACCGGTCTGTTTTTTGGAGCTTGTTCTGAAATTTGTGGAGCTCAACACGGTTATATGCCTATCAGTTTACAAAGCGTGAGGTTAGAAAATTATATTGGTTGAATTAATAGTCGTTTTGAATAGTAATGAGGTTATTGAAAAAAAAAGACTTATTAAATATTTTAAATAGTTTAATTATTGACTTAGCAGCTCCTATTAATCTTAATTACTTATGGAATTTCGGGTCCTTATTAGGGCTTACACTAATAATTCAATTATTAACTGGTATTTTTCTGGTTATGCATTATGTCCCTTCAATTGATCGAGCTTTCATCTCTGTCGAAAACATAACAAGAAACGTTAATCATGGTTGATTCCTGAGATATTTACGAGCCAATGGAGCTGGATTCTTTTTTATTTTAGTATATATTCATATAGGGAAAGCCTTATACTACGGAGGATACACATACCCCAGAATAGAACTGTGGTTTTCAGGTATAATAATCTACTTAATACTTACTTTAACAGCCTTTTTAGGTTATGTTTTAGTATGGGGATCTATGTCGTTCTGAGCAGCTACCGTGATTACTAACTTTTTAACAGCCATACCCGTATATGGCGTAGACCTTGTTAAATGAGTTTGAGGGGGTTTTAGTGTAGGTAATCCTACTTTAAATAGATTTTTGAGTTTACACTACTTATTACCTTTTATTCTAAGCGCTTTAGTCGTAATTCATCTATCTTTATTACGAAAATTTGGATCTAATAATCCTCAGGGGGTTTACTCAAGTGTAGATAAAATTTGATTCCATCCCTATTACTCTTATAAAGATCTATATGGGATTAGTCTATTTTTAACGGTTTTATTATCTTTTGTATTTTTTTATCCCGATCTTTTGGGTCGACCAGATAATTATGTTAAAGCTAATAGTCTTGTTACACCCGCTTCTATAGTTCCTGAATTCTATCTTTTATTCGCATACGCTATTTTAAAATCTATACCATCCAAGCTAGGCGGTATCATAGCACTAGTCTTCGCTATCCTTATTCTAGCTGTAGCTCCATTTTCCCATACTTCTAAAATAAGATCAAATAGGTTTAAACCTCTATCCAGAAAAAATTTTTGATTTTTTATAGGAAATTTTTTTCTATTAACTTATCTAGGTGGCTTACATGCTGAAGACCCCTATGTGATTATTACTCAAATTAGTACTATTTATTACTTTAGCTTTTTTATTATAATACTACCGTTATTGGGACTATTAGAAAATAAAGTATTTAAAATTTAATTACCGTCTTTTAAATGCTGAATAAAATTGGTTCTGTAACTTTATCAACAAAAAATTTATGTTCCTATACTAAACTTTATCTGGTTTTATAGAAAGAATAATAATGAAATGAAAATTGCAGAAAAATTAAATCTAAAGAAGAATCTGAAAAAGTCCAGTTGAAAAAAATATATATATATACGACAGAAACATTTATCTCAAGTTAACGCCCTCCTTAGTTTTGTAAATGCGAACGACAAGATATCAGAATCAATGTTAGGGAAGATTTACTTTTGAAATATAGGAAGTACTTTACGTAGTGTTAAAATAAGAAAGGGTCGAGTAAATTATAAATTCAGACGTGTGAATTCAAAATCTTAATAGATACACGAATGTTATAGAAATCAGAGGTTTGGTGGAATAGGTAAACACATTTATTTTAGGAATAAAAGAATTCACTATTCTTGCTAGTTCGAATCTAGTGATCTCTATTTTTTAATAGCTTAATTGGTTAAAGCAAAGAACTGTTAATTCTTAGACTATTGGTTCGAATCCAATTTGAAAATCATGACCAAAAGACAAATTATAAAAAAATTTTGAGGAGTAAATAAAAAAAAGATAAACGTAATATTTAATTTTATAGGAATATCCAATTTAGGTCAGAGCATCGTTCCTAGAAAAATTATTAAAGATTTAGATCTGATTTTAAGTAATTTTTCAAATCAAAAATATCTCTTAAGGCAAAAGATTCAATATTGAATAGACTTGAAATTAATTAAGGGAGTAAGACATGCAAAAGGTTTACCAGTAAATGGTCAAACTATAAAGAGGAATGCTAAAACTCAAAAAAAACTTTTTAAATCTAGATTAATTTAATGATACAACTACATTTTAAAGCAATAAAATTTCAAAAAACGGATAATAGAAATTCTTTATCTATAAAAAAAAAATATAAAATTTATTTTTGACTTCTAAAATCTCCCAAGTTAGCTAATTCTTCTATTTCTGATTTCATATACAACTTTTCTAATACTTATTTTAATAAAAGATTAGATCTCCTTTTATTCCAAACAGGGTTTTGTTGCTCAGTAAAGCAAGCGAGATTTTTAGTTAGTGTACTACAAGTCTTTATATTAAACTCTATCCACTACAAGAAAAATCTAATAGTAAACAGTGGCACTATAATTATTGTAAAAGAATATTTCATAGAAACCTTAATAAACTTAATCGGTTGCAATATAAAATTAAAAAATAAATATAATAAAAGATTAAATTGATTGAAAAGAAATTATTATAATAATAATAATAATATTAGTTATTCCCACCAGCTAGAAAATTTCAACTTAAACAATCCAAAGGTGAAGAGAAGATATTATTATAGACAAATCTTATTGGACTCCACAAATTTTAATCTAATCGTTTTGTAAATCATACATTTAACTTAACAGGTAAAGTAAAGTTTTTCTAAAGCTTCCTATAGTAGTTCGATTCTACTAATGTATTGGGAATTTGATGTATTGTGGTCTAGTATATATTTTATTATTATTTATTTTTGTGACTTCTATTTTTACAGTTCTCTCTGTTAACCCTATTCACTCCATCTTATTTCTAATTGCCACGTTTATAAACAGTGCTCTTCTTCTAATAATTCTAGGATTAGACTTCTTAGGGTTAAGTTTAATAATAATATATATCGGTGCTGTAGCGATTTTATTTCTGTTTATAATCATGCTAATTAGTTTCAAGGAAGTGGAATTCACTGAAAATATTTTTAGGTATCTACCATTTGGATTATTAATTCTATATAACTTATACATAAATTTCTACAAAAATATCCAAACTTTTAAAGAAAATCGTATAAATATTAATTATAACGATTGAACTGTCATTTCTAACAATATTGTCATAAAAAAAATAGGCGCAATTATGTATACCGAACATATGGTTTCTTTTATTTTAATAGGTGTCATTCTTTTGGTATCTATCTTAATTGTAATTTATCTGTCCAATATAAAATCTAAAGTTAAGAATCAGGATTTATTTAATCAAATCTATCATTAGAATTTCTCACCAAAGGGTATTTTAATAGGTAAAATACGGTTTTTGGGAAACCGTGAGTATAAGTTCGATTCTTATTCCTTTGATCAAATTAGCCAATGAAAAAGTTTTCACGTAATAAATCAACCAGATTATCTGTTTCAAAAAATTGACCCGTTATAAAAAAAAAATATATAAACAAAAACATTTACTCGATGGAAGACCAATTATTGGTTAGAATCTGAGATTCATTTTTATTCAAACTAAACCTAACAAATGATCAGATCATTATAAAAGAGTACCCTAGCAAATTACTTTTAATTGTTCCCACAATGCCTCTGAAGAATTTAGACGCTTATTCTAACTATCTGAGGAAATTAAAATGGATGGTCTATAGTGTATCAACAGTAAATAAATTTCCTTTTTTAGTTCATCAAAAATTTATTAATTCTCCTTTTTTGGGAGCTAAATTACTAAACAAATTTTTTAATCGGCAAATAAAGATTAGTACTATAAAAGAAAGTATTCGTCGTTTGAAAAAAGACTTCATAAATCCTTCACTTTCAACTTCAAACTGGTCCTTAAGATATATTTTTTTGATTTATAACGTAGTTCTAAATACAATTAATTTATCGAAGTTTCCTCAATTTCTCTATAAAAAGCAACATAACAGAAGTAAAAAGATCAATCTATATTATAGGTTAAAAAATAAAATATTTTTCCAAAAATTTTTCTTTAAATTAAACATTAATTCTCAGTCTTTGGCTCTAAAATTATTACTTTTTTTAATATGGACGCAGCCTTCTTACCACACAATAAATAGATTTTTGTTAAATTTATGATGATTAACTCAAATTTCTAATAAATATAATGTAGGAGTCCAAGGTTTTACTTTAAAGTTTCGGGGAAAATTAGACAAATCTCCTAGGAAAGAGAAAATCAAAATATATCAAGGGTCCTTACACAAATTAAATATTAAAACAAATTTAAAAATAAATTATAATAATTTTTTTATCTCCAATAATGGGACTAGTAATGTGAAATTTTTCCTTAATTACTAAATTCCTTCTAGTAAAAAACCTATAGCTTAACTAGGTTAAAGCTTTAAATTGATAATTTAATAATATTAGTTCAAATCTAATTAGGTTTAATTTAATCAATTAGCATAAAATAAGAATCGGCAGTAATCTCTAACCTAAAAATTTAATATGAAGCTCAAATGAGTTACCACCACTAAGTATTCTTAATGAAGTTACTTATCAGTAGAAAATTTAATTTAAGGGTAAAATATAGATTTGTCTCATCTGTTATATTAGTTCGAATCTAATAATTTTCGATAAAATATGCCTCAGATTGATATATGTACATTTAGCAATCAAAATATTTGAATCTTAATTAGTTTTTATTTTTTCTTTATAGTTTTAAGTATGTATATAGTGCCGCATATATATTCCAATTTATATATTCTAAATCATTTTAATTCTTTTCTTAAAAACTCAAAGAATAAAAACAATAATAAAAAAACTTTTCAAAAAGAGTTTTTTATAGGATAATTTTTTTTCGATAGTTAATGAACTCACACGATTAATAAGAAGGAAATTAATTAAAAATTATGATAAACTCTCCGTTAGAACAATTTAATATAATAAAATTAGTTTCTTGTAATATGTTATTTTTGGATTTGTCTCTGTCTTCTATTAGTATATACAGTATATTCACAATCATTCTCGTCATTATTTTGTTTTGGTTTGTAATAGAGAAAAATTACTTTATTTTTCATCCTTGAGCATACTTTTTAAATGCCTTATTTAAATTAATTTTGGGGTTAATCCTAGATAATATTGGAAGCAAAGGACTAAAATATTTTAACTTGATTCTCACAGTTTTTGTTTTAATATTATCTTTGAATTTTTTAAGTCTAGTACCCTATAGTTTTACCCTTACTGCGCATTTAAGTATTTGCTTAACTATATCACTTTTAATTTGAGTGGGTGCTACACTTTTAGGATTTTATTTGAATGGACTAAACTTTATATCTATGTTTTTACCTCATAATACTCCAAGTTTGTTAGTGATCCCTTTTGTATTGATTGAAAGTCTAGGTTATATAGTAAGGCCAATGTCTCTAGGTATAAGACTAGTTGCCAACTTAGCTGCGGGACATCTTCTATTAAGTCTAGGTTCTAGTTTTATCTATTTCTTATTTTCAAATAATGTATTTCTGTTAAAGGTCGTAGGAATTTTACCCTTATTTCTTCTGATAATTTTCAGTTGTTTGGAGTTCGCTGTCTCTTTTATTCAAGCCTATGTTTTTAGCTTATTAAGTATTTCTTATATAAATGATTCGATAAACTTACATTAATAATATAGAAATTATCGCATAATTTGGTATTGCTTTGAATTTGAAATTCAACTTCTAGTATTAGTTTTATAGGTTCGAATCCTATTGATTTCTAAAATTCTGTTCTAAAAAATAATGAGAAATAATTTATTTACGATCAATAACACAATACTTAATGTCTAAATACTATCACCCTTTTCACATTGTAAACCCATCACCTTGACCCATTCTAATGTCTTTTAGTTTAGGAAGCTTTTTAATAGGAATCGCTTCAGCTTTACATAACTATAGACTAGGGAACTTTATAACATTAATTGGATTATTTTTGGTAACTATAACTTTAATAGCATGGTTCAAAGATATAATTTCAGAGTCTTGTTATTTAGGATATCGAACTAGTTTTGTTCAAATTGGAATAAAATTATCTTTTTACCTATTCGTCATTTCAGAGGTTTTTGTATTCTTTTCAGTCTTTTGAGCTTTTTTTTATGCTAGTCTATCCCCCAATATTGAGATAGGGTGCGTTTTCCCATCTATTGGAATTATAGCTTTTGACCCATGATCTGTGCCATTATTAAATACATTAATATTACTAAGTTCCGGAGTTTCTTTAACTTGAGCTCGTCGCGCCATGGTTTCTGGGGATAGAAAAGATACAATCAATGGGTTGCTAATAACTATCTTTCTAGGTTGTATCTTTTCATTTTTTCAATTTATTGAGTATACAGAAGCGACTTTTACAATTAATGATTCGATATATGGAAGTACTTTTTTTGCTTGCACTGGCTTGCGAGGAATACGAGTAATAGTAGGTACTTTATTTTTAATTACTTCGATCGTTAGGCTTCTTAATTATGAATTTACTAAACATCGTCATATCTCTTTTGAGTTGGCCATTCTCTATTGGCGGTTTGTAGATGTAGTTTGATTATTTTTATTTGTTGTGGTTTATTGATGGGCGTATTAAAATTTGCCTTATTAGCTTAAGAGGTAAAGCTTTAATTTTGTAAATTAATGTTGATAGTTCAACTCTGTCATAAGGCTTTCCAGTTCGAACTTAAAATTATATTAACACCTTACTGGTTAATATATTTAGTTACGAGATGTATAGAAAAATAGTTTAATCGAAAAACGTATAACTTCAAATTATAAAATTTCAGTTCAAGTCTGAATTTTTTTGAATTCGATTATTATAAGCATAATTTAATTCATAAAACACGTACTAGAAAGTTTTTATAGCTTAATAGGATAAAGCATCTAACTGAAAATTAGATAATTTAAGTTCAAATCTTAATAAAAACAAAAGCTAAATGAATAAAAATTTTGTTCTTGTTTGGTTTGATAAGTATATGAGTAAAACTTCTGGAAAATATAACTTATTATTTTAACACAGCTTTTTTTGACCCTGCTGCAGGAGGTGATGTTTTATTGTTTCAGCATATATTCTGATTTTTTGGACGACCCGAGGTATATATTTGTGTGAATTACGTAAAATAGATAAGAATAATAATTGAGTATAGATCTGGAAACAGTACATAAAAAAACATAGTTATTAGAAAGAATCAATAAAGATATAAACTAATTTTTCAATCACTATAAGAATCTAAAATATGAATTCATTATAGGTTCAGGTATTGAAGAGTAGATTGATTGTCTTTTTTTTAACTAATCCTTTGTCCTTTGAAGAAAAAGATACAATTTAGTTAAAAAAATTCGTAGCTTAATAGGTAAAGCCTAGGACTTTTAATCTTATTTATATGAGTTCAAATCTCATCGAATTTAGTCTGTATTCTAGCTTAATTTAGGTAAAGCAACAAATTTTGATTTTGTGTTATAAAAGTTCGAGTCTTTTGTTTACATAATATTATTTATGTATCTATCATTAACTATTTCTAAATGTTTAATTCTAATTGTGCCTGTCTTATTAAGTATAGCTTTTTTCACTTTATTAGAAAGAAAAGTATTGGCATCCATTCAATTAAGAATAGGTTGTTCTATCGTAGGTGTTTATGGAGTTTTACAACCTTTTGCGGATGCACTAAAATTATTATCGAAAGAATTCATATTTCCTAGTCAGTCTAATTTAAAATTATTTTTAGTAACTCCATACTTTAGTTTAATACTTAGTTTGATTACTTGATTCTCAGTCCCTTTCTTTTGAACTAGTGTGGTTTCAGACATAAATCTTACTATTATTTTTTTATTTAGTCTTTCGAGTATTAGTGTATATACTATTTTAATTTCAGGTTGATCGAGTAATTCAAAATATTCCTTCTTTGGTTCTTTAAGAGCTGCAGGTCAAATGATAAGCTATGAGGTTTGTATAGGTATCATCTTACTTTGTATTGTTATATCTTCTAACTCGTTTAATCTAATAAAAATTGTGGAAGTACAGCAAAATATATGGTTTTTTATACCCCTATTACCTACTTCTATATTATTCTTTATCTGTGCGTTAGCAGAGACTTCCAGAATCCCTTTTGATTTTCCTGAAGCTGAGTCAGAGTTAGTATCAGGTTATAATACCGAATACTCTTCGGTAGGTTTCGTTTTTTTTTTCTTATCTGAGTATTCACACATAATTTTAATGTCTAGTCTTTTTTCTATTTGCTTTCTAGGGGGATGAAGCCTGCCTTTTTTCTATAACATGACAGCTATCACTCAAATTATAGTATTCTCATTAAAAACTCTGTCTTTAGTATTGATTTTTATATTAATCAGAGGAACGTTACCTAGGTTCAGATATGACAATCTTATGAGTTTATTGTGAAAGTCTTTTTTACCTTTCAGTTTAGCTTATCTCTTAATGATCGTATCAATTCAATTAAGTTGTAACATTGTGCCTTGAATCTTATAATGACCTTGGTATGTAAAAGTTTAAAATCTTTAAAAAACTGTAGAATTGAAAAAAAAATAATAAAAAATCCATTTGATAAAGGTGTTTGTTTAAAAATATTTATAAAAAAACCTAAAAAACCTAATTCTGCTAATAGAAAAGTTGCGAAAGTTAGGTTGTCCAGTGGTTTATTAGTGGTCGCTAGTATACCGGGTATATCCCGAAACTTGAACCAGCACTCAATAGTTTTGGTGAAACGAGGGAGAATCAAAGATCTCCCAGGTGTAAAGTATAAAATTATCAGAAATAAGTTTGATTGCGGTCCTGTTCTAAACAGAAAGACTTCTAGATCAAAATACGGTAAACAAAAATGGTAAGATTCACACGTAAAATAGACTAAAGTAGGAGTAAGTCATTAGATTCATAATCTGAAAATACTAGTTCAACTCTAGTTTTTACATATTAATATGGTGAAATTAGGTAAACACTTGATATTTAAAATATCATTCTATATTTTAGATTAAAGGTTCAAATCCTTTTATTAATAATACGATTGATATACCTATTCTATTCTATAGTTTAAAGGGTAAAACAGATAAATCATAATTATCAAATATAAGTTCAAATCTTATTAGAATAAAAAATGTATTTCACTGTAATAGGATTCCCATTTTTCTCAATTATTTTTTTATTGTGTTTTAACAGATACTTGGGCAATAAAGGAACCTCCTTAATCTCAACATTATTTTTAGGAATATCTAGTTTGATTATAACGTTTTGTTTTTACGATGGAGGTTATCAAAATAGCTTTATAGATTTCAATTTATTTCCATGATTTTCTATTTTAAGTTTAGAATTGCATTGGTCTTTTTACTTCGATAATCTTAATTTAACCATTCTGGTAATGATTAGCTCTGTCTCGTTTTTAATTCATGTTTATGCCATCGAGTATTTTTCAGATGACCCCCATCAATCCAGGTTTATGATTTATCTTACTTGTTTTACAGGATCTATGTTAGTTTTAGTGTCTTCTCGTAATTTACTCCAATTATTTTTAGGATGAGAACTTATAGGGTTATTTTCTTATTTGCTAATAAATTTTTGGTTCTCTTGAATTGAAGCTAATAAATCATCAATTAAAGCTATGGTCATTAATAGGATCGGTGATTTCTTTCTTAGTGTTTTTTTCTTTGTCTTATTTTTTCTATTTAAATCTTTAGATTTTAATGTCATAAGCTCTTTAAGTCTTGAGTTTAATAATTTCTATTTAAGCTCAAGTTCCTATAGCATTCCAGTTATGGAATTTATTTGTTTTTTCTTATTTTTAGGTATATCCGCGAAATCAGCTCAGATCCCATTTCGTACCTGATTGGTTAATGCCATGAGCGCACCTTCCCCCGTTAGCGCCTTGATACGAGCAGCAACTTTAGTAACATCAGGTATCTTTCTGATTCTAAAATTTTCTTATGTTATTGAAATTAGCTATAACTTAACTCTAATATCTCTAATAGGAGTTTTCACGTCTTTATTTTCTGGATTAACTGCTTTAGCTCAGAACGATGCAAAAAGAATTATAGCGTATTCTACTTGTTCTCAATTAGGTTATATGGCCTTCTCTTGTGGGATAAGTCAATATCATGTAAGTTTTTTTCGGTTAATCAATCGTGGATGTTTTAAAGCATTACTGTTTTTAGGGATAGGTTCTTTGATTCATAATATAGATAATAAGCAAGATTTAAGGAGCTTAGGCCATCTATCTATAGCTTTTCCTGCTAATTATTCCATGTTTTTAATTGGATCTTTAACTTTAGCGGGAATACCTTTTTTAAGTGGGTTTTACTCTAAAGATACGATTATAGAAATCAGCTTTGTAAACTACTCTCTTTATGGATTTTCAATTTATTGTTTTAGCTTGTTTGTTGCGATTCTAACGACAATATATTCCACTAGATTAATCTATTTAGTTTACCTCAAAAATTCTAACTTGAATAAATTGTTATTCCAGAACTTGAAAGATTCTGGTTTATGTATTAGTATGACATTAATAACATTGTCTTTTCTATCCATTATGAGTGGTTATATATTTTCAGATTTATTTATAGGAATAGGATCAGATTTTTTTAATACTACTTTATTCTTAAATTCCCAACATTATTCCATCTTAAATGCGGAGTTCCAAAATTCCTTAGTTAAAAATCTTCCCTTATTCTTTTCTCTGATAGCTATAGTATTAAGTGTTTTGATCTATCATCAGTTAACCTGAAAATTTTCCAAAAAAGTGGATACTTATTTTCATATTTATTTGTTTTTTTACAATAGATGATTCTTTGATCATTTGCAAAATAAATTAAGTCTTTTTGTTCTAAACTTATCGCGAAATATAACTTTTAAACTTATAGATAAAGGAGTTCTAGAAACATTAGGACCTCGTGGACTTCAAGGATTTTTTAAGTTAGCCATTCTGAAATTTACCAATTTTCAATCTGGCTATTTGTATCACTACTTGGTTACTCTATTTTTAGGTTGGTTTTTATTTCTTACATTTTTACTTTTGGATATGAGTACGAAAAATTTTTTTATCCTTCTATTAAATATTCTGATCATTGGTTAGCTATAATAAATATTAATGAACAATCTTAAAAAGTTTCAAAGAAAAAATTTAAATAAGTTTATCTATTTAAAAAAAAAACATAACAATAATCATGTAGTATCTTCAAAATCTCTGTCAATGAAGAATAATATTTTAGAAATGGTTGATTTCCTTTTAAGAAAAACATTATCTCTAAAAAGTTTAATAGTTATTAATTGTAATAAAACCAAAACTAAAAAGCCTTTAGGTGCAAAATTAGGTGGAGGTAAGGGAAAAATTGACTACTTTTACAAAATTCTAAGAAAGTATCAGCCCATTATACTAAACAAGAAATCCCCAAGGTTGAAATCTTCTTTAGAAATTTTAAATAAAATTTTATAACAATGCAAGCTAAATTAAAATTTATAAATTATAATAAAAATTCGTCTTCCTGTAAGGGTTTAGAAACAAAATATAATAATTCCGGTAGGAACTCCACTGGAAAAATAGTTATTAGATTTAAATCTAAAAACAATATAAAGAAATATTTCACCCATGATTTTTTTGATAAGTGTAAATCAATGGATTTTTTAATATTTAATCGAACAATACATAATTATAAGTCCTTTTTTTCTTCTTATATTATTAAGAAAGATATCATATATCCTCTGGGTATTTTAGTAAAAATTTTTAGTTATCAAATGTTAAAACGAAAAATTAATAATTTCATTTATTTTTTCAAAAGATTATTTTTTAGTAGAGAACAATATTTCAAAATAATTCTTTATTATATTCTAACATCTATAAAAAGTAAGTTGGAATATTTTCATAATGTTTGTTTAAGTAAACTTCATGTTAGTGAAACGATAAAAAAGCGATACGCTAACTCAAAAAAAAACCAAGATTTAGACCTAAATCGAATAAAAAATTTTTACGAAAATGATTTTATTTGTAATTTAAATCATAATAGAAAAAGATACTTTATAAGTCCTTTTACCAGAGGCCTCATTCTACATATCAATAAAAAAAATTCATTAATCCTAACTCCCCAAAAAAGAATTTTAAAAGTCCCATCCGGTAGTCTTGGTCAATTGCTAGGAGCTCCGTATTTGAGGAAAATTAAAGCTGTTCATAGAAAAGCTAGTAATCTGAAATATTTAAGATCTAAACCTAGGGTATTAGGTAAGAGTATGAATATTTGTGATCATCCTAATGGTGGGTACAAACATTCTAGCAAGATTTTAAAAAATTTTAAATCTCAATTAATTTACAAATAAAATGTCATACTTAAGTACTTTGTTGATTACACCGTTAATTTCATTATCTATTTTAAGTCTTATAGTTGATTCTAAAAAATTAAAGATTCTAGGGTTACTATTCTCCATTCTAATTTTTATACTGACTTTAACTTTGTGATTTATGTTCGATTTAAGTAACTATAACTTTCAGTTTAATGAAACAATTTCAAGTAACTTTTTCTTCAATAATGATCTAAAATTAGATTTTGGTATTGATGGAGTCTCTTTGATATTTTTAGTTTTATCTACGCTTTTAATACCTATCTCAATTTTGGCGAACATTAGAACTATATTTCATTCTATTAAATTATATTTTTTGTTAATATACTTATTAACCTTTTGTTTAATCGGAGTTTTTAGTTCTCTTAATTTACTTTTCTTTTTCTTTTTTTTCGAATCAATAGTTCCTTTAATGTTCTTATTAATAGGCTTATTTGGCTCTAGAATTGAGAAAATAAAAGCAGCACGTTACTTTTTTATATATACTATTTTAGGATCAGTCTTTATGTTATTGGGTATATTACAATTGCACCAAAGTTTTAACACACTAAATTATTCCGATTTATTTTTAGTTCAGTTGGATGTAAAATTTCAAAAAATTATATGAATCTTATTTTTTTTAGCTTTCGCTTCTAAAGTACCATTAATACCTTTTCATATTTGATTACCGTTAGCACGAGTAGAAGCATCAATTACAGGATCTGTGCTTTTGGCAGGTGTACTGTTGAAATTGGGTACTTATGGATTTTTTAGATTTAGTATTAGTTTACTGCCGGATGCAACATTATTTTTTTCGCCTTTGATTCAAACTCTAAGTTTTATTAGTCTATTCTATGCTGGTTTGTCTACGATCAGACAAACCGATTTTAAAAGATTAATTGCATATTCTTCTGTGAGTCGTATGGCGATTGTATCAATCGGATTATTCTCTTTAAATGTGTATGCTATTATGGGTAGTTTTGTCCTTATGATAGCACATGCGTTTTCAAGCTCTGGTTTATTTATTCTAGTTACCAACTTATATAATAGACGTAATTCGAGATTAATAAAATATTTCAGAGGGATTTCTCAACAAATGCCTATTTTATCCTTAGCCTTTCTTATGTTATCGTTAGCGAATATTTCTTTTCCTGGTTCTATGAACTTTATAGGAGAAATTTTGATTTTTTTAGGACTATTCCGGAATTTTAAAGGAATCACTATTTTGATTACCAGTAGTGTTATTTTATCTGCCACTTACAGTTTTTATTTATACAATAGAATAGCTTTTGGTAGTGAGTCCATATATACATTCAAAATAAATAGAGATTTAACTAGATCTGAACTTTTAACTTTACTTCCTCTAGTGATTTCTTGTTATTTCCTGGGTATTAATACCAATTTTTTCAACCTTCTTGAAATACCTATTTTAAAAGTATTATTTCTTTATATGTAAACTTAAATCAGATAGACAATGTGAAATTAAAAATAAAATTATTATTTTATTAATAAATTAATATAAAAATGTATCAATCGGCTAAATTAATAGGAGCAGGTCTTGCTACCATCGGAGTTTTAGGTTCAGGTGTTGGAATTGGTGTTGTATTTGGAGCTTTAGTACAAGGAGTAGCGAGAAATCCCTCTTTGAAACAACAACTAACTTCAATTGCCATATTAGGATTTGCTTTAAGTGAAGCAGTTGCCCTTTTTGCATTGATGATTGCATTATTAATTCTATTCGGAATGTAATAATGTGAAGGAATATTTAACTTAATGGTAAAGTATTTAATTTCCAATTAAAGGATATAAGTTCGACTCTTATAATATTCAATTTTATATAGATTTCCCTAATATGTAGCTTAACGGGTAAAGCTTTAAATTCATAATTTAACAATTATCAGTTCGAATCTGATCATATTAACCTTTCTGTCATTGGAATAAGGTAAATTAGCATAATTTGGTAATGCAACAAATTGTAAATTTGTCTAGGTCTCACCTAATTAGAAGTTCAAGTCTTTTATTTACCAAAAATTATAACAGTTATAAAACTAGAGTATAACCATAGAAAAATAACTATTTCTTTCCTTGCGAATAAAATTTGAAACTTACTGTAGAGAGGTAAAAATTTAATATGGAATATTAATAAGACGGTAATTCTAAATGTATTAAGTTAAATAAATTTAACTTTAGAAAACTATACTAATACCCAAATAAAATTGAACTGAATCATCATAGTAAATTTTCTTATTTCTCAATTAACAAAGAAATGCTAGTAATATCGAATGAATGCATAATAATTAATAATTGAATCTAAAAAGTGTTGTCACTTTAATTATATAATAATTTATAGCAATTACAAATTAATTCAAGTCGTGAAGTAAATCTATTTGAAAACAGTGATTACAAATTTTACATATATATACACATAAAGAAATGAGTTATAGTGCTCAGTACCGTGAGGGAAATTTGAAAAGAACCTCTAGAATAGGAGTGAAAAGAACTAGAAATGGATATATTATTTAAAAATAGGAAGTTCATATTCTTTTTTTGTACCTTTTGCATTATGGTCTAGCAAATTAAAAAAATAAGTAAGAGAAAATTCTTAATTCATTTAAATATAATTTTTTTTTTTATAGTCGAAACTAAGTGAGCTATTCTAAAATAGATTAATTATTTGTTTATAACAGATATTTAGATCGAACTTTAGACTGTTGCAATATTCTAAGATAATTTTAGAATAGTGGTGAAATGCCAATCGAACTTAGAAATAGCTACTTGTTTGCGAAATATATTTAAGTATAGTGTTTTTAATCTTTCAAACTTACAAGCATAGATAGAGCTATAAAAAATTGAATTTGTAGAAGAATCCTAGATTCCGCAAAGTAGTGATCTTTACATTTGTAATAAGTGTAGGCGAAAGACATCTAAGGGGGATCAATTAATTACGATAAACGGGTTTACGGTACAATATAATATGTAGTATACTCTTCTTCACTTATAAACTTAGGGTCCATTCCATGAAACTGTGACATTACGACTAGGCGAGTAATTAATTAATGATGGGTCAGTGAGGAGAGGTTATGATGGAAGTTTGTTGTTGATTTTTATTTAAAGGTAAGGTTCTAAGAAAATTATAGCAATTTATTGAATATAAATTTTTTAATCCTTTGAATTGGAAATGATCATAAGAATAATGAGACTTTAGTCTAGAAGGATTAATAGTCAAATTTAAAATAATAAAACTTTACAATTAAGGTTTTAAAAAATGGTTTAGTTAAAATAAAGTTTTTAAGGACCATAAAAGTAAAAAAGTAAGCTTAGAAACAGCTACCTTCTAAAAAATTAAGTAAAATTTTATTTAACTCTAGTCTGAAAAAAACTTAAAATTTAAAATACTTTAAATCATTTACCTAAATTTAAAAAATAAAAGATTAGTAGCAAACTATTTAAAATATTTTGGTGTATTATGAGAATTGACATTTTAAAGAAATAATGCTAGAATTAGTAAGAAAAAAATAAATTGAATTATTTTACTAAAAAAATAAAGATTCCTTTTTTTTAGAAACTAAAGGTTAAACATATCAGTGCCTAAATATATAAAGTTTATACTTTTTGTGAAGGTTAGAATAGAAATTTAAAAACTTTTAGAAGAAAATATCTATCTTTTTTTAATTAAAAACTTTCTATGGAGAATAAAACTGTATTTAATCTAACTCCAGTATTTCAGTTTAGTAAACTAAAGTAACAAAATCAATCTTTTTTAATGAACTCGGCAAATTTCTTAAGTACCAATGAAGATTTAAGATTAGATAAATATCTAATAACTTTAAATAAGAAAAAGTAACTTTTTACCAAATAAATAGCAGGTTGAAAATTTATAATTTAGAAAAAACTTGTGTCGCTTGAACAATGAATATGTACTACAAACTTAAGTAAAAAACTTACTATAAAGTCATTTAAATTTAGGTCTTAACTATGAGGACCATAATGTAGCAATACTAACCTATTAATTGTGGGTGTGAATGAATAGCGGAATACTTTTTTACTGTCTCAAAAAAGAATTTTATGAATTTAAATTGATCGTGCAGATTCGATCAAAGATTAACGGCAGGAAAAGACCCTTAGAAACTTTACTATAATTTTACATTAAGTTTAGAAATTCTTTTCATAGAATAGTTAGGATAGCGAATAAAATCAGTAGATATTAGCAAGCACTGTAATACTAATAAAAGGATCTATAAAAATTAAAATTTTATAAAAGTGTAAAATAGTTAGTTTACTTGGGGCAAGTCCTTTAAAAATTTTAACTAAAGGAACCAAAGGTTATTTATAATAAGGTTATCTTTATTAAAAGTCTAAAAATAATAATAGCTTGATTAATAAACTAATAAGTTGATTAAGGACATCCAAAGTCTGGTTTAGTGATCTAGTCAAAATTTTTAATTTTTTGTCTACTTATTAGATAAAAGTTACTCAAGGGATAATGAGCCAATCAGGTTAGTGAGTTCACATTTAAAACCTGGTTTGGTTTCTCGATGTTGGCTAAACCGAACCTCCTGGTGCAGAAGCTGGGAAAGGTAAATCTGTTCGATTTTTAAAGGGTTACTTGAGCTGAGTTCAATCAGTTGTAAAACATGGTGTATTTTATGTATTAATCTAACAAGATTTCTTATTTTTTGATAAATTTATTGTATGCAAAGACTTAAATTTAGGTTCCTATTGTTTAGAATTTTGGAAAAGAAAGTTCTATAGCTACGAACTAATTAATTAAACTCTGAAGTCAAATAAAGAGTGAAATGTAAAAGATTAGATTTTTATTTTTAAAAGATTTTTACTTTTTAAGGCTTAAATTTTTAATGATAAGTGTTATTAATTTTATAAACAAAACCTTATAAAATAATTATTATAACTTACAGCCCAATATTCGATAATGGTTTAATGCTTTTGTGAAGGTTTATAGTCAGACCTCCTTATTACTAATTATTTAAAGTGTACAAAAAACATTTAGAAAAAAATGCCCTTTTTTATTCTACCTAGCAGGTCTCCTAGATTCTTTTATATCATTCGTTATTTTAGTTAAATGGTATAACTTTGTTTTTTCAAAGCAAAATTATTAGTTCAAATCTAATAAGTAACAAATGGTTGAAAAATTCATTAATCAAAAAATAGATCTACAGTGATGAGAAGAGGCTTTAGTTTAGTTAGGTAAAACATATTACTTGCAATAATGTAACATAGGTTCAACTCCTATAGGCTCCATATACCTAAATTAAACTCAACTTGACTGCTACGTTTTTTTTTAGAACTCACCTTTTCATTTTTATCTCGCATGAAGAATGTTTAACTTAACTGGTAAAGTATTTAATTTCCAATTAAAGGATATAAGTTCAACTCTTATAATATTCAACCTTATCTAATTTTTATATTTACCTTCCTTAAAACAATAAAAATTAACTACCAAACCACTCTTTATTTTATCTTTTTTAGTTTTATAGATTAACCGGATAAATCAAAAATTTGCAAAATTTTAGTTAAGAGTTCAAATCTCTTTAAAACTTAATATTTTCCTTGGTAAATCTGGCTTAATTTGGTAAAGTGGATATTTTCGGCATATTTGTATATTAGTTCGAATCTAATGGTTTACCTATTATCTATTAGGTTTTTAAGTATACACTTCTTAATGGACGTTGTCATTTCTGCCTAGAAGTCTTTATATTCAATTATACTTTTTCAATTTATTGAAGTTCGTTTAGATGGTTTTATGTAAAGAAGGTGAAAAAAATTGTAACAGAAAATTTAGTAAAACTTTTTATTTAATATGTAAAGAAAGCTGACAGATGAAAAATATTTAATTAGAGTAATCTCACCCTTATGACTATGAAAAATTGACTCAAGTATATAATTTAATTGGCAAAATTTTATTCTTACACAATAAACTTGTTGGTTCAAATCCAACTATATTTTAATAATGTGAAAATTATTTTATTCTTATACAAATTTCTTTATACCTTAAGATTAAATATTAGCGTTTGATAGTGGCGTAGCTTGAATCCTGGACTATAATCTAATACATGTGAGTGAAGTTTTGATTAAAATTTTGCATACCGGTGAGTATACAATAAATTTAAGGTAATTTACAATACATCTGAAGTATAAAGTTTAATAATACAAAAAAAATTATTATTGTTATGAATTATCTTTTTATTGAAAATTAGTGTAAAAACTATAATTTTTAACTGTGTTTAGCGACATTCCAGTCACATTGACCTTGAAATACGTGTCAAATGCTATTATTAAATTTGCATCAGCAGTAAAGAATATTGGGCAATGCGAAAGTTTTCGTGACCCAGTTACTAGTCTAAACAGTTCATATAGATATAGTGAATCTTTTGAATTGAAATAGTGGCTAAACTATAGTGCCAGCAGCCGCGGTTAAACTAAAACTATTAGGATTAAGCAAATTTGGGCTTAAAAAGTGATCAGATGAATAAAAATACTAAAATTTATTGAATTTTAATCTTAAAATGTTTTAGGTTTATTAATACAATTTTTTTATTATTAGTTATTATTATATTTATGGAATTAAAAATTAGTAGGTAAAATTTCTTTTAATTTTTTGGAACTTCAAAAATGAAAATAATAAATAAATAATAAACTTAAGTTTATGTCACTAAAGTTGAAGTAGTGAAATGGATTAGATACCCATGTAATTTTAACTGTAAATTATAACTTTTTTTAATTAGATCTTTCATTTAGTTAATAATAGAAATTTAGAAAAGTTTGCCTGTAGAGTATAATCGCAAGATTGAAAGATAAACTATTAGAGTACTTCCGATAAAATAGATGAACCATGTAATTTAATTAGATAATACACTAGAATCTTACTTTATTTTGATATAACCAAAAAAATAGATTATCTTGGCTAGAAAGATCCAAATCTTTGACAAGTAGGTTACAACCTTTGCATGATTGTTTTAAATTAATGCTTTGTGGTTTTTGATTTAGTTCAAAAATTAATGAGATTCTTTAAAAATTTTAGTTAGAACTAATTTTTGTATGATTTAAAAAAAATCAATGAAAAAGAAATAAAACAAATCAATATGAAGTTTATAGTAAAGGCTATACCACATGGTGCAATGCTTAAGCGTAAACTTTATATCTTGAAGAGATTTGAGATAAATAAATATTTTAAGCTAAGTTCGAATTAAAGATTGTAATTATCTTTATGAAGCTGGAATCTAAAGTAATTTTGAATGAGAATGTTGAAATGAATTTTTAAATCGGAAGGCTACTTATTGTCCATCGCTCTCTTAATATTATCATTAAAATGTAAATTCTTAAAGATTTGAAAATTTCCTTGAGATATAAAAGTTTATACTTAAGTCAGTAAAATCTTTATAATAAAATTGCGATGATTTATAAGATAAAAGTTGTAGCATAGTAATGGTACTGGAAAGTGCTTTTGGATTAATAATAATGTTTACTAATGGAATCAAAATTTTAAGATCTTTTTTGTTTTTAGTGTGGCTCACTAAAGCTCCAGTTAAGTGAGGCTTGTTACTTACAATAGAAAATTATAAAAACTGACATCTAATAATTTGTTGGAATTTCAAGAAAAAATACCATAATACGGTAATGGAATGAATTGCTAATTCATATAAGAGCTTGTTATCTTTGATACGAGTTCAAATCTCGTTTTTTTCTTTTATATACTATTATCTCCAGGATGGCCCACATATTGTTAAAAATACAAAATACTGTGTTTTAACTAGAAAAATGTAGTCGTGTCATGTTCCAGTATTAATTCACATATTTTCAAATCTTTAGTGCAAACGGGTATCATCCCTAATCTAAAAAGATCTACCTGGTAGTCGTATTAACAGTCTTAAACGGGTATATTTTTTCTTGTGGTTTAATTGGATTAACTATAAATAGGAAAAATATAGTGATTATGTTAATATCAATAGAATTATTAGCCATTTGTTTATTGATTTATAAGAAGATTAAAATTTTTCATTATGTGATGATTATCTAGATGATTTTTTTCAACTAACCATAAAAATATAGGAACTTTATATATATTATTTAGTATATTTGCAGCTTTAATAGGTACTTCTTTAAGTGTTTTAATAAGAATAGAATTAACAAATCCTGGTACTCAAATATTTTTATCAGGTCAAATTTATAATGTAATCGTCAGTAGTCGAGCTATTATCATGATATTCTATTTTTTAATGCCTTTAACCATGGGTGGATTAGGTAATTGAATGATCCCACTATATCTAGCAGCACCTGATATGTGTCTTCCTAGATTAAATAACATTAGTTTTTGACTTTTGGTTCCTTCGTTAATTTTAATATTAACTTCCACCGTCGTAGAATCAGGAGCCGGAACAGGTTGAACATTATATGCACCTTTATCTAGTAAATTAGCACGATCGGGACCTGCTGTTGATTTAGCTATTTTTGCACTACGACTAGCGGGGATTTCCTCTATGTTGGGAGCTATAAATTTTATAGTGACAATTCTCAATATGAGAGTTTCCATTATGAGCCTACGAAAAATGCCACTTTTTTGCTGAAGTGTTTTAATCACGGCTATTCTACTATTATTAGCTCTTCCAGTTCTTGCTGGGGGAATAACTATGCTTTTATTCGACAGAATTGTGTATTAATCTCTATTAATAAAAATTTCTCATAGTCATATAAATTAAACTATAGACCATAACATATATGAGAAAAAAATAATTTAACAAAATTAAAATGTAGATATTTCTGGTTTTTTAACATATAAGCAAAAATTTTAAAAGTATTAATAAAATTAAAATATAAGTTCCATCTTCTTAGGGTACATAGAGTTGAATGGGTCCATTTTTATAACTAGGTATATACAGTATAACCGCAAAAATCTAAATTTTAAGCTAAATGAATAAATAAAATTCATGTTTAGTTTAGAAAGTAATAATAAAAAAATTATTAACCTTAATTAATTATTCCTGGTTTTGGAATAGCCTCTCAAATTATTGTAACTTTTACAAAAAAACAAATATTTGGTAAAATTGGTATGACATATGCTATGGTATCAATTGCTTTTTTAGGTTATCTTGTATGGGCACGACGAATGTATACAGTGGGTTTATCAATTGATTCAAGAGCATATTTTAGTTCTGCAACTATGGTGATCGCAGTCCCTACAGGTATAAAGATTTTTTCGTGAATTTCGACTATGTATAATGGAACTATTTGATTTGCTACGCCTATGTTATATGTAACTGGGTTTATTTTCTTATTTACTTTAGGCGGCGTAACCGGTGTTATACTAGCTAATGCTAGTCTGGATATTGCCCTACGAGACACTTATTATGTAGTAGCACATTTTCGTACTGTTTTATCTTTAGGTGCTATATTTACAGTATTTGCTGGATTTTACTATTGACTACCTAAAATTACAGGTTATGCTTATAATGAAACATTAGCAAAAATTCAATTTTGAAGTATGTTCATAGGTGTTAACGTTACATTTTTTCCAATGCATTTTCTAGGTTTAGCTGGTATGCCGAGAAGAATACCTGATTACCCTGATGCTTATGCGCAATGAAATTGGGTAGCCTCGTTAGGTTCAATGATTTCAGTGATTTCTGGTCTGTTGGTGTTATTTATTATTTACGACTCGTTTAAGAGTAAATTGGAAGTGAAAAAATATTATTGATATAGTCCTGAATTTTTTTCTAGTTATGATCTTCAAAAAATAAAGACGAATACCGTTGAATGAATGATTAATAGTCCTGCAGAAGAACATACGTATATGCAGTTACCTTTTTGTATTTTTGATCAAAGAAATTTAAAAGCTTAGATAGCTTACTTTGTTACTAAATGGTATGAGATTGTTTTTTAAACAATTGGATTAGTTCAATTCTAATCAGTAACCTATCTTACATTCTATTACAAGAAACATAGACAACAAAATGACTTTTTCAAACTTATAGAATTTCAATAGGTTAATGAGACTTATTCCATATTCTAAAAGCTCTTTACACAGGAAACAAAAATGTATTGAAGATATCCTAAGGGGTGATATTTTTAGAAGCTTCCTATTATAATTTATTTTTTGGTGAAAATTCTCTTGACTTTGTTTACGGAAAGAGGGATACCTCTAGTAGGTCTAAGTGTAACCCAATCTGGTAAAAAATTTTACCAAAGAAGAAATTCTCTTGACTTTGTTTACGGAAAAAGGGATACCTCTAGTAGGTCTAAGTGTAACCCAATCTGGTAAAAATTTTACCAAAGAAGAAATTTTTTTACAGCGGGAAATTTCTTTAGCTG
>Ga0115008_10000578_pt1 | contig 27824 bp, 21 predicted proteins | sample FraStrMetagenome_FD_87164 | JGI IMG/M metagenome (GOLD analysis project Ga0115008, IMG submission 87164) | Marine eukaryotic phytoplankton communities from Arctic Ocean - Fram Strait ARC3M Metagenome | ecosystem: Environmental > Aquatic > Marine > Oceanic | place: Fram Strait | collected... | reverse complement strand
TGCCCGCCCTTGAAGCCGTAACACTGCTTCTCATGATGTTTCGCCATTTTAAAGCCGAGTCGTGCAAAGCGTTTTTTTATTGCAGCCTCCACTTCAGCTTCAAACTCGAGCTCTAAGCCCAGTGCATCAGCTATACTCTCACGCGTCAAATCGTCCGTCGTCGGCCCCAAACCGCCGGTGGTGATAATAAGGTCCGAATCACGCCACGCCGCAGCAAAAGCTGCTTTGATCTCATCTACTTGGTCGCTGATAACGCGGGCACGTCTAATCGGCTGACCGTAGCGCGCAAAACATTCGCCCAAATAGCTGAGATGCGCATTCTCTCGGATCCCGACTAGCAATTCGTCGCCGATATTTATAACTTCTATTTTAGTAAACTGAGACATGATAATATAACTCGCAGGTAGTCGCAAATTTCAAGAAGTGCAAACGCCAACTACTTTTGCATTTTTAAAAATTCGACCTTACAGCTACTATAATGTCCGAATCCGTAAAAGTTAATTTAAAAGAAAAGGTACGTCGCCTGACTCATCAACCCGGCGTATATTTAATGAAAGACCGGCTGGGGCAGACGATTTATGTCGGCAAGGCCAAAGACCTTAAAAAACGTGTCAGCACCTACTTTCAAGCCTCGCGCAGACTGACGGTTGCTCAACCTAAAATACGCGCGATGATCGATCTGATCTACGACTTTGACATTTTAATCGTCAACTCCGAGGCCGAGGCGCTACTCCTAGAAGGTCAGCTAATTAAAAAGTACAAGCCGCGCTACAATACAGACTTTACCGACGATAAGGGATTTTTGTTAGTCCGACTGGATCCCCGCGAAACTTTGCCACGCTTTAGACTCACTCGCAACCGAACCGACAGTAATTCTCGCTATTACGGCCCCTTCGCCCACTCTGGCCAGCTTCGTAAAACACTGGCCGAACTACGCCGTAAATTTGGCATTTTACTCAGCGACGCTAAACCGGTCCAACTAGCCAACGGCCGCTGGCGACTCTACGACGACGCACGTGCCGAAATCTACCAACACTCCAATGAAATTGGCGAAGATGAATACCAAACCCGACTGCAACTCGCCTGCGACTTCCTCGACGGCAAAGCGCGTGATTGGCTAGACGAACTCAAATTGGAAATGCAGACTGCCGCTCAAGCGCGCGCCTATGAGAAAGCCGCCAGCCTGCGCGATATGATCGCTGCGCTAGAGCAAACAGCCAGCCGTACCCGTAAGTTTGAGCGGAATCTAACTGGCACACATAATCACAGCCAAGTCGTCAAGCGCTTGCAAAAATCCCTCAATCTGCGCCAACTTCCCAGCCGAATGGAGTGCTTCGACATCTCACACATTTCAGGCAGCTTCTGTGTCGCTTCCATGGTCGCGTTTCGAGACGGCAAACCGGATCGCCGCAACTATCGCCGCTACAAAATAAAATCCTTCGTCGGCAACGACGACTTTCGGGCCATGGAAGAAGTCGTCGGCCGTCGCTACCGCCGCTTAAGCCAAGAAGAAAAAGCCTTCCCTGATCTGGTCATCGTCGACGGCGGCGCAGGCCAAGTCACTGCGGCACTCAAGGCCTTCCTGAGTCAAGGACTCGAGCCCCCCGCCTTAATCGGGCTGGCCAAGAAGAATGAAACCATCATTTTCAGCGACGGCCGTGAGGCGCTTAACCTGCCCCATCACGACCCCGCACTACGCCTGTTACAGCACATTCGCGATGAAGCTCACAATTTCGCAAATAGCTTCAATGCCGAACTACGCAGCAAACGCCTGCGCGAATCCATCCTAGATGACTTCGAAGGAATTGGCAGCCAGCGCAAAAAGCAACTACTTCAACACTTTGGATCGATCGAAAAATTGCGCGCGGCATCGCCCAAACAATTAGTTCAGCTTGAAGGCATTGGCAAACTGACTGCCGAACGCTTGGTCCATTTTCTAAGCTAGACCTGCGCACCGTTTCATCCATTAAGGTTTGCTAGGCTGACCAGCTCCAAGCATGCAAGATGCGCCGTTGACTCAACAAAAAAGCTAAACACCTTCGGGCTTAAGTTCACATCCGAATTTCCTTTACTACTTGTTGTTCAAAAGTAACTCGATCAACATAAACAGTTTTTAAACACTCCTGCTTTCAATTTTTAACTTAAATATGCTGCCTACACTTGTATTAGTACTTGCAACATTTGCCGCGACCTCGGGGCAAATACTGCGAGCTGAAGCCTCACTTACCGACACTCGCAATGTGCTGGATAAATGGGTTGAGACACGCCAGTTAATTTCCAAAGAAAAAAGCGATTGGAAAATTGAGACGACCATCCTGCAGGACACTGAAGCTCTACTTAGCCAGCAACTATTTAACACAAATCAAACACTTGAATCCTTGATCCGCAATGAAACAACGGCCGATCGACAGCGGAGCCAATTGGCGGCAAAAAAGCAGGCATTACTTGACTCTAGCGCAGTCCTGGCAGACCGAATCAGCCAACTTGAAGCGCTGATCAAACAGCATATTAAAAAACTACCGGAGCCGTTAATTCAACAAATCAAGCCACAGACTCGAAGGCTAGCTGTCGACTCCACTAACACCCAAATCGCCATAGCCGAGCGAGTGCAGAACCTGATCAGCATCCTCAGCCAAACAGATAAATTCAATAATACTGTGACAGCCATAAGCGAGTCGCGCGAAATTAGCCCAGGCCGCCGAGTTCAAGTACAGACACTGTATTGGGGCTTAGCCATGGCCTACTACGTCGACTCCAGCGGCCTGCATGCAGGCATTGGCTATCCAACCGAAAACGGCTGGCAATGGCCACAGGTCGAAGGCTCGGGGCCTGCCATCCAAGAGCTACTTGCGGTTCATAGCAGCAAGCAAGAGATTCAATTCGTCGAGGTCCCAGCACAAATCCGTTAAACTGAACTGACTGCAATACCATGCCAGCCAATCTAAAAATCTTCCTCAGTCTCGCGCTCATCGCATACGCGGCCGTCGCAAAACCAGCCAATGCGCAGAGCTTCATAGCCGCGAGCGAAAAAGCTCCGTTACAACTCCAGTCCGCACTAACTGAGTTAGCCCAAACGCGCGATAATATAGCGAACGAAAAAATACCTCAGCTGCGTGCAATCGCCGAACTGGAAGCTGAAGTACAGACACAGCGAACCAAACTCGATCAGCTGCGCCGCTTACGTGACAGCAGCGCGTCCGAAGTTAGCAGCATGCAGCAACACGTCGAGTCTATCCAAACGCAAAATAAATACAGCATCCTTCAACTAGACGAGTTCGTGCGCGCCTTCGAAACTCGTATCGATTATAGTGAAACTCAGCTTTACACGACGGCAACCGAAGCGGCACGGCTGGTACTGGACGATCCCGAAATGGGACAAGTCGATCACTTCCAGCGGCAACTCGACGTCATGGGCATCGCGATCGAGCGATTGGGAAAACTGAATGGCGGCTATCGCTTTGCAGGCCTAGCACTAGCTCCATCGGGCGACATCGAACGCGGCAACTTTGCCGTATTCGGCCCCAGCGTTTACTTCGCCTCGCAGCAATCGGAACTCACTGGCGTAACTTTCAACCAGCTCAACGCAGCTGAAGCCGCAATTGCAGTACCCGGACAACAGTTTAGCCGCGGCATCCGCGATTTCATTGAAAACAAAGATGGCAGGCTGCCACTAGATCCAACGCTGGGCAAGGCACTCAAAATGGCCGCAAGCAAAGACTCTTGGCTAAAGCACTTGTCCAAAGGTGGTTCCGTCGGCACGGTCATTTTGGTACTCGGATTAATCTGCCTGCTGCTGGTCAGTTTTAAAATTTGGGAAATCGCCTGCTTCAAGACACCGAAGCCCGAACAGGTACAACAGCTACTAACGTTGATCGAGTGCGGCGAGCTAACCCAAGCTAAAACTGAAGCTCAAGCACTGCCTGGCGCAGCGGGCAGACTACTACAAGCGGGCGTCACACATTACAATGAAAAGCACGGGACACTGGACGAGATATTGTACGAAAAGATTCTTGTTGTACGGCCACGGCTGGAACGCTTTTTACCCTTTATTGCGCTAACTGCGGCCGCGGCACCCTTGCTCGGCCTACTGGGCACCGTGACTGGAATGATTAAGACCTTCCAGTTGATCACCATCTTCGGCAGCAGCGATGCTACCAGCTTGTCCTCTGGAATCTCGGAGGCGTTGGTTACAACTGAGCTAGGCCTACTGGTAGCGATCCCTGCCCTAATTTCGCACGGCTTGCTTAACCGATTAACTCGCAAGCGACTAGCCGAGATGGAGCAAGCTGCGGTCGGATTTATTAACGGCGTCACCGTCTCACGGCAAAGTAACTCAATCGCTTAGCCTTGAATTACCTCAGATGCTAGAAAAAATAACAGACAGCTGGATCAGTGGCGGTTGGGTGATGGTAAGCTTAGCGATGCTCGCTGTGGTACTCTACAGCATTGGCATGCAGTTATTATTTTTCTTGCGCAGCGGTAATATCCAGCTCGGACACGAACGCGAATGGCTCAGCTGGATCCTTTTGCCCGATCAGGCAAAAGGCCGGGCGGGGGAAATCATTCGCTACACACAAGAAAACGTAGCCACCGCTCAACAGCTACGCAGCCGATTTGATGAGGTACGTCAATCTCTACTAAATCGTATCGATCGCCGACTACACTTCTTCAAGACACTCATCGTCGCGGCTCCTCTAATCGGGCTACTGGGCACTGTAATCGGCATGCTCGACACCTTCGCCGCACTCGCACTGCAAGACGGAGCAGTAACATCGCGCCTAGTGGCAGACGGGATATCCACCGCTTTAATCACCACTCAAACGGGCTTATTTGTCGCACTACCCGGCCTTTTTTTGACGGTTCTAATTCGTCACCGTAAACATGCAGTCGAAGCGGCTCTGGCTCGGATTGAATCACTTAGCCTGTCCTCGCTCAAACTGGATTAAACTTCACTGCCTTAACTTTTGCTTTAATTTTAAATTATGCGCCGCCACTTAGCATTCGAAGACTCAGAACAGCTCGAAATCAATCTTTCTCCGATGATAGATATGATTTTCATTTTGCTGATTTTCTTTATTGTCACCTCAGTTTTTGTTAATGAAAGCGGCATCGAAATCAATAAACCTGATGCCGCCGCCGCCTTACAACTCGAACAAAATAGTATCTTAATCGCGGTCACTCAGGATAACAAGGTCGTTTACGGCGGACGCGACATCGGAATCAGTGGAGTCGGCCCTATTGTAAAGCGCTTAACTTCACACCAAGACCTGCCCGTGATTATACAAGCCGACGAAAATGCTAACCATGGTATTTTCGCGAAAGTCTATGGCGAAGCCAAACGAGCCGGCGCCCAATCTATTAATTTTTCAACCCAGCGCTAGCAGCCCCCGACAATGACCTGCTCTTCCATCAAGAAATGCCTAACACTGTGGCTCTGTGCCTCACTCTCGGCACTCACGGCTCAGCCAGTACATAATTTAAATCCAGCCAGCGCACAGTGGGACGATCCCAACTTCGTAAAAGAATTCATCGCCAGCTACGGATTTCTCGCCGACTACGAGCCGCAAATTTCAAATCCCGAGCGGGCGCTGCTACGCAAGTTGATCGAACAGATTAAAGAGAGCCCGGCCAGCGCGATTGAACAACTTGCTGGACAGATCAAGCCGAGCAGTAGTGCTGCATTCGACTTTAATCTCGGCAACCTTTACTTTCAAAACAATCAATTGCCGCAGGCAGCAGCGGCCTACCGCAAGGCAATTGAAAAGCATCCCGACTTTCGTCGCGCATATAAAAACTTGGGATTATTACTCATACAAGATGAGCAGCTGCAAGCAGCCATCCCGATCCTATCAAAAGCAATCGAACTGGGTGAAGTTAACGGACAAACCTACGGCTTACTAGGCTACGCACATTCGTACCAGGAGCAATACTACCCGGCCGAGATTGCCTACCGCCAAGCCATATTGATGCAGCCCAATGTGAACAATTGGAAAGCAGGTCTAGCCTACTGCTTGCGGTCGACTCAACGCAATCCAGAAGCCATCGCCCTCTTAGAATCGCTACTAAAAGACCAACCCGACAACAGTGAATACTGGCTGTCACAAGCCGATGCTTACTTGGAACTAAGCCAGTATTCCGCCGCCCTTAGAAACTTTGAAATCGTCCGTTTAATGGGCCAAGCTCAAGCAGCTACACTCACAAAACTAGGCGACATCTACTTGTATATTCAAGCGCCACAGCTCGCACTGCAAGCCTACCTAGACGCCATAGAAATAGCAAAGCTGCCAGATCGGCACGCTCTAGTCCGAGCAGCTGAATTACTGACTCAGAACCAAAACTTTTCGCTGGCTCAAACACTGATCGAGCAAACACGCTCGCACTACCAACAACTGCTGCCCATAGCCGACCACTACAAACTGCTAGCACTCGAAGCAAAAATCGCGCGTGAGCACGCGGATGCTCCGCGCGAGCTGGCCGCACTCAATCATCTTATCGCTTACGATGCGCTCAACGGCGACGCCCTGATTCAGCTGGCAAACTACTACGCTCAACATGATGACTTACCCCGTGCAATTACTCGCTTTCAACAAGCCGAAAAAATACAGGCCCATCAACGCCCAGCACTAATTGCCCATGCGCAAGCACTGGTAAGCCACAATCTATATAAGGACGCTCTGCCGCTTTTGAAGCTCGCACTGCAATTGAAGGCAGACGACAGCCTCCAAGACTATCTACTAAGAGTCGAAGACTTCCTACAGCAAGTCGAACGCGCTTCGCGCATGTAAATACGCTCAGAATGGCAACGCGTGTGACAACGACAGTCACACGCGTTGCCATTTTGCTCGAAAAATTCGTCTCGCCATGGCGCAGGCAATTTTATTGAGCGACTCATTGAATCAACCGCAACTGCCACCTTCTAGTCGTCGCACTGGCTGACTTTTCTAATCACGATGACCGCTATTAGCCCTTGATAGCGGAAGCACAGTTTAGCCAGCCATTTTTCGATACTTAAAATCGCACGAATTAATCGTTGCGGCAGCATTTGAAGACTAGAGTAACACCAGTCAGCGGATAAGCCATTATGTTGCGAGACTCGATCTGCTCGACCCTGAGTTCACATTCGACCAACTTGAGATCTAGCGCCGCTTGATGCTGGCGAAATAGACCTGGCCCAATCGCCAGATTCACAAACGCTCCATTTTCGCAATTGGCCTCAAACCAAGAAGGAGGGCAGACCTCCTTTGTCTAAATCGGCTCACAATCAAAGAGTTTATAAAAGCTCAGCTCGATCGTAGTGGCTACGGGTTCAACTAAAATATTGCGCCGCCAACTAGCAGCGCCACAGCCGCACTCTGCAGAAACTGAATCGGCAAAGTTAGATGATGTAAGACGTTAATTTCGAAATATTAGACCAAGCGCCACTTTCGAATGGGACAATCTAATAAGCCGATATAGCAAGATCAACATAAGGGGATATAACCACACAAGAGATCACTACGGATGGTAAAAATTAGCGAGCCGACCCAATGCCAGTAACCAATTCCTAATACCGCACTCTGCTAACACAAAGTCGAAATCTCAGCATACAAATCGCCGTAAAACATACGCAGAGCGTGCGGATCACGCCACGCTTTCTGACTATGCTGCAATAAGGGACCTGCCAGCAGCGTGCCCCAGGACAATAGGTTAACCTTTGCCCCCAGCGACACAGTTAATACTTCAGTTACAAATGCATTTGCAACGATGTAGCAGCCAGTACAGTTGCATACATCACGATTTTGTATCCAGATGATCGCAGAATGATTAGTACCAGCGTGGCGAATCTAATCCAGAGAATCGGAGGCCAGCTCATGCGTGCGCACTTCAGTCGTTAAAGTGCGCACCCAGCCCTGCGGGTGAAAGTGCGATAGCGCAAGCAAGACAACACTGAGCAACATCAACCAATAGCCGCCCATCTTTATAAGCTGAATTGCCTCGGTCGCTTCGAGAAAAAAATAGCCCAGCCAGATCGCAACGCTGGCACTCGGCATAAAAAGGCTGAGCCGAAAAGGATTCAGTTGAAACATAAAAAAGCCGCTGCTGATACTAGGTGGCTGCCTCTGCAGCTTAGACGCTAGAATCGAAACTTTCCAATTAAAATGCGACCGTTATATCACCAGGCGCGCCGCCGCTAGCAGTAATATCAATCCCTTGAGTGATACTAGCCGGATAGGTCTCTCCCGCAACCGGAACAAGCGTTTCGACGTACTTATCCGTGCCGACTAAGGCCGCACTCGTCACCGTAGTGACGCCATTTTCTAAGAAGTACTGATCGGCAGCCGAAGCTAACTGACGCAGATTGTTAGAGATCGCTTTACTCTGCGAAGTTGCACTCACTCCTTGGAAAGCCGGGATCGCCATTGCAGCTAGCAAACCGATGATCACCACCACGATCATGATTTCAACGAGGGTGAAACCTTTTTTGCTTTGTTTTTGCATTATTTATATTCCTTTTCCTAGTATTGAGTAAGCTCAAAGCAATAATTGAGCACATTTCAACCCTAACAAATCCAGCATCGGCTGCCAAGTGAATTAAAAAGTCGAAATTGGCCTTTACTGTTTTCTTTATGCGTTAGAAGCGCAGGGCACCAGTAAACCAAGCAACAATAAAAGGGGTAACAATAAACACAAACATCGTGATGTAGATTATACGCTGAGTTCGCTTAACGCGTTGACCAGAGCTCAGTGCAGCAGCATGCGGATTAGGCTTATTCATAGCTGGGGCGAGCTAACAACGAAACGAAAGCCAATCACACGGCTACGACTATTACGCGAAAACTCGCGAGTTTTCAGCGTAAAAATTGAATCCAGCCGCTGCTCAAAATTCCCACCGATACAGAGCACTGGCTGATTCCATTTGCGGCCATCCGAGCGCAACCACTCGCTCACATTGCCCAACAAATCAAAATAACCAGCAGCTAGCGGCTGCCGCTGGGCAACCGCATGTGCGGCACCAGCTGAATTAGCAACACTCCAAATATAATCTGCACCGAGCTCTAAATCAGGCAATGAGCCAAGCGCTTGCCCAAATTCATACGCCGTGGGCAACCGGACAGGCGCACCCAAGATCCATGAGAGCTGGCGACAGAACGTTTGCGCTTCATTCCAGCTGACCGAATCAACTGGATTAAGTCCGAATTGAACGCGACTCGGATTAGCCCCCATCACTAATTTGTATAACGCCTGCGGCACTTCTGTTTTTAACATACTTAGCCCGTCGATCCCCGGCAGGTCTAACAAAGCTGGATCAACTTGACGAGAGATGAACGGCAAATCGTTTTGCAATGCATGCAGATAGTTGAGTTTAGACAGCAAATCATCATCGTTTAAAGAACTTAGCGGGAAGCTGGCTTTCATTTGCACCACTTGTCGCCTCAAGCCCACCAAAACTTGAATCGCAGCCGAAATTTGCCGCTGGTTTAAATACCGCGTCAACTTTAAATCAGTGCGCTCAATTTCAAGCCCGAGTTTAAAACTCGCAGCTGTTTCTTTTTTGCGAGCCAGGTCTGCACTAACGACCACCGAGGCTTCAGCCGCATTGGGGTACTGCAGGTTTAATTCTTGCTGCAAGCCCAGCGCAACTTGATATAAATCAGCAGCCTCCGAATACGCACCTGCAACTTGTTTCAATTTCGCTTGATTAATAAGACCTTCAATCTCCACCGCACTTCGGCTCGCCTGCATCCCTCCCAGTTTGCCTTGCAACTGCTTCAATCGCAAAGCACTGGCCTGCGGCGTACTGCGAAAATCACGATTTAACTGATCCTGAATTTCGATTGCCAGTTGCAATGCTTGTTCCGCCTCCATCCGGTGGCCGTCCGCCTGCAGCTGCTTCGACTGTAACTCGTAGCCAATGGTTTTGTCATACAGTGGCGCGGCTTGACGCTGTTGCCGTAAACGTTCAAGTCGCGCCACGCGTCCCACATCATAAGCATCACTCCGGGGAAAAATCTCATTAATGGTGACTTGCGTCGTGATCGCATGCTGTAACAGAGCCAACGCACGCTCCTCAGCATGGTCCGGCTCTGACACTACCCGCTCCGAATCTAACTCAGCGCTTAGACTCTCAGCCTGCAATCGAGCTCCCATAAAAGTATGATAGCGTTGCTCTAATTCATCTTCACGCTGCTCTGCTGCCGTATCATATTCAGCAATCCGCCTAAGATACTCCTGCTGCAAAGTTAACGCCTGCTGTAAGAGCGCCAAATCTTTTTCACTCGGCTCACGCGCAGCAGATATTTGATCAAACTCATGCTCGAGACTAACACTTTGAGCCTCCAATTCTTTAACCGAGAATGGCGAATCTACGATGACCTTGGCGGAATGCTCTGGCACAGATCTAGGGCCCAACTGAGCCAAAAACCAAAATCCAGCGAGAAAAGCGACGCCACTCATAACTGCGCCCGCACGAAGTAAAGTACGACCAAAAGCGTTTTTTTTATAAAAAGGTCGCGATGAACCTGAGCGAGATATTTTTTTTGGCATGGCAATTATTAATAGGGTCTGACACAGACAATATTTTCTACACAGTATATTTGCTCTGCCATGGCAATAAGGTAAATGGCATTCTCGATTTTATCACTCGACTTCGAAACTTAAAAAAAATTTCAAATATATAACATGTTTCAACAAATCACCATTTTGGGCCCGGGGCTATTAGGAGCATCACTGGCTATGGCGGCCAAATCTTCAGGCTTAGCCACACGCGTACATACCTGGTCTCGGCGAGCGGAAACTCGCGAGCTCAGCCAGCAAGCCGATTGGTGCGATGCAGTATTTGATACAGCTGAAGCGGCAGTTGATGGCAGCGAACTGATCATAATTTGTACACCAGTGGAGACGATTGCCCCACTATTACTGAGAATCGTGGGGCATTTAAAGCCTGAAGCATTGATCACCGACGTGGGCAGTACAAAGGCACAGATCTGCCGCGGGATTCGAGGTCAGCTGGCTGCCAATGGCCCCACTTTTATTGGATCACACCCGATGGCTGGCTCCGAACGCACCGGCATGGCCCACGCGCGGGCTGATTTATTTCAAGGCGCTTGCTGCTTAATGACCCCCGAGCCCGAAGCGCCCGAACTCGCCGTGACTCGACTGACCGCATTTTGGCAAGCACTGCAAATGCGCATAGCAAGCGTCTCACCTGAGCAGCATGACGAAATCGTTGCGCATATTAGCCATCTGCCACACCTGCTGGCATCCGCACTGTGCGGCTATCTAGCCCAAAAAGACAACAATTGGGCTAATTTTGCCGGCGGCGGCTTACGCGACACATCCCGCATCGCCGCCGGTGACCCTGAATTATGGCAACAGATCGTGTTGCAAAATCGCCATCAAATCCTGCGTGCCATTGCCGGCTTTGAACACGAGCTCGACCAACTAAAAAATGCAGTACTGAGCGAGGACAGCGCAGCTTTGACCGATCACTTGGCCCGGGCCAAGCACTACCGCGACCAACTTTAGCCTAGACCCTAGCAGTACAGCAGCTCATATTTTTCAACAACCCAACTGTTTAAATGACTGATCCACTTCCTATTCAGCCGCTGACTCAGCGTCTCAACGCCACCATCGAACTACCCGGCTCTAAAAGCATCACCAATCGTGCGCTAATTCTCGCGGCACTGGCCACAGGCGAAACGACGCTCACTGGTGCGCTATTTAGTCGCGACACACGTATTATGCTGGCCGCATTAAAAGCTCTCGGCTTTCAATACAGCTGTGACGAAGCGGCACATCAGATCACAGTAATGGGCCAAGCTGGGCGTATCCCGAGTCAATCTGCCGAACTTCACGTCGGCAACGCTGGCACGGCCGCCCGTTTCTTAACAGCATTCTTGGCTCTCGAAGCTGGCGGGGTATACAGAATAGATGGCGATCCCGCCATGCGTGAACGACCGATGGCAGGATTACTAGATGCACTGGTGCAACTCGATGCAGCCGAATTTGAATTCCACGGCGAGGCTGGCTTTTTCCCCTTCACGCTCAAAGCTAAAGGCTTTCGAGGCGGCAGCGCCACGGTTGATGCCAGTAGTAGCAGCCAAATTCTATCGGCACTCCTGTTGGCGGCGCCCGCAGGTTCGGGCTCGATCAGCTTAAAATGCCCCGCAGTACGTCCATTTTATGTGGCAATCACACAACAGATGCGCGAAGCATTTGGTGCTGCCCCAGCCTCAGCAGATGAGGCCGGCAACTACGCACTCAGCCCAAATCAATACCACAGCCCAGGCGCTTACGCGATCGAACCCGACTTGTCTGCCGCCAGCTACTTCTTGGCACTCACACTGACCCAGGGCGGACAAATAAAAATCCCCAACATTAGCCCTCAGCCGCTGCAAGGTGACGCTAGATTCGTTGATGTACTGACGCACCACGGCCTAAAAGTGCAAGCAGCTACGAACGCATGGAACGTCAGCTGTGACTGCCCCGAAGACATCGCACGCGGCCATCGCGAAATCGATTTTAATTCAATATCCGACACCTCCTTAACTTATGCCGCCATCGCTCCGCTAATGGGTGAATCAGTTCGGATCTGCGGCATCGCACATACACGCTTACAGGAAACAGATCGCATCGCCGGCATGGCCAATGAGCTTTCAAAACTAGGACAACTAGTCAAGGAAGAGCATGGGGCACTCACCATCAGTCCTAAGCCCAACGAACTGCGCGCGCGTGCCATCCGCGCACGTAATGCAGGCACACTGCTGACCATTGATACCTATGAAGACCACCGCTTTGCAATGAGCTTTGGAGTCCTCGGTTCTTTTGATTTACTAGGCGATGGTCAGCCATGGCTAGCCATTAATGACCCCAACTGCTGCGGTAAAACCTTCCCAGCTTTCTTCGAAGTACTGGCGGAGCTAAATAGCGCACTTTAAACTAAAAAGGAAAGCCAATCGAAAAGTGTAGCGTCGCGCGCCTGCGCTGTGGTTCTGGTTGGGGGTTATAACCGTACTCCAAGCGCATTGGCCCCACTACGGTATTATAACGTAAACCCAGGCCGACCGAGTACAAATAATCCACAGATTGGCGAAAAAATCCGTCTCGTGCATCAGCTAAGCCATCGCAAAAAAGCAGCGCAGAAAACTCATTCCATATTCTTTGTTCAAACTCAAAATTACCTAACACGTAGAATTCGGCCCCCACCTGATCACCGTTCGCCCCCAGAGGAGCTGCACCCCCGGCCTGATAACCGCGCACACTGTTTTCACCTCCCCAAAAGAAGCGTTGGTTGAATGGAATATTGGCCGCAGCCGCACCAGTGGAAAAGATTCCGCCCGTGCGCAAGCCAAAGTGCAGTAACAGGCTCTCGTTCAGCGGAAAATGGTAGCCCCCTCCAAATTCGACTTTTTGAAAATTCACAGTCCCGCCTAATAACCGGTACGCCGACTCCAAACTCGCAAACAAATTATAGCCACGGGTCGGTGCTAAAAAATCATCACGCCGATCAAGTGTGGCCCAAGCGCGCAGACTCGAAACAGTCACCTCTTCAGCCGAATCAAAGCCCGAATTCGGATTTCGATCAGCATCCTCGAGCGCTAGGCCATACTCCAATGACAGCTGAAACCCTGATGCGGCAAGCACAGCGCTGGTCCCAAAGCTCAACTTGGCAGTACTCCGATCGTAAGAAAGCTCTTCCCGCGTGCTGTAATCAACCTTTGCATAAGCGTTTAAATCCGTGCCCAACAACTGCGGCACAGTGTAGCCCAAGTTCACTTCGCGACTCTTAAAACTTTGCTTCGCGCCAAGCTCATAACGTTGCGCTCGGCCCCAAGGATTACGGTGCTCCCAATTAAAGCCAAAGCGCGCCATCTCGTAACTACCCCAGCCAATTGACAACTGCAACTCCTGCAGTTGCGACGGATCCAGCTGATAAACCACATCACGCTCGGGGCCACGCTGCGGATCAAACTTATAGCCCACCCGCTGGTGAATCCCCAACGCCATCAATTTGCGCCGCGCCTCACTGACGGCCAGCAAATTGACCGGCTGACCAGGCTTCAAATTCGCCTGTCGCTGCAGTACTGAGCGCTGCGACAGCACATCACCCTCGAAGCGCACTTGCCTCAATCGCACAAATTCACCGCGCCGTACTACAAAACGCAGCTGACACAGCAAACGGTTCGCACCTGAGTCAGTGCTACCTACTTCTTGCATCACCACCTCCGCATCTGGATAGCCCTGCGCGTAAGCCGCATTACGTAATTCCATCAGTCGCGCTTGCTCCCACTCCGCAGTCAGAGCCACTCCGCTATACGTCGAAGTCTCGGAAGAATCAACCGCTCCTGAATGTGATTCAGCCTCAATCGTCACTGGGCCAACCACATACAAGGGCCCCGCCGCAAATTGTGCAGACACATGGACCGCTCCCGTCGTCGCATCGAGGCTGGCAGCTGAACGCTGCAAGCGAGCGGCTCGATAGCCTTGTGAAATTAAGGCAGCCCGAATCCGCTGCAGCCGTTCGGCACAGTTTTCGGGCGTATAAGCGAGCTCATTGCGCCCAATTAATAAGACGCCAACAGGAATAAAAAACCGCAGCAAATTCGCATCGCTCAAACTATCAACCCCGGTGATCACGATGCGATCATAGTAATAAGCAAGTCCCGGAAAAATTCTAAAAACTGCTCTTTCACCGCCAGTCGTCGCCTGAACTTGAACTGAATAGTCTGATTGCCAGTGAAAAAGCTGTGACTGGGTGCCCTGCCACAGCTGTAGCTCCAATGCCGGTTGTAGATAGCCCGCTTGCCTAACTTGATCCAACAAGATAAAAGCACTGTCTTCGATCCACGCAGCCTGCAAGGCCACTGGATCGTCCGCCTGTAAGCCCTGCAAAAAAGCCAAACGCGCAGCCAGCCGATGATTCTCAAAAAATCCCATCCCCGCGATTTTCAAATTACTCTGCGCGCTGGCGGTTAGCCCCAGCCAGAGTAAAAGACTAAAGCATAAAAATTGCGCGAACTGAGCCCCTCGCTGAGCAAATAGAATCATTGCCGAAAAACACTCCAAATTAAATCCAAATTATAAGCATCATACTCATCATAGCCGCCCTTAAAGTACCAATCCTCTGAAAGTTGATAGCGTACATCTAAAGTACTGCGACCACTGCGAGTCTTGGCATTGCCAAAATTCAGCTTAAATCGATCCATGAAATTACGCTGTAGTCCACTGGCGCCAAGTAAGCCCTGTCCCAAGTACAATCCGACAGTGCCAGCGCCGCCGGTAAAACTACCCGTCGCTAACAAACGAATAATCTGCGCATTACTTAGCACCGGGCTGGATTGAAACTGGACCAACGGCGCTGCTAGGCTGCCCAAAACTTCCATGCCAATTACATAAGATGCAGTCTGCGTACTACCACTAAAATCAAGTTGCACCACATGCGGCTGACTGAGGTCGATATAAGCCTCGCCTTGCTCTAAGTCCATCCGCGCACCAGGAAAGCGAAATTCCCCACTCGCAATCTGAACACTTCCTAATAACAGCGGCTCTGCAAAACTATCGCTTAAACTGAAATCCGCGGATAACTCTGCCCAAAAATAAGGATTACGCACCTGCATAAATGAATCCCCCTGCAGCTTGAGATCAAAGCTCCAGTCCGCAAAAAAAGGCGATTGAATCGAAAAATAAGGCGGCTGACGCGTTGTTCCCACATCCACCCTCGCCACCCAAGGATCAAAATCCAGCAACAAAGTACTCGGACCGAAGTCGAGCTGACCAACTAAACTGGGCGGCTGCCCATCTAGCAAGTTATAGGCGCGCAAATCAAGATCACTGCGCAGCATCATTTTTGAACTACGGATCAAGGGTACGTCTTCGCCGCGCAAACGAAAATCCCAACTGGGCTGCTCCCAATCTGAGAAATCGAGCTGACCGGCTGCCTGTAGCGCACGACCACCCAACTCAGCGGAGAGAGAATCGAGCTGCAGTTGCCGCCCCAAAAGACTAAGCTGGCCTTGGATCGATTCCAACGCATGAAAGTGTGGTGTGGGCTTTGAACTTAGCGATTGGAACCCAAGCTGACCAGCTAAGCTGCCATCTGGGTGTAAAGTCAGCTGCCCATCAAGTTCACCCACCGGTCGTAATAAAGGTGGTAAATACGCCGCCCAATCTGATAATTCCCAGCGTTCCAGCTCGAGCCATCCCGATCCCAACTGTAACCATTTTTCTAGCCCAGCCGAATCATTTTGTATAAATCGACGCAAGGCTGACAGCTCGATAGTCCCAGCGCCACGAACTGCACTTTGATTCAACTCTAAGCCGAACTGCTCGACCTGAATGCTTTGCCGGCTGATCGCTCCGCTCAACTGGAGCCCACGAATCGGCGGCGCTGGCCACTCGCGAGCCACATCAATACCGCCAGCGCTTAGATTAAATTCCGCGCGTGGCTGGCTATGCCTACCGCCCAAGGCCAGATCTAATTCAACTTGCTCGATCACGACGCCAGCAGCGGCTTCCAGCCATTGATCAAATTCCGGCAACGAAGCGGCACGAATAAATCCATTTAAACGATCAGCCTCCGCCCGCTGATGCCAAGGCTGGCCCGAGCGCGGGTGAGTAAATTTAATAGGCCAGTGCAGTTGGCCCGAGAGCAATGGTAAAGAATCAAAACTGACTTCAATTTGATTTAATCCAAGCCCATCGTTATTTAGCGTAAGCTGCGAATAGAATTCCAGCGGCAGTCCATTCGCTTGGCCGGCTTTGACATGCAGCGACCCCGATCCCACAAAATAAGGCTGTAGCGCAGATAATTCCAATTTTAGCGCCGCCTCAAAGCGCGCATCGGGGGCGGAACTCTGTCCGCGTAAGTTCGGCACTTGCAACTGCAATTCCCCATTCAGCCAGCGTCCATGGCAATCACCGCTAATTTTAGTATGTAAAGAACTCAATTGCCCAGCCAGAGTGAAATCACCCGCCGCTATGCTCCAACTATAATCACCGCTAAATTTCAGCGGTTCGGCCTGCCCTACATTAAACGCCTGCGCATACAAATGACCGCTGAGCAGACGATCTCTTAGCTGGCCACCGAGATGTAAATCCGACAGACGCATGCCCGCATACTCAACGGCAGCACCCATCAATTCGTAGCTTACATTTAAGCCTGCCTCAAGATCTGGCTGCAATACCACCCGTCCCGAAAATTGCCCACGGAAGGGCCCGCTAGGGGCCGACTGACTTAAGTCTAAGCTCAACTTTAATTCCGCAGCATGCTCAAGCTGACGGGTCGCTAAATTAAGCTCTAATGGCGCAGCTAAACTTAATTTGCACCAGCCCAGCGAGGCCTGCAATGTCTGCAGCCACAGTCGCGAAAAATCACCCTCAAACGCGAGCGTTGCTAGGGCCGGCCAAGCCTCAGTTGTCGGCGCTAAATATACGCCTGAACATTGCACTGTCCCTTGATAACGCTGCCCATCCCAGGTTGCCTGAAGTTGCTTTAATTGTAGCGCCTCCAGCTCCAGCGCATCCAAGCCCAGCTGGCTGAGGCTCAAATTAAAAGATCCGGAAAAAACATTGGCATGCGCAGGCAGCCGCTCGCCACGCATAAAATGAGCCTGCGCTTGCGCGAGCCCGCCATCTGCTGCGAATACGGCCTCAAGCTCAACTCCAGCTGCTAAAAACCGAGTTTGCAGCTGCAATTGAAATGACGGCGCGGACAGCACCAGCGACCACAGATCGAGCGACTGTAATTGCCCGCGACATTCTAAGGCGCCCCAGCCTGAGTCATCACACACATTCGCTTGAAAATACGCAGAATCCAACTGTAGCTCAGTAATTTTAATTTTTTTTTGCTCCGCCAGTTCAACTGACACGACATCCACCGCCAGCGGGGGCAGCCAGCGATCTGCAATCAGCCAGCCAGCGCGCAAGTCTAATAAAAAATCTGCCAGCTGAAATGGCCGATCAGCCACTGCAGTCTGCACCAGCGACAACGATTTGACTTCAACCCGAGTCGCAATAGAAAATCGCCCATGCCAGCACTCCAACAAATAATGCGGCAATGATGGCAATTCGACTACCGCCGCGCCTATCATTAAACCGGGTTGTGTGAACTGTAAGCCTGCTAATTTCCAGCGCCCAGATTCCTCACGTGAGACTGATTCCAACTGCACACCAAACTGACTGGCAACAGCTGGCAATACAGCTGGCAATACAGCTGGCAGCACTACCCATCCAGAAAACCACACGCATGTGAGAAGCAGTGAGCCATAGCCCAGCCAGCGGCAGCACTGTCGCAGCAGTCGGAAAAAAACTTTCATAGGTATCACTTCAGCTGGACGGGAATGCCAAATCCGGCTGCACGGCTAATCAACATATTGGAATCAAGTCTTGTCGCTCCAGTTTAAAATGACTTATTTGAGGTATACATGTCAGCAGTCCTTACAAATTTTAAAATCATAGCTATCGACGGTGGAGCCGCGACCGGGAAATCGTCGACTTCGCGCGGCGTCGCCCAGCAGCTGCAACTGATGCACGTCGACACCGGCGCGCACTACCGCAGCTTAACTTATGCGCTACTCGATGCCGGCGTTCAGCCTAGCCAAGATCATAGTATTCAACCCGCTTTAGACGCGCTTAAACTAGGCACTCAGATCGATGGCCGCAGCGCACAGCTGTCTGTCAACGGACAAGCACCAGCCGACAGTCAACTGCGAACTGCGGCAGTCAATGCTAGTGTATCGCAATTTGCGGCTTTGCCTGCAGTGCGCCAAAAGCTATTTGATTACCAACATGGGCTGGCCACCATCGCACAGGACAAAAAATATGCCGGTTTGGTAATGGAAGGTCGTGATATTGGATCGATTATTTTTCCCGATGCGGACTTCCGTTTTTTCCTGCATGCCGATGAGTCCACCCGCGCGGCTCGCCGTGTAAAAGAAGGGCAAACCGACTCAATTGCGGCCCGCGACAAGATGGACAGCTCTCGAAAAACAGCTCCATTAGTTTGCCCCACAGGTGCAACCCAAATTGACACGGGCCCCTTTACGCTGGCAGAAGTCATCCGCCAAGTAGTGGCATACATTCAAGGCTAAATCCAAGCTGCTTAACCCGTTTAAAATTTAACTTTTTCCGCGATGTCATCGATTCCAAATCCACAACTGTATTCAGCCACCCGCACAACCTTCGCCTGGTATTTTAGTCTGTTGTATGATTACAGCGTAAGTGGAATCGAAAATATACCACGGCATGGCCCGGTGGTATTTGCCGCCAACCACGTCAGCTTTTACGACCCGCCCGCCATTGGCGCTATGGTGCACCGCCAAATTAATTATTTCGCACGCGACACTTTATTCAAAGGACTTTTTGGCAAAGGCTTGCAAGCGATCGGAACTATTCCGGTCGCACGCGAAAATGCCGAAGTTAAATCCCTCAAGGCCATTTTTAAATCACTCAAAGCAGGCGGAGCAGTCGCCATCTACCCCGAGGGCACACGCTCGGCAGATGGTCAGCTTAGCCAGCCACAACCGGGCGCCGGTATGATTGCCTGTAAATCACGCGCAACCATCATACCCACCCGGCTATTCGGCACCTTTGAAGCCTATAGCCGCCAACAATCGCTGCCTGCCATAGGCGGTCGAATCCACATTAGCTACGGCCAACCGATCCAACCTTCTGAAATCGACCCAGGCAAGCAAGATGCAGAACGCTACCTCGAAGCCTCTAAGCGTATAATGCAGCGCATCGCACAACTCGAACGCCCCGAAAACACAATTATTTAGGCATTGCCCATTCACACTGCGCAGTGCGCACTACATCATTTTATTATGAGCACTTCTTCCAACAGTTCCGATCGCTACGCCCTGCGTGGTGTCTCTTCCTCAAAATCTGAAGTCCATGCAGTGGTCGACAAACTCGACCGCGGCGTCTTCCCAGGCGCATTTTGCAAGATCGGAGCCGACATTTTAACCGGCGACCCCAAGAAGTGTAATATTATACACTCCGACGGATCGGGAACTAAGAGCACCTTAGCTTACCTGCACTACCGTGAAACAGGCGACCCCAGTGGCTTTCGTAAGACTGCTCAAGACAGCTTGGTCATGAACATTGACGACCTGCTCTGTGTCGGCGCGATTAATGGCATTTTGATTTCCAGTACCGTCAACCGCAATGCTCGCGCGATTCCTGGCGAGGCTCTGGCACAACTGATCTCAGGCACCGAGGACTTCCTGAGCACACTGCGCGAACATGGTGTAGGCGTACATAGCGGCGGCGGAGAAACCGCAGATGTGGGCGACTTGACTGGCACAGTAACAGTCGACTCCTGCGCGGTGGTGGTGATGGACCGGACCGCTGTCATTGACAACGCACGAATCAAACCGGGTCTGGTCATCGTCGGCATGGCTTCCTCCGGCCAGGCGAATTACGAAACATTTGAGAATTCAGGCATCGGCAGCAACGGCCTGACCAGTGCCCGCCACGATTTGCTCAGCCCCTATTATTTGAACAAGTACCCAGAAACTTGCGATGCCAAAACAGACCGGCAGTACCTGTACTGCGGTCCTTACAAAATGGATGATGCACTACCGGGCTCAAACATGACAGTTGGCGATGCACTACTAAGCCCGACGCGCACCTATGCTCCCATAATCAAGCAACTATTGACTGAGGATCGGCAACACATTTATGGCATGGTACACTGCTCCGGTGGCGGCCAAACTAAATGCATTCGCTTCGGCAGCGGGGTCCACATCATCAAGGATAACTTGCTACCGATCCCAGCGATTTTCAGTGCAATTCAACAAGCGAGTGGAACTAGCGATGAAGAGATGTTCCGCGTCTACAACATGGGCCATCGCATGGAAGTTTACTGTGAGCCACAAGCGGCGGCAGCGATCATTGCGAAGAGTAAGGCATTTGGTATTCCAGCACAAATCGTAGGTCGAACCGAAAGCACGCAACGCAACGATGGTGCCAATCACGTCACGATTAAGCACGGCGGCAATGAGTTAAACTACAGCATAGAGCACTAATTTCTACGATTACCTGTGCGCAATCAGGCTAAGCCATCATTGCGCACAGGCCAAATCAATCCGTCGTAGACTTACGACGTCGAGGCTCGCCAAGATATAAGATCCTTGAACTGAACTGCAACAGCTCTGCGCTCAGAAATAAACCACCAGCGCATTCTGCCAACGCACGTCTTCCTTTGGCTCACCATTGCCGACGTCGTTATCGTAGTTTTTATTATAGGAGAATTCAAAGCCCAACAAATCGCTAAAGCGAAAGCTGATTCGGCTACTCAAAATGTAGTTATATTGCTCTGACAACTGAGGGTTGATGTTATAGCGGAAATTTTGACTCAAGCGCAGCCGTTTACTGATATTCCAGTTGAATTCCTGAAATACATTTACAACAGGACTCTCACCTAAATAATTATCTAGCGACCGGGCCTGCAGTGAACGCAGTCCCGCACCTGATCCCAGTAGCCAGTCAAAGCGGGGGGTGCTACGATATTGATAGCCCAGCCCAAACAGCCCCGTCAAATCACGGTCAATGCCTTTAACCTGATTCACTCGTGCATTTAGTGTATTTTGCACAAACCAATCACCCAAAAACTTGCGACGGTAAAGCAACTCTCCTTCGTATAGATCAGTTGATTTAACGACATCACTATTGGCTTTCTCAGTTTTACGATAGATGTAACGCCCTGATATACGGTAAAAATTAGCCCCCCCCGCGGGTTTGATCTCTAGCTCACCACGCAGATTGTTCTCGGTCCATTTACGATCGCCAACACTCATATTCAGTCCAATTCGTAGCTTACCTCGCCATGAATTTGGAGTCTTTAATTTGCTCAAGTTGCCCAACCACTTTTTCGCAGCTGGCAACGCCCAATACTGCCGTAGCACAGCAGTATCAATCTCAGATGTACTGCTGACGACCGGCTTGATTGTGAGGACAGGCTTCGCTGCAACTGCGGTGACGACCGGCGGTCGAGCATTGGCCGCCTGAGAGGGCTGCAGCGGCGTAGCCGAGCGAGCCACATCAATGACTGTTGCATTTTCACCAATTGCTTGCGCCATCTCGATTTTAACCACACGATCAGTGGCAACACGAAGCTGCCCCAGCAATTCGGATTTCAGCACCAGCATCTGGCCAGTCGATGCAGGCAGCCGCTCTGCCAACAGACATTCTCCCGTATCTAAATAATAAACGTGCTGAGCGTCGGCGAAAGACAGCAGCCGTAACAGCAGCAACGCGATCAGAAATCGACTCCCCATAGCAGCTAGACTGCGGTCTCGCAAAAACGTTGCTCACGAATCACGGTTATTTCTATGCTACCGGGATAGTTGAGTTCTGATTCAATCTCAGAGCGAATACGACGAGCAATTTGACGGGCAGCTTCATCGTCCACTGACTCAGGTTCAACAATCACACGTATTTCACGGCCAGCTTGGATGGCATATGCATCCATCACTCCGCGCTGCCCTTGAGCAATATTTTCAATACTACGCACCCGTTGAATAAAACCATCAATTGATGAGGTCCGTGCACCTGGACGAACTGCAGACAGCGAATCAGCCACCATCACAATTCCAGCATAAGGACTTTCAGCTGGTACTTCTTTATGGTGTGCCGCTGTCGCATTCACCACTCGCGGGTCTTCACCGTGCTGCTTAATAAGTTCAGCCCCCGCCTTAGCGTGGCTGCCCTGATACTCCTCATCTAATGCTTTCCCAATATCATGAAAAAGTCCGGCTCGTTTCGCGATCAGCGGATCCAAGCCGAGCTCACTAGCCATTAAGGCGCACAAATTACCGACCTCAACTGAGTGCGCTAATGTATTTTGATTATTCGAAAGTCGATAATGGAGTTTACCCAGTAATACCACAACATCTGGATGCACGTCGCTGAGCCGTAATTTACGTAATGCAGCTTCACCCAAATCAATCACGTTGGCGTGCATTTCTGCTTCAGCCACAATGACCCCTTCTTCAATACTGGCTGGATGAATACGGCCATCACGCAACAAAGCCTCTAATGCGATACGTGCAATTTCCCGCCGCACCGGATCAAAACAAGAAATTAAAACTGAATCAGGCGTTTCATCGATCATCAATGTCGTGCCAGTCGCATGCTCAAAGGTTCTAATATTGCGTCCTTCGCGACCAATAATTCGCCCCTTCATCTCTTCACTCGGCAAGCTAACAATTGTCGCAGTCGCATCATTCATCGGCTGACTGCTAATACGCTGCATCGCGGCCAGTAACACACGCTTGGCCTCATCCGCGATTTCAAGCTCGGTACGCTCTAACTGTGCATGCCTAAATTCACGAATTTCTTGCGCACATTCATTCTCGGCCGCTTTCATCAGCAAATCACGCGCCTGAGCTGCATCCAGCTGCGTTAACTGATGCAATTTAAAACGGTAGAGCCGCTGGCTCTCTGCCGCTTCATGTTCGGCATCTTCCAAGACACGCTGCTGGCGTGCGATATCCTTGGATTTAAGCTCCATTTGGCTAACATCAGCCTGAATGCGTTCGGCTTGCCGCGCTTGATCGCACTGTGCGCTGTGCAAATCCGCAGTTTGATTTTTAAGTTTAAATTCTAGCTCCGCTTTTTCTTCACGTAATGCCAGCCGCGCTTCACGAGACTCGACTCCTAAGTGCTGTCGCTGATTCTCATACTGGACACGAAAACGGCGACGAATGACAACGAAAAGACCCGCGATGCCCACCACGAGACCGATCAAAATGCCTGTTATCAAATGTAAATACATGCTAAGCGCTATACCTTATCTGCGGCCGCGCACCCACAGGGGAGAGCAGCATTTAGATTCTGGTGACAGCAAATTATAATATTTGCTAATCTTGGGCATAAACAAGCCGCAGCGGATTTCAAGGTAAAGTTTTCAAACTCGATCCCAGCCCGCCGCCTCAGCCCGCACAAGCGGACTTACTTGATCGGCTTTAGACTCGGGAACAAAATCGTATCACGAATACTTTCCGCACCAGTCAGCAAAATAATCAATCGATCAATACCCAATCCCATGCCCCCCGCCGGCGGCATCCCATGCTCCATAGCATTCAGAAAATCAGTATCCATATCCTGCTGTTCTTCACCGACCTGCGCCTCAAACATTTTGCGCTGTAGCAGTGGATCATTTTGCTCCGAATAAGCTGGCGCAATTTCTTGACCGTTGATGCACAATTCAAAGACATCGATGGTCGTCTCATCCCCCTGAGTGATTTTTGCCAAAGGACAGAGCTCACGAGGTATGTGTGTCACGAAGGTGGGCTGAATCAAAGTCGGCTCAATCAATTTCTCAAAGACATTGTTGGTGATCTCATAATCCTCCAGCTCACTATTCACCTCGATGCCCAGCGCCCGCGCCTTAAGCAATTTGTCCTCACAACTGTGACTAAACCATGCGGCATCACCTGTCGCTTCTACGATCAAATCCTTGTATTTGGCTTCACGCCATTCACCAGCTAGTTGAATAATACTACCATCGGGCCGTGCAATTTCCAGCGAACCAATCACCGTCTGCGCCACATGCTGAATCAAGCCTTGCGTCAGCTCCATCATGCCACGGAAATCAGAGTATGCTTGGTATAATTCCAGCATCGTGAACTCAGGGTTGTGGCGACGTGACAAGCCTTCGTTACGAAAGACGCGGCCAATTTCAAAGACTCGATCTTCGCCCGCCACTAACATACGTTTGAGGTACAGCTCCAATGCGATGCGCATGTAAAAGTCACAGTCCAAAGCATTCGAATGCGTAATAAAAGGCCGTGCGGCCGCCCCGCCTGCCACTGACTGCAACATCGGCGTCTCCACTTCATGAAAATTACGATCCCACAAATACTTGCGCATTTCTTGAATCACCTGCGAGCGCTGGCGGAAACGTTGGCGCGACTCGGCATTCACAATCAAATCAAGATAACGCTGACGATAGATTTTATCGTCATCCGTCAAGCCCGCCCATTTTTCTGGTAGTGGCCGCAGCGATTTCGAAACCAAAGTATAACGCTCCGCTCGAACAGTAATCTCACCAGTTTTGGTCTTAAACAAGCGCCCCTCAACCCCAATAATATCACCTAGGTCGAGCTTTTTGAAATAAGTATTGTACTCCCCTTCCGCCAGTTCATCTCGCGTAACGTAGCATTGAATCGCCCCCTCACTATCGAGAATTTTAATAAAGCTAGCCTTGCCCATCACCCTAAAGACAGTGATACGCCCGGCAATCGCCACCCGCGCTTGAGCCTCATCTGGTTGGCCCTCTAGATACAATTTGACCGCCTCAGCCGAAGTATGTGTCTGCACACAATTTGCCTGAAAGGGATTACGCCCGTCCTGACACAGTTTTTCTAACTTTTGAAGGCGGACGGCATAAAGATCATGCGAATTGTCCTGGTTGGCTGCTTGGTCTGTCATAAATGAAGCAGCAGAAGATGCGGCCCCATTCGCAAATGGCAATTGCAAATTAGCAGCCTGACAACCTCAGCCAATACGACACAAAATAATTGCTTTAGCGTGATCGAAGATGCGCACTGGATTGGCTGCGCATTAACGATACACCTCATCCGGCAATGCACCTGGCGCCAATGCATCTGCAGCATGCGGATCTAACTGATGCTGACCGAGGTTACCGTAGCGGTGGTAAGAATGCGTAATACACTGCTCACGAAAGTAGAGTACCAACTCCAGTCGTCCGTCTATTAATGGGGGGCAAGTCGCGAGGTAGAGGCCCTGCCGCGCCGCGGCCTCATACAACTCATCACTCACGACTTCAGGCGACGCAAAACGAATGCGATCGATCGAGTCCAATCGCCGACACAGTTCGGATTGGTCTTCCTGGACGAATTTAGCCTTTAGTTCGGGTGCGTATAAGCGCAACCAGAGTCGCAAATCTGGACTAATCGCGTGCGACAAGCTGAGCGTCAATTCCGTCTGCGACAAATGGGCATTAAAGATACGCGACAAAATACTAAATGCGGAATCCTCAACTTCGATCCGCACCACGATATTATGCATTTTCAAATAGCGGCTTTGGTTGCTTTCTCCACGAATTTTAAAACAGTCTTCGATCTGACTGAACACGTGTTCATATTCATAAAGCGAGCTTTCGAAAGCCGCCTGCAATTGCTGAGCCACGCGCGTATCGATACCTTTAGGATAGGACTCCAGCATGAATTGAAATCGATTTAACAGCGGGTCGCTGGTCGATAAATTTTGCGGCTGCCCCAGCTCCACCACATCGACAAATTCCAACGGATAATTAGTGCCCCCCACCTTGATCCCGGGGCCGATAGCGGATTTCGCCATCCCCCCGAACGGCTGCCGCATAACAATTGCGCCCGTCGTGCTACGGTTAATGTACAAATTACCCGCACGAATCCGCTCGCGCCAATACGCAATTTCACGGTCGTCGAGCGATTGCAGCCCCGAAGTGAGTCCGTAGTTGGTTTCATTCACCAAGCGAACAGCCTGTTCGATCGTGTCGAAAGGCATCACTCCCAACACCGGACCAAACAGCTCATGCCGATAACAGTATGACTGTTGCGACACATCCCACAAAATACCGGGTGACAGCATGTGTGAATTGCTAGCCGAAAGCTCGGGCTGCAAGGCCCATTGCTCTCCGGCTTGTAGGCATGCCAACGACTGCTGCAGCGCCCCGCCGACTGGATTCGCTAAAGGCCCGAATTTACTTTTTAAGTCCCAAGCATAGCCGACTGTCAGACTCTGCGCCGCATCAACCAGCGCGGCCCTAAAGGCAGCATCCTCGTAAAGCGAGCGATGCAACAAGACTAGCGAAGTGGCCGAACACTTTTGGCCTGAATTCCCGAAGGCCGACTGCACAATATCGACAATAGCCTTATCACGATCCGCAACCGCGGAGACCACCATCGCATTTTTCCCTCCGGTCTCCGCATACAGCGGCAAACGAGGTCGCGCCTGCAGCATAGCGAGCGCGGTCTGGGTACTTCCAGTAAAAATCAAAAATGACGCCTGCGGGTGGGCCGCCAAATAGCTGGCTTGCGGCTGATTGTGACAGGGCAAGAACTGCAAGGCCTGACGCGGCACCCCAGCGCGCCACAAGGCCTGACAAATAACCCAACCGCAATAGACCGCCTGCGGCGAGGGCTTGAAAATAGTATTATTTCCGCCTGCCAAGGAAGCGAGTACACCGCCGGCAGGAATCGCGATCGGAAAATTCCATGGCGAAATCACCACCCCCACACCCTTGGGCTTGAAAAGCAAATTAGGACGCTGCGCAAAACGCGACATAGCCAAAGGATAAAATTCGGCGAAATCGATGGCCTCGGAAACTTCTGTATCCGTCTCCGTCAGCAGCTTGCCCACTTCTGCCGCTGCCACGCCCAACAGATCCGCACGTACCAAGCGCAATTCACGCGCCGCAGCAGCAAGAATACGATGCCGCTGAGGCGCTGAAAGTGCGGCCCAACCACTGTCGTCGCGGGCTGCGATCTCCATAGCTTGATCGATTTGCTCAATCCCGGCCAAGGCGTAGCGGCCGATCGGAAGCGCCGCTTCATGTTGCGACTGATCAATCAGCTCGATCTGCTCGAGTCCTTGATACAAAAAGGAATCGCCAACCGAAACGGGAATCTGCTCGATCGCGCCGCCCGGCCGCGCGCGCCATTTTTCAACAATCGCCTGAGCCCAGCGTCGGTTGGCAGGCAATGACCAATCCGTATCTGCTTCGGATTCAAAGCGCCCTGACAGCAGTGTGCTCGGAACCGCGCGCGCGGCCTCGTGACTGCGATCTTGATCGCGCAGCGGCCGCTCACGCGCCGTTGCGATTCGGGAAAAACTGGCGC
>Ga0115008_10000575_pt1 | contig 27860 bp, 22 predicted proteins | sample FraStrMetagenome_FD_87164 | JGI IMG/M metagenome (GOLD analysis project Ga0115008, IMG submission 87164) | Marine eukaryotic phytoplankton communities from Arctic Ocean - Fram Strait ARC3M Metagenome | ecosystem: Environmental > Aquatic > Marine > Oceanic | place: Fram Strait | collected... | reverse complement strand
TAAGGGCGAGGTCAATTTGTTCAATCTTGTCAAGCGCTGGGCAGATGCGAATCCGACTGAGAGAGCTGACGACTTTGCTGATGTAGTCATTAAAGGTTTGCGACTATTTATGATAAGTTTGACAATCAAAATTAGCAATTCGATTCGATTTGATAACCCTGTCTGATCTCGAAGAGGTTATTTCAAAAGACATCATGGTAATCGGCTCTGCGAAGGTAACCGAAGCTGTTGCGGGAGTTATCAAGAACAAGAAGAATAACTGTGTCCCATGTGGTAATATGCGGGGAGCAGAATCCCTGGTCATCACAGGTGGGTCTGTTCCGATTATCGACGAGTTCAAAGGTGGAATCTACGACGGCGAGGATCATCATGTATACGACAACGCCATCGTCGCACTTCACCCAAAAGTGAGTAAACTCTTTTAAAATTGACATTATAAATATTTTTAGACATTCACAACCAATACAATCGCCCGGATGCCTGAAAAACTTTGCCTTCATCAGTGTGTCGTTGTTGGTCCGTGTCTGTATATTGCTGGAGGCTTTGACAGCTTCTCGGTTATTATAGATGAGGTCTGGCGACTTGACCTAACCGACGGGACTTGGAAGAAACTGCCACCCATGAAGGCTCCTCGAGCTTGCTTCCAACTCGTAGCTCTTGGAGAGTATCTTTTTGCTCTTGGTGGGTTGACTCCAGCTGGATATACTCGCTCAATGGAAAGGTTTGAGATGATGACGGAGGAGTGGGAGTTTACTGCTCCACTCATTCATTCTCTTCATCGACATGCTGCCTGTATAACCGAACAGGGAAAGGTACAGTAAAAAAAGTATATCATCTCGATTAAAATATAAATTAGATACTTGTGTCTGGAGGAATCACGTCCACCCGCGAAACCGGAATTGAAGATGTTTCTGAATACAATCCCGATTTCGACCAGTGGATGGAGCGCGCCCCAATGAATAATCCTCGAGATTCACATGCAATGATTGCTCACGGAAGCAAAGTCTTCGTTGTTGGCGGACAGGAACAAACTCGAGCAGGCGTTGAGGTATTTATTGGCAAACATGTATTTTTGAATAATTTTTATTCATAGGTTTACAACACGAAATTTAACACGTGGCTTGAATTGATGACTGCTCCTCGAATCCAGTACATGTCTGCTTGCGGAATGGCAGCGAACAAAATCTTTATGGTCGGCGGCTGGGAGAACGATACAGGTTCGCGATGCGATAGCCATACTTAAAATATCAACATGCTCTAGAATCTCTTGACGTCGTTGCATCCTACGACTACGAGAACGACGAGTGGGGCGAGGAAGGAGAAATGGGCCTTGCAAGAGGATCAGCAGATGCCGCCGCGATACGACTTCCGAGACTTTACTGGTCCAACAAACTTTTTAAAAATTAATCTCGATGATTATTTATCTTAAAATTATTAACTGTTGCTTTTATCATTGAACTATTGCCTCGCCAGAAATAAAGATAATTTGACGACTTATTACCTTGATTCTGTAAGCTTCTGTTAGTACCTACCAAGGAGACGCACGCTGTGAATATTTGACACCTAATTTTTTGGACTCAAGAAAAAATAAATTACTTTATCGTTGCAAAATGGATCTTTGCCAAACTTCTCCTGGATCTAACTACAAGAGAAATATGACTCCGCGGAAACCAGTACCGTAAGCTTCAGTTAAAGATCAGGATATTTATTCCATCAAAAAACAACCGGAGAAGACCTCGGTGAAGATAGATTATTGCGACAGGTATGAGAAAAGTGGTACTCGACCAGAAATCATAAGAAAGAAAGGTTGACCCGAATAGTTCTTTTATCTCGTAATTTTTGCTAGTTATCACCACCGAAAAAGCGCAGGCAGTTTGTCAGGAAATGAACGGTACAACATGCTTGTCGAACGAATAGAAATGGAATTCGAGGAAAAGTGAGTTCCTTTTTATCATCCAAAAGTTTAAAATTTCTAAGAATTGATCTGATTTTGATGACGAAAACGAGCGAAAGCTCTAGCAGGGGAAAATTTGACATCTACTTAGATGGAAAGCTACATCACGACTCCATCGAGCACGGCATTCCAGGACCAAGTGCTATTGAGAATCTTATCGAAATTCTGCGTAAACGGCTATCTTCATAAAAATACAAAAAAATAACTTTTTTTTCTTTATTTGTTGTTTTTTACAGGACATGCAATACGCGGGTATTTTGTTTAAAATAAACGAGTTTTTCAAGGGTTAACAACTCTTCCGGAGAAAATCTCCACGTCATTTTCGGGCATGCTAGGATCTGCAGTTTTGAGAATGAGGCGGAAGTAAAACGGGCGGTCAATATTGAATGGAGTTGGGAAAGACCGGTACATCATCGAAAACGCAGTAACAGCAGCACCTTCAATCCCATTTTCGTCCACGTCTAACTGGACGACGTGTTTCGCCTCGTTCAAGGAAGTTATCGGATCGTTATCTCCATAGATAGGGCCAAGATGATGGCCAGGTGCAAGAATGGAGGTAACGTTGTGCTGATAGAACATTTCTTTCAAGTCAATCTCAGTAGAGATGGAGAACTTCGGCACTACAAGTCGTACTCTTGAGTCACTCATTTCTTGAGCAATTGTCTTCTTCTCCGTTTCCATCAAATTGAGGAACTCTCTGTGGTCCTGCTCTGTTTCGAGCACATTGTTAGGCACCCAGATTTGAAGCACAGAGAATGGCTTCTTCAATGGTTCGAATTTGTTTTTTGTCTCTTTCGGCAGAGTAAGTGGAAGCTCGACAACTCGGAAAGGCCTCTCGCCCTTCCAGTCGAAGAACATATTGAAGAAATCTGTACCGACGAAGCCATCACGGTCTTCGCAGGGTAAAGAAGCTCCCATCAAAGAATTCTTCCAGCAAACAGTAGTGTATTCGAATGAAGATGCCCAGCTTGCTTTGTAGTAGAGAGTGGAGATCAACAAGAAGAGCGTGTCAGGATCGATCGGCTTAGGAAAGACTTCTTCAATTTTCCCCTTCGTCCTTTGCTCGATGTATTTGTTGATATGAAGAGGGTTAAGAAGAGGATTCCTGAAGTCGAAAACTTCTGTAAAGTCCTGTAGCGAGTTTGCTGGTTCTTTTGCGTTTTCGTTATCAATTTTCTGATAGAATATGCGATTAACCATTTTGAGTTTAAACAGCTCTCCGTGGTACTGAGTGATCAGGTTTTCAAGACGGTTGCCATTTTCTGTTCCAAAAGCGGCGTCGAGCTCATCTCGAGCTGCACCAGACGTAGATTCTTGCAACACTTTAAGCGCGGAAAAAACGTTCAGTGGTGAGACGGCGATGTTTTCTGTGAAGTCAGAATTAGAAAGAAGGTATCTTGAAAGGTCCGAAACTCTGTCTTTCATTTCTTCGATCCCTGCGTAAAACGGACTTCCTTGGAGAGCATTGCAGGTCGTTGAAAGCGGAATAAGAAATCCGGAAATTTTCATTTTCTCGGAATATCTCTATCTTTACTTTTGGATAGTTGACTAGAATGAATGTGTGCACTGGAAACTAAGCTTATATCACTGCCGCGGGGAGATCGCAGGTGAATGATTGTCTGTGCCCACACGGCGACTTCTAAGAAACAATCAAGTGCACCTGAGCTCCGTAATGACCTCAATCTCCGCGATTTACTTGGATAAAGTTGTTAATTCTTAAATACCAATTTCTGGTGAATTCAAGTCAGGGGCGTGATAAATAAATATGGTTATATTCAAGTTGTAAACACTGTTATGGTCAGTTACAGAGTAGATTGATAGAAGTAGAATTGCCCTCCGAGCGAATAAGATGTTCTTCTCCACCTAGCATCTTCGTCATTCTGTCGTATTCTACTGAGCAGTCGGATGTATAAGTGAAGTCTTGAGTGCAAGTCTGGCTGGTGAAGTCGCCATCTTCAGAGAACATCTCTTTGAAGAATGTATTTGACTTGATGTCATAGACTTTCCAGTTGTTGGGTCCTGCTTTACTGGTATCTTCTTCAATCAGCCTGAGATTTTCAAATCTGTACGACGGACATACTTCTCTAGTGAATTATTATTATTTTGACAACTTATGAACTTGTACCTCTGCCCCATCAAAGCTTGAGCATCGCTCTGGGTTAGATTGTCAGAGTGGAATGTTCGGTAGTACGCTGGGATGAAGTATTGTGCCGCCACCTCTGAAAAATATTAACTCCCAGCTCAACCAGTAATAATAATACTTACTGAGGCAGAGAGATATATGTGGATTCTCTAACTTGGCGAGATCAGAATTTTCATTTCTGTAAGCTTCGTCTACATTGACTTTGCCTTTGTTAGCAGCTATAAAGGCTTGGATGCTTTCCTGAAAAGCAATGCTTTGAGTTTTATGAAGAAAGAGCTAAATGTACCTTGTCGAAGTCGTCATATCCATCAAGCTGTAATTTGAAATCTTCGTCGCACATACAACATGGAACCTTTTGATTTGAAAGTTTATGTTATTTAATCACTGGTAGTTCATACCCGAGCAATGCTGGTCTGAGTAAGAAATGGCACAACACAAATGAATACGATTAAGCTCACCCCGAGAGGCACGATTATCAACCAGTATAAAATGAATTCTCTTTTCAACTAAAAAACTATTTATGACGAATATAAATTATTAAAGTTAACCTGATTATCATCTAAAAGGTCGTCTTCTTCGTCATCGTAATTCTCGTCATCAGAGAAGTTGTCTGAGTCGTACTGTCCAAGAAAGTTGTCATCATCATCATCACAAGTAATATCCAATGTTGGCGCATCAAATTTGGGCCCTGTGGAGACTCGCATCAAGTTTCTGAGAGAATTTTTTTTTGAATGCAAATCTTTATCAATATTACCTTGGAACGAACGAATAAAGACCAGTTAAGATTCTTCGATCTATTTAAAATAAGCCAGGATTTTCAATGTGTCAACTCTGATTCTAGAGAAAATATTTCAAGCTTTTCGATTCGTGAAGAGTCCTTGTTGATTTCAGCCGCCCTAAACTTGAGTGATTTTCTTTCCAGAGAAAGACTTCGCTCCACGGAAAAAATTATTGCCAACTCAAAGTGGGAAAATGACGGGATGGGAGTTATGGAATGTCGGAAGTCCGTTAGCTTATCGTTATCAAAGTTGCGAGCTTATCGCCAATACGTGTTCATCTCATTGCGTTCCTCATCACTAGAATTTTCTTCGCGGTCATGAGGGTCGTCCGAACGTGGGAAACGATTTTGACGCGGTATCTTCGCAGAATGACCCAATCTCAGATGCCAATAATGTTGCTGTTTTTGAAGAGTTTCTGTTTTGAACGGAAAACGTGAATCAAGAATCTCACAGCGCTTGCTTTCTTAATCCGCGAACTTTTGACGTTTCGATGATAACAACGACACTCAGGGAACAAGCGTGCGGGACAGTTTACAAAGTTAGTAACAAAAAATCGCTGCTTCATTTGCTGTTCTCTTCTCTGAAAAAGAAGATGTAAAAAATAGTTTCAACGTGCAGCCGTTTGTCGAACTTGTCAGTTACCAGCATCTTAGACGAGCAAAAACAGCAAAGTTTACTTTTAACTTTCCATGCTTTTATTTCGTAAATAGATACCCCGAAACTCTCTGCTCGAGCCTGAGCTTCAAATCAATCGCGTCGAGGCTGTAGATTACGGATCCGGACTTGTTGGATACGCTGCCAATTTCTTGCCCGATTCCTGGTTCGAGCAGTTCATGATATAAAATAAAGAAAAATATTAAACACCTTCTTCTGTCCTTAAATTATTGAAAAAAATTGAAACGTTGCGACTTTTTCTGAAAATTTCTGGTGTTGATAATCTCCAAGGTCGTGAAAGATAAATAAACAGCACGTGTTGAAGTTCAAGAACGAACCGAACTATAAAATGACGTACCAAGAAAATCTTTTTAGATTTCCACAAAAATGCGTTTTATCGCAATCTTTACAGCTTTTTTGAAATCTTCAGATGCAATCTGTAACTACGGAGTCGACTCCGATTGCTATGATGGATGTAACAACGACTATAAGGATTGTCGTATAGCCAATCGTGCACTTTTATATGATGATTATGACTGCTTTGAAAACAGGTGCGTGAAAAACACAAAGATTGAGAGACGGAGATTATAGGCAAAACGAGGATACCCCACATCCGGATTGTCAAAGAGCTTTAGCGATGAATGACGAGCAATGCCGGAGTGAGAGGTTTGTGAAAAACATAAATTATATACATATTGTTTAAAACTGCGAAATGCTTTTAGAGACATTTGCAATTCGTTTTGCGACAGAATCTGCGAGCGTGAGGAACAAGACGACCATGAGAACGATGGTGAACCTGAGCAAGAAGACAACAACGCTGACTTTTATAATAATGAAGGACATTACGAATCCGTGTCGTCTGAGGAGTACGTCTTGTACTCTCAAACTGATCTTTCTAATTTTTATTGAAAATGTTCTGAAATAAATTTCATGATTAATTTAAAAGTTCTCGACCTTCTGGTGGGCTCTGGTAGTGTCGTAGTGTGTGCTGCCCTTATATAATAAGGTCCGAATGTCATCGTTCCAATATAGTTTGATATAATTAAAAATTTGACGAGCACAGAATAATATTTTAAAACATCCTTTAATACGTCATTTTCTTTGCAAGTGTAAATATACACGTTCGATGTTGGAACCAGCTTTGATTTATCTATCCAAAGAGTGTGCATTTGGTACATGAGTTAAGCTGAACCGTATTGATAATCCGGAATCTCAAGTCATTAAAGTTTGTCTAATCCGAACGATGTTCATTTTAGTCGTTATTTTCTGCGAACGCCAGCTTTTGTTTGAAGTCCTGTTCAATTCTATTTGTGCAAATAAACTGATGCAAGGTTAAAAATCTTTTTTACCTCTTGAACTCTCTATCGATTGCTTTGTAAATAATTTATGAAATTTTTAAATAAGGAGCTTTCGATTCCATAAAATATCCAATGAACCTGGTAAGAGCTAGTCTAGACCAGGTCTGACTAGCTTCAACTCGTTTGAACGATGGTGCATCCATTCCGTTGTCAACATATAAGATTTTAAAACGCAATTAAGCTCCTGTTAACTTTGAAAAAATGACGACAACGTTTAATGAGCCAACAGAGAAAGCTGAGTAGAATTTACACAAACCGAACTCGTCGAACTGCAGCTGATCCGAAAAAATAGAGAGTTGGAAAATCGCCAGAAAGAGAAATCACTTTCTTCAAATTCCGCATATCGATGACTGCATAAAAATCTGAGTTTTGACATTTGCTCAAATCACTGTGCGCAGATTCCTACTCGAGCTGCGTTGTTTGAATTTGCTAGAGAAACAACATAAGAATAGCATCAGAAGAAACTTCTTATCGGATCGATAAAAAGCGAGAGACATTATGTGAATGGGAAGGAAACGGGATCAAGAAGAGGAGGCCAAGGCGCTGCAGGAAGCTGCGCAAAAGGTTTGGACGCACCCGCGTAAATTTCATTCACCATTTTTCACTATTGTAAACAAACAATATTGATTTTTACATTTTTTTGCAATTTTAATTTTATCTAAAATTAAGTTCTACGACCTTTACCGGTACGATGTCTTCAGCTTTCGTTATCTGCCAATTCTTGCTTATTTTCTGTCTGTTGCAAACTGTATTATCACCGTTGTAATTTGTCTTTATCCTGGCTGGCGGAGAGATGACCAGGCTGGTGCCAATGTCAATGTCAAGGTCAGTTTCTGGCTTTGAGCGTGAAAAAATAGACGAGAAAATTTTTAGGGAATCTTCTTGCTCGACGGCGTCTGGTTTCGTTGCACCATGAATAGTATTATTCGAATTCAGGTGACTGATATAAATTTAACAAGTATTAATATTTCGAAAATATAACACTATAAAAACTTAGAGAGTAGTGTCTCAATAAAAAGCTACAACTTGAAATGAGTAAATTGCGGTTTTAGTGCGATTTCTACGCTAAGTCTATCCTGGGCCTGCCTGCTTGGGTTCAAGTGATGCGGTAAGTCTGCTCCACGTTTGAACCGTTTCGCCTTTTTAGAGGTCGAATCCTTCAACATTATTGCCAATAATTTATTGGTGACTCTTTTCTTAGTACGTTTTCCGTCGCGTCAATCTTTACTTCTGCGCTTTCCGCGTTTCTTGGGCTGATAGAAGGCGACTGTTCGAATTGGGCGGACATGAGTCCAAGAGGCAAAGCCAGAGTCGGTATTTATGTATTTGGTCGACGGGCTATTTGACCTTGTGGTTCTTGTAGGGATTCTTTGCGGATGTCTTCAGTTCGCGACAGGGACTATGCTCGGCATATGTGTTTCGCTATACGCCGTCAACATCTTGTACGATTACGACCACCCGCACAAGGACCAACGATTCAGGAACTGGTCAAAATTTTGCTTCATCATTTCTTTGATATGTTGGCAATTTGTTGTAACCAGTTGAAAGCTACGAGTTCGGTCCGTGTATTTATATGGGTTGGGGAATGATGCTGACAACGTATCTGACTGGAGCAATCTATTTCTATACTGACTGGAGGAGGTAATGCTAATCTGAGTTCCACTGATCTGTTCGACCTCTTTTTACTTTTCTAAGGTTATCTTTTTCTCTTTTTAGCGTTTTAATTCCTATTCTTGTCGCATAGTTTTCTTGTTATCAAATATCAGTGAATAAAAGGGCACCAAGATTGTTAGGAACGTTTTGATAAATTTAAAATTTATGTTATCTGCGTGAGCGCGCTCTAAACGAGCTCCACTTTGCATAAAACAAATCTTCCGCTTCCGTAAAACGCATCTCACACATCTTATGAGAATTTAAATCTCGAATTTAAAATGATGCAATATTTTAACTCGTGACTAATGTTATGAGCCTCATGAACATTTTAGAGCTTTTCGAGGTGGCTGTTGTTCTGACGATGCTCACGAATTTGGCAAGGGAGATGGACAGTCGCCCTTGGAACCAAGACCTCCTCAGGTAAAATAATTATACTTTCGTGGCTTATGAACGGCCACGGGATGTTAGCAATTCTGAATGATAAATATTATTTAAGCAATACGCGCCTATCCCTGTTGCGGAGTCGACGGTTGAGTCCACTTCAGACTACTCATCGGCAAGTCCGTCGGTGGCCGGGAGCACCCCATGGTTGTGACTGGACGCCTTGTTTTCTTTGCTCTCGGCGACTCTTTTTCTGTCTCTAGCTTCCCACATTTGATCCAACACGATGCCTCGTCAATTAAATGCTTGTGAATAAAGTGCTAAATCTGAAAACGAATTAAATCTGTAAATTACAATAAAAAGATCTGCGTTTGTGGGTATTTCTTGACATTTCAATTTTGTGAGTTTTATAAAAAAAAAACTTTCTCATTTTCTTGAGTGAACATAACTTCATGACTAACCAAGTCGCAAATCATTGCTCCAATCGTCAGAAAAGGAAGTGATCAGCCTCGTTCCACTCATAATCGTCTTTTGTTGATGACTCTCTTTCCTGATCTCTCCCTTATTCACAGATAGCGCCACCTAGCCCCGTGCACATGCGCCATCCACGCGCGCGCTTAGTACCGCGCGCTTCTCCTTGATAAAAACTGAGCAGCCTGAGTATAGTGATTTATAAACTCATAAGTCTTTCTTCTCTTTATTTTTTCGAATCTCAGAGCAGAACCAGCCGTGAAAATGATGATGTTGAAGAAATTTCTCTTTTTGCCGCTTTTGATGATAAATGCAAATAGTGTTGCTTATGGTGAGTTAATAGAGAAAACTTGATTTATCATATTATTGTATTTACTAATTTATGTGTAAGACGATTTTCTTAATTTTAATTTAAAACATGAGAGCATTATTTCTCCTTTCAAATCTAACCCGTTTAAGACACTGCCGAAAGGTTGGATTGGTACGTGAACATAACCGAGTTCCCGGACCACATCCAGGCTCAACTGGAAGACAAACGAGTAAGTATTTTAGTCCCCCTTCTATAAATAACTTGCTCTTTCAGACCGTCCGTGGCTTTTCCCGTGATCCGAATCCGCGTCCGAGCGAACAAAAGATCCAAGTGCGCAAGTTCGTCCAAATGAAGCAGCTTATCAACTTTATGCTCGGTGCAAAAGCAATGGGCAGCTATGACAAGTAAGAGATTACTGGCTGATTGAGCGGAGTATTCCCCGTGTGGTCGCAAAATGCATAATCCTTCTGAGTTTTCTACTCCTCACGCTTCTCGCTTAAGATTTTGCGGATATGGATGCTGGTGCTTTCCGGACGGATCGACAGATATAATGGTCGGCAAAGGACCTGCCCTGGATCCAATTGATAGGTAAGAGAATACAGCATGATCCATTCGATAATTTCTATGTTGATAAACCACCTGTTTCCCCGCAAGGGTATCCCAAATCATCTAACCTAAAATATGGGACCCGTAGCCGACGCAGATTAAACTCAGCCGCGGTCGATGGTTTCCGAAAGGAATGGGAAAGTTTACCGCGCAGCGCGGTCCAATGCTTGATCGGCCTTCAGACGCGCGTTATACATTTTTAGACTTGAGCAAATTTCCTGGAGCCGAAAGGGCTTGACTAAGCTGTGAACAATTAGAGTGAATGTTCAGCCAATGTCTTTGATTTATGCGAAAATTATTGACAAGATCGTATTGTCGTTGAAGAGTGAAATTCGAGCTTCGGGTTGAATCTATTACTCCACATGTCGTCGATTACGAGCAAGTGATACTCACTTCAATAACATTTTAGAACCTGCTTTCACTTGCGTCAGTGCTACAAATGCCTGGAAAAAGACGGCTGCGATTACAAAGACACAAGATTGGGTCCATTTTGTCAATTTCATCTTTGAATATTGATGAAGCAAGGACATACAAGGACCCATTATCAGCTATTCCTTCAAAGCAGTAATTGATGAAATAACTGGCGATAGAAATATCATCTGCGGTAAGTTTTTATGATTTTTATCAAATATTCGCAATGGGAATTTGATCAGAGATTTTCGTCGGCTCGTCATCGAGCGGTCATTTTTCGAGTTTAAAACTTCCAAAATGTGCTCAGTCTTGTGATTTGGAACATGTGTTCTTACGCGGGGGGTTATGGTGTCTTGGTAGCAGACCGCACGTTGATTGAACAAGTAGGCTAGAATGTTATGGGCACGAAAGCATCTTTGGAGGCCGCTTCTGGCTTACCCAGCGAACAACGGTTTTTACCTCAAGCATTTCAGACAGCAACCAAAACGCGTGTCGGCGAAATCTTTGCGAGTGCGACCGAGAAATGGCCCGCGGAATCGTCCAGGAATCTCTGCAGTGGAAGCAACAGCTGCACGACAGGTATGGATTTGACAGAGAGCGAATGTGTTCAGGAGCTGGACATTCAAAACAATCAGCCAAAACGCAATGGAAATTCAACGGAACCAAAGACAAACAGGAAAAAGGCTGGAACTCGCTTTATTGAGTCTTATTAAATACCCTCGAATTATAAAAGCTTGAATGCTTCAAAAGTTTTATAATGAAACGTGGAATGAATGACTTGTGCTGTATTTTCAATGAGGCGTTTTTCCTGGAGAATAATTACAACGTCCGGTGAACACTGACGTGCTGAGAGGCGGAAAATCCTAATTTGAAAAAATAAATTGGGCACGTCTCGATCTTATTCAGACCGGTATTATCTCGTTGAATTGCATATTCAGCAAGATTCGCGGAACTGATTTCTCAGTTTGATATATTTTTTTTATTTTATATTTATTATCAAAATTGTTTGCCAAGTTAATTTTACAAAACTCATTACGTTTTTTTGCCATGAAGTGCTCATAATTCCTTATCATAAAATTCTGACAGTTTCTCACCTTGGCTATTGTTTCAACCCTTGAAAAAGCCGGAACAGTGCTGTGGAAGCTATCCAAAACGTCACCCCTTCGATATAAACAAGAGCCAATGCTGCGACAATCGCCTGGTCGGAATCGGAAGCTGCTGACATTCGTTCAACGCTTTCGCCAGATGTATATAAGCCTGTATAGAACAATTTGCCAAAGAATTACGACTTTAATTTCAATCTGTGAAAATCTGTGATTGGAAAATGAAATAAATATCTTGCTCCTGCTACGGAGCTCTGTTCATATTATAAATTTGTGTGTTTATTCGTTTTACTCCAAATAATCTAAAAGCGAGCCGAACTAGAATTGATAAGAACATATTCTCAAAGTTAATATTTCTAGTCTGTTTATCACAAAATTATCGCGCCAGGGTACACTTGCTCCTGTATTATCAACTGTTCCATAAAAAAGCTTCTCGGAAGAACTCGTTTAGTGCCCTGTAATCACTGCGTAACCGTCTTAATGAGCTGCAGCTCACGAATCTCAATCCCGAATTGCGCACGTTGTCCGCGATCCAGTGTCGCCGGAATCTGATATAACTAAGCCAAGCTTTGTTCAAAGCAAGAGCCAATAATTTCGGTCTTTGGTACCCTTTATGTTTTGTTTACCGCGCAACGGGGCTGTTCTTAGAACAAAATCGCTTTCCGAAAGTGGTAATAAAGATTTATGTACTGACGATACAGTGCTTGACTAGAAGTTTTAACAGATTTTTCGAACTATTTGGAAAAATATTTTCATGACAAAATGTCATCAAATATTTTAGTGAAGCAAAACACAAAAGGAAAAACATCTCAAGTATGATATTAGAAATATCCAGTCGAGAAGAGTTTTATCTGATTGCCTGGAGAATTTGTAGAAATGTAAGTGGTCCAAAAATAGTCAGTTATTACCGGGGAATCATCGAGCTCCAACTTGTCCAACTTTCTTCTAAAGCTTACTCGTCAATTTTCACTTTGCAAGGCGCCTTCCATATTAGGTAATCAAATACCGCCCTGTCCTGTTATTGTCACTGAACAATGCGGCCTCCTTGTTCATCCTTGCTGGCCTTTCTACACTGTAATTTGTCAGATGTCTGCATGTCTATTTGTCGTTTGATACCGGCATAACTTGTTAGATATTCAATGAGCGTGTTGGCAAATTTTTGAAATGAGGAGATTGGTACTTGAACAGGCGGCAAGGGTTGAGGATTACCCACGTTTAGCTGACAGATTAGATCGTTCAAAGTTTGTTACAAGACTCACTCAGCTAATAAAGAATTATGAGTATGAAATTTATAATAATTTAGTATGTCTTCCGTCAAAAACGTAGGAGTTCACCAAAGTAAGTCGGGCGCCGAGAATCAGTGGTCATTACTGTTACGCCAAGAGAGGCTGAATGGACCGGAAGGTTTCGCCGGGCACTTTCGAATCTGTAGAGCACTCGGCCGCAAGAGAATGATGTTACATGCTCTTTTAAAATGTGGAAATGTGGCGAGAAGCTCTTCACACGCTCCTTTAGAAGAATGTTCATCTCGTGCTACTACTTGTGCTGAGCTGGAAATCAGATTATGTTTTCGCGCTCAAATCGATAATTTCACAAGCTTAATGAACTGACGTGGCTCGTTCATCATTTATAAATTGAAGATAGAAGGTTTGAAGTCTGAGAATAATTTGAGACCAACGTGCACATAAGCACTCATCTAGGAACGATTTATGAGCAAATCCGCGTGAGTTCAAAATAGTACCTTCCAAAAAGCCGAGCCAGGTGTTTCCTGTAATCGTTTTTTTGCAGAGGTTGTTTTTAGACGTATCGATTTAAATGAACTTCTTATTGTGGAGAATTGGTTGAATTGAATATCAGGTTGTCAATAGACTAACAAGGGCCTTGGTCCAAGGCGGGATTGTAGCAGAAGTTTTTCGGAACTAAACTGCTGTCATTTAGAAGAGCCGAAAAATGTTTTTCCACGAGCAAAAGTGTTGCTTATCAGTTACGTATGTGCCAAAGCGGGTGATTGTTCATCCGCCGCTTCTTATCAGCGCGCTAGAATGGTAATTGAAACTTTAGTCGAGATTAATCGACGGTTTGTTTGCAGAGCTGTTAAAACGTTCGGCTTTGTTGAACTTTTAAATTGAGTCAATCAGCAGCTAACGTGCAAAAGGGCGGCAGAAACAGTTGAAAACGGGTTAAACCTGGCATCTTGTTTAGAATATTTCAAGTGAAAGAGCGAATCTTCCAGCTCAACAAAAAACGGAACTAGTTGACCAGTTTTTGAATGATAAGTCTGAGTCAACCCGCATAATCGCTGGCTACCAATATATCCAGCAATAATTCGTCTAAACGGATTCACGATCAGAACAACGTTTGTCGTCAACCACAAGCGTGTTTCTATCCCGCTTTGGTAAATGTTTTCCTTGTTGTTGATCCACGAAAGAATTTCTGTCGCTTATTATTCAATATCAGATGTAAAAACTTTTTTTAAAGTAAATATTACGTCATACGGAACAGTAAAATAAATCAAAATTTTATAACTAAAATGGTTAAAATGCCAGTTTTTATTTCTGAAAAGAGGGTAGGGAGACTTACGTGAGACTTTCATTTCGGCTCATTAGCGTAAGAGGGTGGAATGGGCCCCTCCAAGGAGCACGTTCTATGCTTTTTTCTAACTGTACTAATTCCGACTAAGAGACTTGAAGTTGGCGATGATAACGAAGTGAACACTGTTCTTTTGAAATTTGCGCATTCGTTGTTCCTCCCTTGATAGCAGGCTGTTTTGGAGTCTGGAGTGGCAATTAGCGTCCCTTGTGTAATGGTTCTCCAGCTGGCACCAGTGCGACCGCGCGCCGACATGAGTTCCTTAGTTTACGTCACGCACCGTTTACAGTACGTAAAATTGCCCTGTTGACAGTTTCTCAAAAAGATACTTGATTCAACTTCCTGTCAGATACCTCGAAATAATAAAAGTTTGTTCTAAAATAGATCCAAATGGAAGTTTGAGTAGATGATTGAGAATTATTAAATGCATGCAAAGATTATGAAGATGATGTTCTAATTAGTTTATTCGTTCAGCTTCAAAACTTCGGGAAACCACATGATTTCAGAGTCATAAAAGTAGAGAATCAAAATCAGTGTTCAATGTTGTTTTTTCAACAGGATTTTTCTTCTTGTCCGGCTTGACTTCAGCATAATTCTGGCAAAGAACACACGGTAAGCAAAACATAGAAAAGAAGCAATCTTCACTGAAAACTATTGAAAACCATGCATCTATAAACGTTATTTACAATAAGTCGGGCTCAATTCCGAATTGCTTGCGAATCTTAATTCGTTGATTGCAGGGAACACAGCATTGTATCTGAAATATTTCCGAGCTCTTATATAACTTAATAGACTTACACATAGACCACCAAAACAAAAGAGCAATGCTGAGAGCCGCACATATGTTTGATAATTACTATAAGGGCAGTATTGAAAGACTGCGAGTTGAAAGAGGTTCGGGAAAACGCAGTAACTAAGACTACCGAAACAGTATAGAAGTGCGCAGGGTATAGCTTAAGATAAATTTTCGATTTTCTCTAATTATAAAGTATAACCTTTTGTATTACCAGAATCATTTTTGAGATGGAGCTCCGTTTTGTACACGACCATGCATGGACAGAATATTGCTTGGCATTCAGTCAGATTATCAGAGTCATCAAGTTCGGCAAAGGCAAGGAGATTTGCCTTGAAGTTTCGCTTCAGCTTCAAAAAAAGTCTAAGAGCGTTTTGTTGTGTAATATATACTGAAAAAGCAAAAGACTGTTCTGTTAACCATTTCTTTATATCTTTGACAGGACCGCATGATTTGGGTTCCGTTGTCACTGGCAGTTCATTGGAGTTCTCTGGCATTTTAGTTTTTCTTATAATTGTTTATGAGAAAATAAGCTGAATGTGACAAATTTGCGAAGAATTATTGCACCTGTTGAATAACACACCTTCTCTCGCCCCCTCGAAAAGGAAAAATGATGGGTGTCTCCACGACGAGTTGAAACTGGTTTGAGAGTTTAAAAATATCTAGAGAAGTCAAAAGCTTAATGAAGCTGTGGTTCTTGAATATCAAAGCGAACTTGGCAGAGTCAGCCACCTGGACATTTACAGATAAATCGAGGAGGCACTTGCGCTACGTTTTAATATTCCTAATCTGGTGGTCACTCAGTTCGTTTTTCTGGGTTCTGGTCAATTGTACACGTTGAAAGAAACATTCGTTTTCAAGGTCTACTTCAAGAAAATTATTAAATCATGTTTCCTATACATGTACCTGTAGAAAAAATTCAGAACAATCGTACACCGCTAGAATGAGCTAAAATAGAATAAGTGGAGTACAGCTCACTTTTCCTCGCTACACCTCTTAGTACGATATTATCGCGGCTTTTCGTTGTTCCTTGAGCACACCACAATGCCCAAAGTCTCATGAGATTCTCATCCTATGAGACAGTATGAAAATTTTTATTATTTATCTTCACTTGGATATATGGTCCTCCATGATTGCAAAATACGAAATAATATTTAATTTCGCCAAAGAATTCCAGCGAGACGCAAAGTTATATTATTTTATTTGAAGAGAAGTATTTTCTTACAAAGGATTCCAAGTGGACCATCGCAAATGGGATTTTATTTTGTTCCAACTACAATAGTTAATAAGATACTTTATTAGTCATTTGAGTGTACCTGTTTCGCAGTTTTTACGGCAGTGTCTTTATCAATCAACTTGACTGGACCCGCCTTGAATGCAAGAAATTGCACTTCGACCGCCCGCTCGAAATAGTACGCATGGTCAAAGGCAACGGCGAGAGTTTTCCCAAAAGTTAATATGCCATGATTCGCAAGAACAAGGACTTCACGGTTGGGAGCTTGAAAGAGCAAATTGGAGATTCTCTGAGCCTCCTCGGACTGCGATGTCGCTATTCCGTCGTACGTTTTTTCGTAAAGCGTGTTGAGCAAGAAGCGGCATGAATTCTGGTGAACAGGCTGTATACTGTTATTTCTCAGGCAGGACAGCGCCGCAGACTTGATCGAGTGCGTGTGCACGATTGCGTTGATGTTCTCGTGGTCCTTGTACACTTGAGAGTGCAAATAATACGCAGCATCGAGCGGCTGGTTTAGAAGCAAACTTCTTTCTCTTGTTATGAAGTCCAAGTCGATCCATGCATTCCCGCTTAGCATTTTTCCATCAAGTGTGACTTCGAGAATATCTTCTGGTAGCAGATCGTCCCATTGAATCCCAAAAGGTGCCTAAAAGTTCAGACCTCCACGCTTTTAAGGCATCATACCATGAGAATAATATCGCTTTTTGATGCGCCATCTTCAACCCTGCAGGAAATATGGTTCTACTATTGGTTAACGATTGTCATGCTTTTTAAAAAGAAACTTATTTTCATTCAAAACCAATCATTTACTCCTTCGTTCAGCCCGTATGCTGCCAGTGCTCTATGAGCTGCGGCGATTTCTTTCTTCTTCTGTTCAAATCTCATTTGGCTCTTTATGTTTCCAAGTGTGGAGTCTTGGCAAATTTCAAAAGAGTTGCTCAATGCGAGCCACTTCAGACTATCTTTCTTGCTCGACGATGCCCCGAGGCAGCAATATTTTATCGATCAAGTAATATTTGAAAGTCAATAATCAGGCAAAACGAGGACGAGGATTCCGTCTCATCGACATCGATTTCGTTCTCAAGTGGCGAGTAGACAGTTTATTTAGAGATGAATTGCAGAATTACCATGTAGATTTATAGATCCATAGTCAAGTGGATTTGCTATTGAATACAGAATTTTATGAATGGATGAATCAGATGATTTATTCTTCTTCAAACAGCATGCGAATAAGGTCGGGCTTGAAAAGTTGGTCTTCGACCAGCTTATTCTTTAAATACGTCAGGAGAAGAAAATAAATTAAAACGAACCTTTTCGCCGTATTTTAAGAGAGTCGGGACGCCGCTCAGCTTGAGTTTCGGGTCAACACGGAAGTCGTTTTCCTTGTTTTTCCAATAAGTTCGTCCTCCAACATCGACATGAACAAAAACAGCACCTTCTGGTAGCTTGTTCAGTTCACCGTGGACAACCTGAAGCGTTTAAAAACTACAAAATATCTTGATAACATACAGGTTCGGCAGTGACGCAGTCGGGACACCAACTCTTTCCTTTCTCATCCTTGCCTCCACAGAAAAGCGCGAAGATATCCTTTCCGTCGTTGTTTTTGACGAATTCTTGCCACTCGGCGTATCCTGTCACGTGGTTTGGCATGTTTCTGAATAAAGCATAAAATATAACTGTGATCAGGATAAGTTAGATTAGAAGAACTTTGCATGGAATTCAATGTGGTCTTTCATGAAGGAAGAAATGAAGAAGTAGGAGTGATCATAGCCGTCTTGGAGGCGGTACTCAACATCAAGTTTCTCGTTTTTGAGAGCAGCTGCGACAAACTGCTCGGGAAGCAGCTGGCCTTTGATCAGAAAATCATCGAGTGAGCCTTGGTCGATAAGCACTTTCAGTTTCGGTCCGCTGTACTTTTCTGAAAAAAATAAGGCGAGTTCATTTCGAATTATTCTTACCTGCGAGTTTGCTTGCATCGTACGCTTCCCAAGTAGATTTGTCGTCACCGAGGTATCCAGCAAAGGCCTTTTGTCCCCAAGGACAATTCATAGGAGCGCATATGGGAGAGAACGCGCTTACTGACTGGAATTTTGACGGGTTCTTCATAGCGCAGATTAGGGCGCCATGTCCGCCCATGGAGTGACCAGTAATCGACTGCTTCGCCATATTGCCCTTGTCACCCAGAAGCACAGCGCAAACAGATGGAAGCTCCTCGGTCACGTACTCGTACATTCTGTACGGCTTCCACTTCTTCTCTGTCGCGTTAACGTAAAAACCGGCGCCGGTGCCAAAATCCCAGGAATCGTTGTCGCCTTCAATGTCGATTCCCCGAGGAGACGTGTCCGGGCAGATAACAACTGAAGATAATTAATAAAAGGTAGCATGTTTCATCTTTTACCAACTCCTTGGCTAGAAGCGCTCTGCTGGAAAGATCCCTTCTGCACACAATTTGCCTCGGTACAAGTCAGCCCGGAGAGAAACCAAAGGACGGGGAATGGCCCTTCTCCTGGAGGAGTGTAGACAGAAAATTTCATGGTGCATCCAAGAACTTTACTCTACATGTGAAATCAACAAAGAGAAAAAGAAGCGACTCTAACCTCATGCAAGTAGACCTTCTGAATACCTCCAAAACTTTTATTCGAAGAAACTTCCTGCGCCATGTTTCTCTAAATGATGCAACTATGAGTAAAGAGCGGGAAAAGCTACACTCGATTTTTTTGAACATAAAATACGAGTATATTTGCTTTGCAAAAGAAAACATTTATTTTTCGAATAATGAAGGTAGAAGATATGTAAAGCTTTTCTTTTTTTATAAATTATCACGCATTCGTTGCCAAGTCGACGAAAACTGCGTGAATCCGCCACGCTCCCGGTTTTGACGCGGACTCTCGCTGAATTTTTAGATTTAAAAAAAATTAAAGGTTTTGTCTACCTTGGGAAGGCGGAGCTGATCCATATTTTCTGAAGAATGTTGAATCGAGTCTCAGATAGATAAAGCGGCTTCCCGCGTCTAATTTTGAAGTCTTCCTCTTCGTATTTGTCGAGGTAAATTGAGCCCCATCGACGTAGTATCATGTTGTTTCTGATAATAAGAATGGAGACATCAAAGAGAACGAAGAAAATGCCATTTCCTGCGGAACACTTTTCAATGTGATCTCTGAAAAATATACTCATGACAAGAAGAGATTTGTTATTTTACTTTATAGGGGACATATTTCCCATTTCCAAGCAGGGATTATCAGAATGACTTCGTCCATCATGCTCATTGTAGCAAAGCAACTCGCCACAGACGAGACAAATGACACTCTTTTTGGGTAGCTTTCCACAAGCTTGACAAGGAGTTTTAAGACATGAGTTCAGTAAATCACGGAATAATTCTAAATAAAATAAGGACCAGAAGTTATAAATTGACTTACTAGGAGGTTTAAGCAATTTTGGTTTATTGAAGAAGACGGGTTTTCGAAGAACAACGGCAGAATTATGTAAAGAGACGGTTGGAGGTTGGGACGGATGTTTTCTTGCGTTGAGTTTAGCAGCATTCATATAATTTCTGAAGATTTCATAAATCAGTATCGCACGATTAAAACTTACTGAAGCAAATTATTAACATAGGATTCTTTCTGGCTAAAAAGATCGACAAGGTCAAATGAACGGTTAGTTTCCATTGAATCAGTTCCATCTTTCAAGCCTTAAACGAATAAACGCAATTATTTTTCCTTATTTCTTACCAATATAGCAGCATAGGTTGAGTATATCAGGCTTTGTTTTCCATTTCAGATCAGGTTCTAAGCTGTGCGTATGAGGAAATATATGATAGCAGAGCAAAGCCGTCATTTTGATAAAAGGCGTCATATACTGCAACAGCTTTTCAAGCAGAGCACTTTTAGTCAAAACCGTAGAGGAGATATAATCCGTACTAGCATTGATTCCGAACAGCTCTTTCTCGCTACGAATACGAGAAGAAATACTTGAGAGTATAAGGCCTGTTTGCTTTAGATCGGAAAAATCATCCGGTGAAAATAGCTGGTCCTGCATGACGATTTTGACGCATGCTTGAACAAAGCACAGATTGAACAGAGTCCTCACGAACGATTGAAAAAGTGTTGGAGAGACTGTTGATTTCATAGAGAGCGTCATAAGTATAAGAATTCGTTTTGGATCAAGAACTAGAACAGGCGTAACTTTCTCATCGCAGAAAGCCATATCCAACGACATTTCATTATGAAGAACTTGGAATAGAAAATCCAAATGGCGAGCATATTTCTCGAGCTCAAGCGGCAATTGCGATCGAGCATTGTCGAATATCTCCAGCACAGGAGTTCTATGGTGATTCTCCGCGTCGCACTCAATGCTGAGAATGTCGAGCTCGAGCATATCTTGGATGGCGGAGAGACAATGTCCCATAAGATTTGTACCAGAGAAATTATTTCCAAGTTGCCGAAGTGATTGCAAAATTTGGGAATAGAACAAAAAATCGCGTTCCGCAGCTTCGAGATTAGGTTTTACTGTGTTCGTTTCTTGTATAAGAGTGATTTTGCCGTCAACAGTTTTGGTTGATAAAAAGTTTGCTGAGACATCCTTATCTGAAGGACCTATTGGAAGTAGGACGGTGAAAAAACAACGGCACATTGGACAGGCGGAACTGTTGTCGAAAACAACTTCAATATTTTCAGGAGGCTTTCCAGAATTAGTTCGATGACACTGAATATGAATATAATGCCCGCACGTTTTTATAACTGTCTTCGCATTGTGTTGTCCCTCTTCAAATTCCGCGTCCCTTAGAAAGATGTCTGTCGTTTCTTCCCGATTCAAAACCGCTGGAGAGGGATCGTCTATATGTAAAAACTCTCCGTCGCTCTTCTTCTTTCCTCCAAAGAACTTCCAAGTTTCGTTCTGGTACAATTTTGCCTCCATGTTATTCCGGAACCGATTAAAGAGGTCCAGTGTATTTTCGTCGCCAGTTGTTTGGAAATCTGTTATCTTCGTTTTGTGAAGATAGCACATGAGGGCGAGGTTTTCTCCGCCTTGCCGGCAAATACAGCATATCGGCCCATTGACTTGAGAAATATCCATTCCGATTTCTTACAAGGATTCGATAAATAAAAAAGAGCTTGCGTTTCTCCGCTTTCTCATAAACACTAGGTTTTTAGTACTTTTCTCTACAGCTCTACTGTCTCCCTAGTATCTTAAAATGATTTTAAATAAATCGAATACGTGTTACACAAACCAGTGAATAATTATTGTATTTATAAAATAAATCTTATTTATATTTTTAAATAAATCCGTTCCTTCGAGATCTGCTTTATTTTCGCTGCTGAAAGCTGCAGATCTCTTCTTCATTCGTTCAAGAGCACGCTTTCGCGCTTCTTGAGCTCGAAGCTTCTTGTTTACAAGAGCATTTTTTCTTTTGAAAGACTGCTTGCGCTCCTCTTCTTCTCGATATCGACTCAATACTGCTTCAATTTTTACGCTGCAACTAACAGATTTGTCAGCAAACTTTCGAAGAAGACGCTTGATAAGATTAAGCATGTCAGTATCCTCACAAATTTCATTCTGATCTTCGCCATTCAGCAATTCTCTCTTCTCGAAATTCTTGTGATAACACAGTTTAACCAAAAGCTCAAGCATAGTTCCTTTTCCTTCAATTTCAATGAGTGAGTTTTCAATAATGTTTCCACAGTCGTAAAGACTCCAAGTAGAACCCTCGTCGATTTCTTTAGAGGGTTCGATATCAACCGCATCTATTGCCCAATCGACGACAACAAGACAGAAAGCTATCATATTAGCACGGAAACAATCTTCATTTTGTAGATGGTACCAAAAACTCAAGAAGCAGATTGAGTGAAGCAAAGATGATTTGAGAACATCGTAGAGTCCTTTGTACATGTCACACAATTTCGGCAACGGCCGATAATTGATACCGATAAGTCTACTAATTTCGTACTTGGATGGTTTTTTGGCTAGTTTTTTGTAGTGCTTCTGTCTGCAACGTGAAAGGTCCTCCACGAGGACGCATCTGTGAAGTGAGAAGATAGGATCGTATTGTGCCCAGCCACTGTCCGAAAGACTGTATGATCCCTCGCCAAGATCATTTGGCTTGTTAAAGGTGGCAATGCGTGCAAGAACGTTGTCAAGATCTGTGCTTTTCAGCTTGAAATTGCTCACATCGTACTCTTGAACATCAGACAATCCGGGAATCTGGTCAGAGAGGTCTGCATGGCCACGATCTCTCGAAGCGAGAACGCAAATTACTTCCTTTTCTAATTGCTCGATAGGAGAAATATCCGTAGTAAACTTTTCAATTCCTACAGTTGTAAGAATAAGCATCATCGCTGATTCGAGAAGAGATGCTATTTTTGATTCATCAAGGGTGGGATCGTTGCAGATCTCGTCGATAGAATCGTCTATGGTGTCGTCTTTGATAAGATTCCAAACTCGAAGACGTTCAAAAAGCTGCTGCACTAGCTGATTTGGAGGTAAATACGCCCAAACAAGTTGGACCAGATGTAAATCCAAATCAAAAGTCGTGCCTGAGAAGGATGCAGAGCGATAAACATGCACAAGAGAACGCGTATTGTCGCCATTACGAACCCAAACGCGCGCTCTTACCTCGTGCATACCACAGATCGTATGCTGTGCAGTGTTTAAAAACGACTCAAGTCCAGTGCGATCGAAGAAGAAATCTTTCCATGATAATTCAGGCATCGCTCTTCGAAGATGATAAATGGTAGCACTTATTTGCCGCGGAAGCGCGATACTGAAGGTGATTGAATCGGGGTCCATCTTGCCAACACTTTCAGAAACGAACATCTCTTGGTACGCCTTGATGAGTGTTTTCCACGCCCGGTTGACGGTCGCTCTCCAATCGCTTGAATCTTTGAAGTTATTTTGTCCAGTAAGCATTGAAATGATGCCACTCAACGGAACCGCTGATCCTTCTTTTTCCAAGTAAAATGAAACATAGAATAGTCGGTCGTATGAAATGTGATCAACAAGTGCGCGGCTTTGAACATCCATGCCTGTAAACCAGCTAATAATTCTCAAATATTCATAAAACAGCCACGAGGAATCTACGAGCTTCTTCGCGACTGAATGGTGATGAAGGCAGTTGTTCAAGTCGGAGATGATCGGCCAGTAAACAGTTTGCTGGACAATGTCATGTCTACAGTTGACGATCTTCCGCCCATTCATCCCTGGTTTGAGTGTTTGGCGGAAAAGAAGTCCAAGTGACTGGATGAACACATCTAGTAATTGCCGTTCCTGAATCATACGCATGACAAGAGCCTCATTCGAGAGCAATTGTACGGAAATATGAACGATTCTATTCGCGAGAGAATCTGGCTCAGCGGAAATAGTGAGCGATTTGGCGGTAAAGACGTAGTTTTTGACGAAACATCCTGTTAGCTGTTCTTTATAAGCGTCGTTGGGTAAAAGATGGAGAAGAAAATTATTCAGCGTATCAGGAAAATGCATTCGTGATAACCAAAAAGCAAACTCTTCGAGAACTGTGGAACTAGAACAAAGATCAAATTTCAGAGCAGCAGTACATTTTTCATCGTCTTCTTGAAGAAAGCTATTCAAAACCTTTAGTTTTTCATAAACGTATGCCTTCGTCCTCCTGAAGGTTTCAAGATTGTCGTGATTCATCTCAGGCCGCTCACAACTTTCAAAGTCAGCTATTGATTGAAATAAAACAGAAACAACGACATCTTGTATGGTCGATCCGATTTGAATGAGTTGAATAAGAAAGTCGATGAGTAAGCTGAATCCTTGATCGAATTCTGGCTCTCTATTGAAATACGTTTCGTTTATATTTATTAATCTCACGAATTCCGCTGCTGTGGTGTCTCTTGGACTCGTATCACCTATTCGCCGCAAAAGCTCTGCAGCGCGCTCGTCATAATTAATATCCCCTTCGTCGAAGTCTGCAAGATCAATGGTAGTTGGATTAGCCACATCTTCCATTTCTGTATCAATGATTTCCTCCGCAAGGTCGAGTGGAGGCATTTCGTTAAGACCGTCATCGAGCACTTGATGTTCAACGACAGGTTCATCTTCTTGCATTGAATCATCTGTTTCAGTAAGCACGGCACTGTCCACCAGCAGATCTTCATCTTCAGGAGGTGGTGGAACAGGAATTTCTTGCGAACTTGGCGGGATACTACTTGAGCTTCTTTTACTTTTAAGGCGATCTTGTTCTTTTAGAAATTCTTCTATGCGCTCCCGTTTAGTCGTTTGATACTTTACCCGGAGCTCATGGAGAAGTCGGTAGACAATTGAGGAGATAATAGGAGTGCAAGGTTCAAGCGACTCGGCTGGTGGATTCGGGGTGATGATAACTTTGGAAACATGCTTAGGACAAACTCCCTAAATTTTTTGTTCGATAAGTCTGCGTTGAATGACTGTACCTTTTCGCACATAACGTTTGTGTCACCACAGTCACATGCTCCACCAGCACCTGACTTGAACATGTTGAAGTCATGGCCCTCGTGGTTCCCTGCTTCAAAACAAGGCGCGCAAAGCGACATGCAACTGTTAAATGCACAAGTTCGACACCTGTAGGCGATATACTCAGACCCCCATATCTTTCCACATGACGTCGCCCCGCTGTTGTGATAGCTTTTCATTTTGTCTCGCCATCTATCAAAGGACTGATCGCCTCCAATATTTCTTTTCAGTACATCGATTGTGTGCGAATCAATGTCGCGAGAGGGGTCAAGAGCTAAGGCTACTTCCTCTCCGACGGCTTTATAGCGCTCGCCGAAAGACTGAATCGGTTTGCGGTGCACATTTACCATTTTATAAGATCATTCTGTAATTGAAAAGAGCTTGAAAACTTTAGAAATAAAACAGAGTGTTTAAATATTTTGATTTTCGTGTTATCATTTTAATGAATTATTTGATAAATTCAGTGAAGAGCAGCTGTCAAGAACCAAAAAGTAAAAGCAGCTCATGGCAGGGATAAAGAAAACAGATAAAGAATTCCTTTCAAATCCGAAAATCGTATGCCGTAGCAACACCAGGATCAGGATTTGATCGAGTGTCTTCTCGCAACCAAGCCATGCGCAACTCACCACCAAAAATATCTTCGAATGAAGGAAGTGCCGCAAAACGTTTACAAATAGAATCTCGGATATCGATAAACCCTGGACCAGAGCAGATTGATTTGAAGTTTCTGACGTCTTTGTAGAACTCAAGAGAGTCGTTGTATTTTGAGGTAGCGTGAATTAATTTCAAAGCTCGTTCGCGAATTCTTTTATCTGGATCGTCTGCATTAACGACCAACACGGTAGCATAACGAAAAGGGAACCAGAAAGCGAAGCAATCTTGAAGTAACGAATTGTCGATAAGAGCCAAGAGAGTATCCACTATAATCCACTGCATACTACGAGCAGTCGAATTACTGTCAATAACGCGCACGAGTGTAGTTTCGTTCCGTATTCGTCCTTCCTCTTTTGGCCTGTTATTCATCAATTCTGTGCACGTCTGTAAGAATAAAATCTGGTCATCATAACTTTTTTTAATGATGAATATTTTGAATAACGAGACTGATGCAATATTTCTATTCATCTTTTCCTTTGTGAAAGCTGTTCGTAATACCACTTTGGGATGCTTTCCTTTGAGCGGCAGAAGTATCTCGTAAACAGTTTCAAGAAGCTGCCATAGATAAGCATTCCGTTTCCGGAGTCGATATAATCCTTTTGATAGTCGAGTAAAATTGGAATACAACTTTCGAGAATATTATTTGGCAAATTGCCCATCAATTCTTTTTCGAGTTCATTGTAGTTCAAAAGACCATTTTTATACGATTATAAATTTTTTAAGGACACTTTCACGAACTTGACCTAGAGATGAGATTAAAGAAATAACGTCTCTCGAAGACTTGTGAATATTATCGAGAAGCAAGTTCCGGGCGAATTCTTGTGTCTCCAAATAATGTGCAGCCAGATCACAAACTCGCATCAGATTGATGGCACTGTCTTTAGCTTTTTCGAGCATCTCCTCCAATTCCGATTCTGTTGGCGCTTTGTACGTCTTGAGCGCTTTTCCGGCTTGAACGCCAACATCACTTGAAAGCAACCTCATTAGCACTTTTCTGCATCCCTCTGTTCTCATTCCTGTGAAAGTATCGCAGATCAACAGGCGGAAATGATACGCGGAGAGCCCGTTTTGGAACATTTTCTGCATCTCTGCTGTAACTCGCATTTTGTCTTGCACAGAAAGATGCTGAAAGGCTTCAGAACACAAACGCCGGCAGGGCTCCTGGATTTCTACATCCGGGTTATCTATTGCGCGCATAACGGCGCAGACAGCTTATTTCGGCTTATCTTTTTGAAAAAATAACAATATTTTATAATTTAATATTTATAACAATATTACGAGCGAATCATTCCGAAGCCTTTCCTTCCATTCTGATGTATTTAATGGCCATTGAATTTCCCCGACGCAACTCGAACTCCGCAGTGCCAACTAGCGATATCAGCGATTTCTTATCGAGTTCCGACAACGTTTCCCAGTTTACATCAAAATTTGGAGCGACCATTTTTTCGAACTTCTCTATCTAAAATTTTAAGGATCCAGAATTTTTATAATCTCACAAGAAATTTCTTGCAAATTCTTTTGTCTAAAATGACGAAAGGGAAGAATAGTGATGACTCACGATTATTGACAAATATTTTTATAATTAGTTTTATGAGACATCTGGAAATTGCTTGGAATAAACAGGTTGATACATGATCAATTTTCCCCTTTTTGGTTGTCTTTTCAAAAAATGCGTGTTTGCGCAAATACGGCATAAGAAGACAGTCAAAAACACTCTCCCAGAGACAGGTCATGCTTTCTCGTGATCGGTTCAATATCTCTGAAACCTCCTGGGAAAAAAAGAGGTTCTTGTAAAATCGAAATCAGAACGCTTAGTCCGCAAAAAGCTGATTCTGGAAAAGACGATCGAAGATCAACTGTCTGATAGACATCGAAACAAAAATGAAAGCTGTTTCTTTAGGCGGAATTTTAACTTGAATGCATTTTACCAACAAGTTGGACATCCGAGGAAAAACACATTTTTCAAGAAAGTGTTTGAAAACGGAAATCTGTTGACTTTCTTCATTTATCGGCGATAAGTTATCACCAAAAATTTCGCCATTATCCCAAGCTGAGTAAGTATAATAATACCGTCAAGACAATTTTTCTTTACGGCGGGCTGGCCACGTCTCCGGCAAACTGGCGCTATTCCAGAAACATTTCGTTGTAAAAACCGTTACAGTTCCCGTCAAGCTAGCTATCTTTCTTAGATACCGACAGTTACTGTAATACTAAAAGAGCCAATCTTTAAAAAAAACGGTCTTCAATCAATACTCTTGATTTTATCACGGATCATTTTTTCGATGATAATTTTTGAAACAGATAATATTAGAGTCTTCT
>Ga0115008_10000573_pt1 | contig 27897 bp, 18 predicted proteins | sample FraStrMetagenome_FD_87164 | JGI IMG/M metagenome (GOLD analysis project Ga0115008, IMG submission 87164) | Marine eukaryotic phytoplankton communities from Arctic Ocean - Fram Strait ARC3M Metagenome | ecosystem: Environmental > Aquatic > Marine > Oceanic | place: Fram Strait | collected... | reverse complement strand
TAATGGTAAACATGTGTATCCTGGATTTATTGTACCTAATTCTACATTAGGATTAGTTGAAATAAGTGCAGTTAGAGCAACCGATGATGGTGTTGAACTAGGAACATGGAATCCACACATAAGAAGTCTTATTGCTTATAATTCAGAATCTAAAATTGTAGAATCTATGAGACCCAACGGTGTGCTATTAGGTCAAATCACGCCTCGTGGTGGACGTATTTCTGGCACATCATCTATTGTGCAATTTGATGCATGGAATTGGGAAGATGCTGCTATAAAAGAAGATGATGGTATTCACATGAACTGGCCAAATAGTTTTTCTAGAGGTCGTTGGTGGTTAGGTGAAGATCCTGCAATGAAAGTCAATGATAACTATGACAAACAAGTCACTGAAATCACCGATTATTTCAACGCTACAAAAGCATACATGGCTGGTGATAAAAGCTCAACACATTTACCTTATGAAGCTACAAATGGTCTCTTTAATAAAACTAAAACACTTTACATTCATGTAGATGATGAAAAAGGTATTACAGATGCTGTTAATTTTTCTAGAGCTCACAAGGTGTCAAAAACAGTTATTGTTGGTGGCTATGAAGCTCTTAAAGTGGCAGATATGCTCAAGCAAAATAACATAGCTGTTTTATTACAGCGTGTGCACTCGAGACCAAGTCTAACAGATGACGATTATGATTTACCTTTTAAACTGGCTAAATTATTAACAGACAAAGGTGTTATTGTAGCTTTAGAGACTAGCGGACAAATGGAACGTATGAATTCTCGTAACCTCCCTTTTTATGCAGGTACTACCGTAGCTCATGGTTTAACAAAAGAACAAGCCTTGCAGCTGATTACTCAAAATCCAGCTAAAATTTTAGGTATTGATGATATGTATGGAACCTTAGAAGTTGGTAAAAGTGCTACCTTATTTATTAGTGAAGGTGATGCTTTAGATATGAGAACGAATATAATAACCCAAGCATTCATTGATGGCAGACTTATTAGTCTAGACACACATCAAACCGAATTATGGGAACGTTATTCTAAAAAGTTCGAAACACAGAATTAAGTTTAAAAATTATTCAACAAAAAAACCTGTCAGTTGTATACTAGACAGGTTTTTTTATGAGTAATACAATAAGAAATAGCTTACTTTATAACTTCAGCATTCGCAGGCATTACAAATGATGATTGACCTTTTGAAGAGTCCGTTAAAACAATGTTTGTAAAATCCCTATCATTACGCTCTGTTGTCGGTAAATTGTTTTCAACATTATACCAGGTTAAACGTTTTGGTAATTTTAAACCGTTGATTTCTTGCCAATCACTATATTTTATAAATGACCATTTCTTATTTTTTTCTTTGCTAAAATAAGTCACAGTATAACCTAACCAAGCCATTTCACCAGTTGTAGGATTGTAATACAAAATGTACTCATCTTCTGGCGATTCTCCCACTCCACTTTCATAAGAGATTTTAATCCCAGGATACGATTGTCCTTCACAGTTTAAAGGGTCTACATCTTCATAAATAATACCATCATCTGCCAATATAAAAGGCATTGCATAGAAATAGAACATTAAGTTGTAATAAAATTTTGGGTTACCATCATACACCGTGTTATCTTTATTCTGTAGCCACACTACATCACCATCAAAACCAATAGTATGTTTTGGCATTTCTATAAGTGAGTATCGATTATGTAAATCTGTGGTTGTAATTTCATCACCCGTATCTTTAGGCATTGTGAATTTTAAGGTCTTCATTTTACGCCATGCATCGATGCCTCCATGTGCATTAAATACATTTGAAATATTCTCTGGATAGACGCTAGTTGTTACATCTAATTTTTCTTCGGAATAGTCTACAGATTCAACAGTTTCTGTTGTTTTGTTGTCTTTACAAGATGTAAACAGTAAAAGGACTATGGCTAATAAAGTGGTTATTTTCATGATTAGGTATTTGCTTTTGATTACTAATATTATTGATAATTTACTTTGACGAAGTTACTAAGAAATGCTTACAAAAAAAGCCTCAAAAAATCATTTGAGGCTTTAATAAACTAATTAAATTTAACTATTCAATAATTAGTTTTTTGACTAAGCTGTTAGCATCTGCCTGTAGCTTTACTAAATACAATCCGCTTTGTAAATCTGCAATATTCAATTCAATGTTATTTCCTTCGGAAATGTGCTGTTCTAAAATTAGCTTTCCTTGGACGTCAATGATGTTGATGGTTACATTTCCGAAGTTATTAGCATTTAATCTAATCGTTACTTTATCTTTTGCAGGATTAGGAAACATATCAAACCTTATAAAATCTGCATCTCCAACCGAAAGATTTTCCTGTACAAACTCTGTATCAAATCTATTGGTAATAATTGGCGCATTGAAATCAAAAAAGATAGCTGCTGTATTTGGTATAATATCTCCAAGAGCATATCCAGGTTTTGGTTTAATTCTAAAATATACATACCCTTGACTACCATCTTCATCATCTTGAGCCGCTGCTAAATTGATATCTTCAAAAAACCACTCTAAATCTGTATCTGTTCTTGTGACCACATAATCATGACTAGATCTCAACATTTGGAAAGTCGTTTCATCTAATTGACTATCTAAAGCGTCATCAATCCTTACAAATTCTGCTGGGAATGTTCCTAAGTTTTGAAAACGAATGGTATAATATAACCATTGATCTGATGCTACAAAATCTTCATAATTAACACGAGGACCATGTGATTCTCTTTTATCATTTGGATCCCATGAACCAACAACTAACTCAGATAGTGTTGAATAGTTATTACTAGATACTAAATCATTAGTGGCTGTACTATAGTTTGCTGTGTTAGTTACAATCTCTCCAAGTTCTACTGTTGCAGGACAGGTTAATGAAACACCTATAAACTCAATAGCCCCAGGATCTAAGTTTACAAAATCTACTGTAAATCCAGATGCTGTAGTATTGATTGTATAATTAGGATCAAAACTAAACACACTATTAAATACAAGTTGTGGGTCTGCTATAAACTCTACGGTACCCGAAGTAATAGTTGTAAATCCTAAATTTTCTAGAACCAAGTAATTTTCATGTTGAAACCCTGGTCTTGGCGGAATCCCGTAATTAATTACAAATACTGCAAGATCTTCACAACTTTGTTCTTCTACTACAGCAAAATCAATAGTTTCTGTTGCACCAGTGGCGACACTAATATTCTCAAATGTTGTGGTGGTTAGATCATAGCACCCTAAGGACTCCTCATAAAAATTAAAAGTAAAATCATAAACATCTACTTCGTTTGTGCTTACAATTTGAAACGATCCGGATGAAGAATTTACAGTATTGATAGTTCCGTCGTTATTTTTTTCATAGGTAAAATAACCATTAGAAAAACTAGGTTCAGTTGTATCAAAAACAGTGTTTGCATTGGCATCAATAAATGCATTAACTTCAATTATTCCCACTGTTGATGAACAAAACACGTCAAAATCAAATGGAGCTGAACAACAGTCATTGCCACCTGGACTTGCACAACTAAAAATATTATCAGAATCAAAAGCTAGAGTTAATGAAGCTCCTGTAGATGTAAATGATAGACCACTAAAATCACCATCATTTCCATATAATTGGTTAGGATTTAAAACGGTACCATCAGTATCTAATATCCTAACTGCATCATAGGTAAATTCAGTTAATCCTGCATTAAAGAAAATAGTTAAAGGCTCTCCTGTATCACTTTGAAAACTAAACTGTGTCGTATCAAAATCATCATAGCAATACATGGTATTAATTGCTCCATCGTTACAAACTACAGTTTGATTAGGGTTTGCTCGGGTAGTAAAACTCTCCTCTGTGCATTCTATAGCATCACCATTATCATTGTAAGCTGTGATTGTGACATAATATGTAATTTCATAATCTAGCATTCCTATATCATAAGTTAGTACATTACCGACGTCTTCATTATCAAGAACTTCTGTCCCTCCTGAGGTAATTCCAACAGACAATTTATAACCTACTACTAAGCCTGTAGCTGCTGTCCAAGTCAAGTCTGTATTTTCGTTAACGTCTGCATCTCCATTAACTGGAGCTGATAAAAAAGATACACAGTTTGGAACAGCATCAGAATCAATACAATTTACATCGTAATCAATTGGTGGGTAATTTTGGTCTGCACATGCAAAAATATCATCAGAATCTACATATAAGGTAAGTGTGTCTCCTGAAGACATGAATGTTAAACCTGAAAGATCTCCATTATTTCCATATCCAGAGTATAAAAGTGTTCCGTCAGAATCTAAAACAGTCAGCTCGTCCCAATCTGTTTCTACTTGACCCGAATTAAAAGTCACCTGAACTGGTGATCCATCTGTACTTGTATAAGTATACTCATCTGCCGAATTTAGTTCATAGCAATACGTCGTATTTACTGGATCATCTCCGCAAATAACGTCTATTGGGCAATTTTCTGATATGATATTAAAAGACTCTACAGAAAGGCATGAATTACTAATATTTTGAACGACAACATAAATTGTTTGCGGACTTGATGATGCTGTATAAGCCTCTGGAATTGTTATGGCATTTGATTGGGTAAAAGCATCACTAATATTAACATGAAAGCTAATATTGAAGTTTGTAGGATCTTCTCCATTTAATAATTGAGGAAAGACGGATGTCAAATCAAAAACACTATTTGAATCACAGGAGGTGATATTGTTTGGCTGACTAGTTGCTGGTAATTCTCCCTCATCTACAAAAACTTCTGCAAAACTAGAACAACCTGTTGCATCGGTTACAGTTACCGAGTATACACCAGGTTCTGAAACAACGATCTCTTGGCCTGTTTGACCATTACTCCATAAAAAAGTAAAGTTTTGTATGGAAGCACCATCTACAAATGGTGTTAACACAATTTCTTGACCTGAGCAAATGGCATAAAAGTCATTAAAACTTACTTGCGGATTCACATTATAATTCACATTCAAGCTCTCAATAGCATAGTCTCCTGTCGCAACTTCTTCTATTCTAACATAAATTGTTATTGAGCTGCCAGTAATACTAAAGTTATCTGGATTGGTAATAGCATTATCCTGGTTATCTGCATCAGGTAAAGAGAAATAATACCCAAACGTAAAATCTGAAATAGTTTGACCATTAATAAGTTCAGGTTCATTAGTTGTTAGATCTAAATCTATAGTCATATTATCATCAACAGCGCATAAATTTACAGTTACAGATGACGTTGATATACAATTAATATCTACAACTAATTCAATAGGCACAACAGAAGAACAATCTCCAGAAATTGAAGACGCTCTAGCATAAATAACCTGATTCAATTGAGTAACATTAGTATACGGAGATGCTAGAGGATTCACATTATTAAAAGCATCAGCTTCTGTTTCGTGATAGGTTACAAATAGCGTTGGGTTATTATTACCACCTAAAATTTCTAGTGTTTTACTCTCTAGATCAAATTCTGCAAAACCGTCGTCATTATCATCGCAAACAACTAATGGTGTTGGTGAATTTATTTGAAAACTACCTAGAATAACCTCTGTACTAGTAAAAGAAAAACAACCCTCTGGTGTTAAAACCTCTAATTGATAGGATCCTGGCTCAGTAACTTCTATTTGGGAAAATATTTGATTTGGCAAAACAAATCCATCCATATACCATTGAAATGACAAATTAGGATCACTTAAAAAAGAGTTTATAACAATACTTCCACCCTCACAAAACTCATAGACATCTAAAAGGTCTGGTTGAGGAGTAACATTCACAAAAATTAGAAACGAAGTTTGCTGTATATTACCCGTATTAATATCCATAACCGAAACAAAAATCTGTTGCGGATTAGAAACATTAAAATAAGGACTAACCAAAGGATTTACCATAGAATTTGCCTCTTGCTGAGTTGCATAATAGGACACTGCATAATTGGTAGGCGATAATCCACCAAGAATTTCAGCATTTTTTGAAGTAAAATCAAAAGTACCAATCACATCCCCATTATCGCCGCACACAAAATAGTCACTAGGCTGATTAATTTGAAAATCTTGTGCTTCACAAAATACTTCTGCAGCCCAACCTGTGGATGTTACTGAACCATCACTAATAAAATTGAGAGTTAAACAACCGGAAGCGTTATCTGCAGAGATAAAACCAGGGTTATTTGTTCCAGAATATGTTCCAATTAACGGGCTATCAACACTTATCCCATCATAAATACTTAGACTATCAACATCAACTTGTGTAGAAAACTCTGAAAAATTAATGGTCATAAAACCACCATCTACAGCGGGACATAATGTTAGAGTGAGGTTTTCATCATTTCCATAATTGGAAGTCACATCACCTGTATCGGTTAAAATAAAATCACATTCTGTCCAATTGCCATTTTGTATGACCAGATTTTGAGCAGTTGTGAAAAGTGTAAAAAAGAAAGCAATTAGCGGAAAAAGTAGTTTTGATTTCATGTGTTTGTGTATATTGTTGTTTAATGACTCATGCTGTTCGCAATTAATCATTCCATAGAATGATAATGCTTTTCAACATGCTTGTTTCATAAACAAGAATTTGATTGATTGTTACAAGTTACAAATCGCTTTTAAAACAACAAGAGATTCATATAGTACTATAAGAAGTAAAGTCTTAATTTTCCTACCTATAAAAAAGCATCTTACAAATACATTGTAAAGATTAATGAAGTATATCCTCGATAAACAGTAAATTTGAGGACTTTAAAATAAATTGAATTTTAACACAATGCAGTACAAAGAAATCACGAGCACACAAAATCAATTAGTCAAACAAATTCTTGTTTTGAAAGAGAAATCTCGTGAGCGTAAAAAAACAGGTCTTTTTATTATTGAGGGTCAGCGGGAATTGATGTTAGCTACAAAAGCTAACTATAAGATAAATACGATTTTGTTTTATCCTGGTCTCATATCTAAAAATGATTTAGATGTTATTATTTCTTCGGAAATTGAACGCATCCAAATCTCTAGAGATGTATTTGAAAAATTAGCATATCGCAGTTCTACGGAAGGTATCATCGCTATTGCTCAAATGAAAACGCATACTCTGGAAGAATTAACATTTCCGAAGAAAAACGCATTAATTTTAGTTGCTGAAGCTCCTGAAAAACCTGGAAACATTGGCGCTATTCTTCGTACTGCCGATGCTGCCCATACAGATGCTGTTATTATTGCCAACGCAAAAGGTGATTTATATAACCCAAATATTGTTCGATCTAGTGTGGGTTGTGTGTTTACAAATCAAATAGCCATTGGTGAAACTAATGTGATTATAAAATTTTTAAAAGACAACAATATTTCCATTTACAGTGCCATTTTGCAAAATGGTGTTAATTATCACGAGCAAGATTACACACAATCTACTGCAATTGTTGTGGGCACAGAATCTGATGGTTTAAGTGCTGATTGGAGACGAGCTTCGACGCAAAACATAAAAATACCTATGCAAGGTGAAATTGATAGTATGAATGTTTCTGTGGCAGCAGGAATTTTGATTTTTGAAGTAAAAAGACAACGTGATTTTAAATAAATATGACAGCTACTACCCTATTTTACATCATCATTTCCATAATCTGTATCAGTTTTATCATCGATAAAATGCTGGACTACTTAAATGCAAAAAATTATGACAATCCAATTCCGAATGAATTAGAAGATGTCTATGATAACGCTGAATACAAAAAATCTCAAACCTACAAAAAGACCAATTATGCATTTGGGATTTGGAGCTCCTTATTCTCTTTAGTGCTTACGTTAGGGTTTTTAATTTTTGACGGATTTGAATACGTTGATAACATCGCAAGACAGTACAGTGAGAATCCAATACTTATTGCTTTGATTTTCTTCGGAATAATTATGCTAGCAAGTGATATTATCTCTACACCATTTAGTTATTATAAAACCTTCGTGATCGAAGAACGGTTTGGGTTTAATAAAACGACTAAGTCTACATTTGTACTCGATAAAATTAAAGGATTACTCATGATGGCCATTATTGGTGGTGGAATCCTAGCACTCATCATTTGGTTTTACCAACAAACCCAAGACTTATTTTGGCTCTATGCTTGGGGAATTGTAACTGTATTTACGGTATTAATGAATCTATTTTATTCTAAATTAATTGTACCACTATTTAATAAACAAACGCCTTTAGAAGATGGGACGTTACGTGATAAAATTTCTGACTATGCAAAATCGGTTGGTTTTAATCTCGACAAAATTTTTATCATTGATGGTTCTAAACGCAGCACAAAAGCCAATGCGTATTTCTCTGGTTTTGGGAGCGAAAAAAGAGTAACACTTTATGACACACTCGTTAATGAATTAGATGAAGAAGAAATAGTTGCAGTTCTAGCTCATGAGGTTGGACATTATAAAAAAAAGCACATTATTTTTAATTTAGGAGCTTCTATTATATTGACAGGATTGACCTTGTTTGTGTTATCGGTTTTTGTTTCAAACCCACTCCTTTCAAATGCGCTCGGTGTTGAGATCCCAAGTTTTCATGTGGGATTAATTGCTTTTGGGTTGTTGTATTCACCTATCTCTGAAGTGACCAATTTTTTTATGAATCAACTTTCTCGCAAGTTTGAATATCAAGCAGATGATTATGCGAGAAACACCTACAAAGCAGAACCTTTAATAACATCGCTTAAAAAATTATCTAAAAATAGTTTGAGTAATTTAACCCCTCACCCTGCTTATGTGTTGATGCATTATTCGCATCCTACGTTATTGGAACGGGTCAAAAACTTAAATAAATAATTAACTACTTATGACCATAAAAAATACGTTTATACTTTTAGCTTTAATTCTTTGTGCTTTCTCTTGTAAAGAGTTAGACCCTAATAATCAAATTGATGAAGGTAATATTGCAAATAGTATTTATAAAAGTCGAGAAATTGGTTGGCAAATGGAAATCCCTAAAGGCTGGGACATTGTTTCTATGGAAGAAACCGATGCCTTTCAAAAAAAAGGAGAAGATCTATTGCAGCCAATGGTAGATGGAGTTATTGATGGAAGCCAAACTAGAAATTTATTAAGCTTCAAAAAAAACATCTTTAATATGTTTCAATCTACTTCAGAACCTTTTGAAATTGAATACGAAGGTGAATGGGAAGAGACTAATATCGCATTAAAAGAATTAATAGAAGACACCTTTGCTCAACAAGGGATTAAGGTTAAACCGTCAGTTATTACTAACGAGATTATTGATGGTTTAGAATTTAAACGGTACACATTCACGATCTATGACCAAAATGATAAAGTCATATTGAATCAAATCATGTACTCGAGATGGATTGATGGATTTGATTTTGGTGTCAACATCAATTATAACAACGAAGATTCTAAAAATGAAATGCTTACTGCTTTTAGAAATTCAAAGTTTACAAAACAGAAACAATAGAATTACGTATAATCTTAGACAATCGCTGTGTTCTGGAAATTAAAGATTTACTATCTTAGAGTTATAACATGGATATAGACAATTGTCTATATCCAATTGTTGCCAGTAATTTAAGTCCAAATCGAAATTTCAGAAAATTAATGAAGAACATTGACAAATTTATAACTCTTTATGATGAAAAAAGTAAAGAGAGTTTCGAAAAATGGGATTATTATCATCCACCAAGAACATTTAATGAATTCGAGGAACGAAATAAAAAAACGTTTGACAAATACCTCAATGCAGACAAATACAAAAATGACTTATTACAAAAAACACAGAAATACCCTAAACTACTGAATAGTTTAGAACTCTTCGGATTTTATATCGCTTTTAAAAACAAAGATTTCGAGCAATTAAATAATGTTTTATTTCAAACTTCAAGACATAACCTATTGAACAGTTCAATGACCGCCAGCGGAACAGACCATTGTAATGTTTTATTAGATATGGCATGTGCTTTTGCTTCAAATGACTTTGACATAATTAATTATTTCTTACCAAAAACACTTCCTCAATCGAAAGGCACTTTTTATACAGAAATAAGCGTGAATTTGATAAAGGTTATGTATTATAATCAAACTGAATTTATAGAATCAGCGGTCGCTAAAGCGAATAAGTTTCTTAATAAAAAAAATACTGCATGGGAAGAATATGTTGTAAAGTATTTTTTAGCTTTAATTGATAGAAATCTAAACGAAGTGAACTTTTGCTTACAAGAAATTTGTAAAGCATATCAAAGAATTGGATATCCCAAAAGTCCAATTGATAAATGTTTTGGGGAAGAAATTCATGGTTTTTATCGATTTTCAAAAGCAATTGACGAATCATTTTTTAAGAAAATTGAACGTCCAAAACACTATTGCTTCTTTGAGGAGTTTGAACTTTGGCAAATAGATAATAATTACCCAAAAGGGAGTGTGTTTTATAAATATCCAGAGGAATTGCACTATATGAATAAATATTATACTGTGGAGATTCCAGAAGTAACTTTAATGGAAAAGAAATATGGAAATAAACTAAAGGTTTTCAAAGATGTTGACCAATTTGCGATTAAACTGACAGAAAATTTAAATTAAAAAACTACTGGCAACAACGTGTATAATTCATTGCTAGTTATAGCCTACTTGGAAATTCCTCCGGAATTTCCTCTGGTTCGTTTTAGTTTACTTAATTAGTTGCTTAACCACGCAAAGAAATCATACACAAACTCGTAAGCCTTCATTTTTAATAACCTTTATCCAACCTGAAAATAGATAAATTAACGCAGCGTTAATTTCATTAATAATTTTTTGTATATTTCATTATGAAAATTTCACTGTCAAAAATTATCAAATTCGCCATAATCATTATTGTAACTCTATGTCTTTTAGCTTTGGTCTCAAAAAGCTTTATAATTAGTAAAATTGAAGCAACGCTCTCGGAAAAACTACCCGAACAAATACATTTAACATACAAAGACATTAGCTTAAACACCTTTTCAAGATCTCTTACCATCAATGAACCGAACTTACAATTAACAGACTCAACTGGAAGTATTATTTTAGGGGTTATTACATTAAAAGAAATCGCTTTTAAGAATTTTAGTCTTATTGATTATATTTTTAAAAAGGACATTTCATTAAACACTATTTCATTAAACACACCAAATGGTTTTATTAATAATAATTTCAATCTAAAAGATGATCAAAACACGACTATTTCACATGATGACAAAACCATTGAAGCTATTACCTTAAACCATTTTATTGTTGAAAATGCTAACTTAAAACTAATAGATGACACCAAGGATTCGTTAAAACTTTCCGCAACTAATTTCAACCTTAAAGTAAATAATATAAACATATCTAACATTAGTACGAACCCAAGAATAATCTATAAAAGTTATAAGATAGACTCTGATTCTATTTTAATGAAGTTAGGCGCTTTTGAAAACCTAAAAATTAAACAAATTAAAGGAACACATTTAAAAACCATATTAAGTGAGGTTGAATTAAAGACGAAATATAAGCCACAAGAATTACATCTCCATATTTCAAAAGAGCGCGATCATTATGACCTTGGTATTGACACCGTTAGTCTAGCCAATGTTGCATTGGATTTGAATTTAGATCAGCCAAATATAAATCTTCTTGTTTTAGATCTAATTAATCCAAATTTAAAAATTTACAGAGATAAACTAGTTGCTGATGATTTAACTAATAAACCTATGATCAGTGAAATGATTAGAAATATTCCTTTAAAATTCAGAATTGACAGTTTTATTATTAAAAATGCCGAAATACTTTATAAAGAACGCGTGCACTCTTACAATACAGGTGGTGAAATTATTTTTACAAATAGTAATATCGATATTCAAAACTTAACCAATATAGACAGTATTAGTCCTGTGAAAATAAATATTCACTCTAACTTTTATGGTAAATCTCCCATCACAGCACAATGGAGCTTTGACCTTTACAACCAAAATGACAACTTCACTTTTAAAGCAGAGATAGATGATTTAGATTTAAACGAGATAAATCCCTTCAGCACTCCTAATCTAAATACGACGATGTCTGGGGAGTTTAAAAAATTATACTGTACCATTAATGGCAATAAAAATAATTCCACAATTGATTTAAAAGTCAATTATAAAGATATAAAAATAAGCATCCTTAATAAAACGCATCAGCAACGAAATAAATTTTATTCTACGCTAGCAAATCTAGTTGTTTCTAAAAGTTCTGAAACGAAAAAGTCACAATACAAAGAAGCTCAAACTGAAGTGAAAAGAGACAAATCAAAATCTAATATTAACTTTATTATTTTGAATATTAAAAATGGATTGGCCAAAATTCTAATTTAGCAATTGGTCCTAGAATGACTTTAACAAACTTTTGTATTTTAGATGAACTTATATAAAGTACTCCAACAACAAAGAGCAAATATTAAGGAAATTAAAAATAAACAAAGGCTAACAACTTTTATAAAAAATAGCGCAATACATATCTAGTGTAAAGGCTTAGGTGTTTTTAAAAACCCCGAAATACTTACAAATTAAAAAAAAAAATTTAATTAAAGTAAATTTTCCTACGCAACCTTTTTGTGATTTCTGCATCTTTTAATAAATACCAACTCATGCAGTTCAAATTATCAGTTTTTCTCTTGTATTTGCCTTTCTTAATGATGTCTAGATGTGATGATCCTTTTCCTGCTGGTCTTGAAACCACTGTTAGTGGTACCGTCGTAGTTGATGACTTTATAGATGTTCCTTTAGAAGGCATCAAGTTAAGATTACGTGAAAATCCTCAAAACATGCCTTCATTAGTTATTGATTCAACTCTAACAGATATCGATGGTTATTACACGCTTACTTTTACGACTTCGGGAGAAGCTTTTAGGTATGATATTGAAACAACACCAAGTGATTCTACTGTAATAATTTCTAATACAATAAGAGAAATAGATGATATAGGTGATTTTAATAGTATTGATTTCAGAGGCATAAAATTATACCCATACACGTTCAATATTACAGGAGTAGACTTAATTAATACGTCGATTACATTCAATAATGTATCTTTTGAAAATGATGACATAGAGCCCCTTTTTGGATCTGATTTTTTTGAAACAAGATATTTAAGAGCAAATCCTGTTTGGACATTCTCTATTACTTTTAAAAGGACATTAGATGACGGTACTAATCAAGAATATTTTTACGGACTATCACCAACGCTAGATTTCGATCAAAATGAAATCAATATAACTTTAACTGATGATTTATTTGAAACTATAGAATAATTACAAACTCTAATCACTATGAAAATAACTACTAAACTAATCCCGCTATTTCTATTGGTATTCACCTTTCAAAATTGTCAAGATGAAAATTTTGATTCTCAAGATAATAATCCCGGTTTAGAGACCAATGATTTCACATTTCAATCTGAAAACTTCGGAAGTACAATCACAGGGAATTTTGTAGGGTTAATAAAAAACGAAGCTGGTGAGAAATTATCAAATGTTCAAATAACCATTGGTAGTGTCATCACCTATACTGATCGTAACGGAATATTTGTTTTAAATAATGTGGAAGTTTTTGAAAACTTCGCTTATATAAAAGCATTTAAGGATGGTTTTATTAATGGGTCTAGAACAGTAGTTCCAAAAATAGAAGGTGTAAATAAAATTGATATTACTTTGTTTAAGAAGGACATTACCGCAGTTATAAATTCTGGACAAATAACAACAATATCAGGGCCAAATGGAACAAAAGTTAGTTTTTCTGGAGGCTTTATGAGTCAAGATGGCTCTCCTTACAATGGACAAGTAGAAGTTGTTTTAGATTATATAGAACCAAATAGAATTACAAATTTTTTCAAAATGCCTGGTAGTTTATTTGCTCAGACTTCTACTAATGACGCAGTAAGCTTGGAAACTTATGGAATGATTTCTGTAAACTTATTTTCTCAATCTGGAGAGGAATTAAATATTGATGAGAATAGTCCAGCAACTATTGAATTCCCCGTAGATTTCACCCAAGCAGATATTGCACCAGAAACCATACCGCTTTGGCATTTTGATGAAAATGTTGGTTATTGGAAAGAAGAAGGACAAGCAGTCAAAGAAGGAAATAAATATATCGCAGAGGTAACGCATTTTACTTGGTGGAACTGCGATTTACCCCTGGATTATGTGCAATTATGTTTTTCAATCACTTCAAATAACTCTGAAGCTTCCACTCCCTTTTATGCTACAATTACTCGTAATACTACTGATCAAATTATTTATGCAGGGCTTGTGTATTCAAGAGAGGGTAAAGAGTGTGGATTAATTCCTCAAAATGAAGAAATTACAATTTCTATTTATAATACAGGAGAAGGATGTAGCAATCAATTGGTATACGAAGACATTATTGGAGGATTTATTTCTGATTCTAGTATCGATATAGTATTTTCCGACGATACAAACACAGATATATCAACAACAATCATTTCTGGATCGGTTACGAATTGCAATGGTATGCCCTTGACAAACGGTTATGTGTTTGTAGATGATTTTAATACGTTTAGTGTCACAAATGGAATAATTAACATTGCTATAGAGCATTGTAATGAAGTTACTACGCAAGTTCAAATATTTGATTTTGATACATCTTTATGGACCGTTGTAACCGAAATAATTTTAAATAGGAGTCAAGTAGAAATTGGAGCTTTAAGCACCTGTGAAGATCTCGGTGGTATTTATAATGGTGATATAACGTTATCAAACCAAACAGAGGTTGATCTTTTTGGACAATTTAATTATACATCAGTAGATGGAAGCCTCATGATTGGTCAAGATTTTACTGAAAATTTAGATAGTGACATAACCGACTTAACTCCATTAGAAAGTTTAGTGATTGTCAATGGTGGGTTAACTATTATTGGCAACCCAGAGTTGCAATCATTTGAAGGTCTTCAAAATATTGAAACTTTAGGTCAATTAAGCATAATAATCAACTCCTCATTAACTTCAATTTCATCTTTAGATAATTTAAATAATGTAAACAATGTTAGAATTCAAGAAAATGAATCTTTAGTGTCATTAGACGGTCTCAGTAATCTTACAAGTATCAATGGATTCTTATGGATTATACAAAACGATATACTTCCCTCTCTTGAAGGCTTAGAACAAATTACTACAATTGGAGAAGTAGATATTAATTTTAATCCTCAGCTATCGTCATTAAGTGGTTTGAGTAACTTATCAGAAGTAAATTGGTTAAAAATCTCTCGTAATAATACCTTGACAACATTGCTTGGTTTAGAACAAATAACAGAACTTAGTATCTTACAGATTGGTGGTAACGAAATTTTAGCGGACTTAAATGGCTTAGAAAATTTAGTCTTTATTACTGAAACAGACTCTGATTTCTATAATGCTCTTAATATTGGTATGATAAATACAGATATTGGACCAGAAAGTTCACCAAATCCTAACCTAACAGATTTTTGCGCATTGGAAAACTTTTTTATAAATGGAAATGGAACATCTGTAGATCTAGAAATCGCAAATAACGCCTACAACCCATCACCTGAAGATGTCATTGATGGTAATTGCAGTCAATAAAAAAATCAAAACAATATGAAAATAAAAAAATCAAGTCTCATATTCTTTATCTTAATTGGGTTTTGTATTCTTAGTTGCTCATCAGATGATGACGTTACTACTAATGAAATAATAGATAATATACCAGAAAGGCTTTTATTAAAAACAGAATATGTTAGGAATGGAAATTTGTTTTATATAACATCTGCAAATTATAATACAGATAATAAAATCGAATCTATAAGTACTGTGAAATATAGTGGTCCATTATTTACAAACTCTATGTTTGTGGAATATGAGGAAAATAAAATTTCTAGAATTCATAAAATACTAGACAGGGAAAACTCAGATGCAAATGATCAAGATATTATATATGATGTCGAAGTAAGCGACAACACTATACTATTAACTTCTGAAAATGATGGAATAGAAATATCACATTCTAATGGTTATATTGATTCAATAGTAGAATTCTCAATAGATAATCCGAGCTCTATTAATGGTAATTATTACACAAGAGATGACAACCAAAATTTAATCTCAAATAAATTTAATAATGGTAATGTAGTAAACTCATATTCCGACTATGATTCAAATAAAAAAACAGATCAACGCGGAATTGTTATTGATTTCCCAGAACCTTCTTACCTAAATATTTTCAATCTTAAACTTACAGCAAATAACCCTCGCAATACATCACAAACTTTATTAGGTAATGAAGGTCCTACTCAATACTATACTTATGAATATGATGAACTTGGTTTTATAACCAAAACAAACAGTTCTAATTCAACCTCATATCAGGATTCTTTCATTTTAGAATAATAATTAATTCACTAAATACAACAGTTTCAAAGATTTTGTCAGTATCATAAAACAAAACCTATCAAACCAATTGCACATTAAAAATCTTATTCATACTTTAGTTCTATGACAGCGGAAGCCATAGAAAAAGAAAATTCAGAGATTGCAAAAGCTTACAAAGACTTACTTAAAGTAAGTTATCAAACCCTAACCAAAGAGGACAAAACACTCATACGCCAAGCGTTTGAATTGGCTTTAGATGCGCATAAAGATCAGCGTCGTAAATCTGGAGAAGCTTATATTTTTCATCCTATTGCTGTCGCAAGAATTGTGGCCAGTGAGATTGGATTGGATGCTACAAGTATTGCATCAGCACTTCTGCATGATGTTGTTGAAGACAGTCCAGATTATACCAAAGATGATATTGCGCGTCTTTTTGGAGAAACTGTGGCTCGTATAGTAGATGGCTTAACTAAAATTTCATCCTTGAGTAAAGAGACAGATGTGTCCACTCAAGCTGAAAATTTCCGTAAAATGTTATTGACGCTTAATGATGATGTTCGAGTTATTATTATCAAGATTGCAGACCGACTTCATAATATGCAAACCATGGACTCCATGCGTCCAGATAAACAAGAAAAAATTGCTTCAGAAACCTTATATATCTACGCACCTTTAGCACACAGGATAGGTTTATATAATATCAAAATAGAACTCGAAGATCTCGGTATGAAATATACCGAATCAGAAGTCTATAATGACCTTTTGGAGAAAATGGAAGAAAGCAAAAAGGATCAGGATGATTATATCAAAGCTTTTTCTAAAGTCATTGAGGATTCTTTAGACAAGGAAGGACTCAACTATGACATTAAAGGACGACCTAAATCCATATTTTCAATCCGGAAAAAAATAATCAAACAAGGTGTTGATTTTGATGAAATCTATGATAAGTTTGCGGTTCGTATTATTTATAAATCTGACTTTAAAAACGAAAAATTTCTCGCTTGGAAAATATATTCTATTGTCACAGATAATTTTACACCAAACCCTACCCGACTTCGTGATTGGATTTCGTCACCTAAATCCACAGGTTATGAAGCACTGCACATCACCGTTATGGGACCAAAAAACAGATGGGTAGAAGTTCAAATTCGTAGCGAGCGCATGAACGAAATTGCCGAGAAAGGTTATGCTGCACATTATAAATATAAAGAAGGTAATGCAGAAGATGCTCTAGACACTTGGATTAATAAATTACAAGAAGCTCTAGAAAGTAACGAGAGTAACGCAGTGGATTTTGTAGAGCAGTTTAAACTTAATTTATACTCCAAAGAGATTTTTGTATTCTCGCCGAAAGGCGATATAAAATCCTTACCAAAAGGTGCTACACCTTTAGATTTTGCATTCAGTGTTCATACGCAAGTAGGAATGAAAACACGAGGTGCAAAGGTCAATGGTAAACTTGTAGCGCTAAGCCATGTGCTTAATAGTGGTGATCAGGTTGAAATTTTAACTTCGGAAACGATAACACCCAATCGCAATTGGCTAGATTACGCAACTACCGCTAGGGCACTAAGTAAAATAAAATCAGCCCTAAAAGAAGACAGAAAAGATCTTGCAGAAGAAGGTAAAGAAATTTTAAGACGAAAACTCAAGCAACTCAAAATAGCATTAGATGAGAAATCTGTTAATGAAATGGTTACTCATTTCAAACTAAAAACGAGTTTAGATTTATTTTATCGTGTTGGAATTGGCACCATTGATAATCCAATGCTCAAAGACTATGCGTCGTCAAGAAGCAATATGTTTATGAGTTATATCAAGAATAGAATTCGTAAACCTTCAGTTGCTCCAGATTTGGAGAAAGATGAGATTACATCAAAGTATGATCAACTCGTATTTGGTAAGGAAGAAGAAAAATTAGATTACAAATTATCTACCTGCTGTAACCCTATTCCTGGAGATCCTGTTTTTGGATTTTTAACTATTAATGACGGAATTAAAGTACATAAAAAGAACTGCCCTAATGCACTAAGCATGCAATCCAATTATGCCTATCGCGTAATGACTGCTAAATGGATAGATTCTTCACAACAAGTATTTGCAACACAAATCAAACTATCAGGAATTGATAATTTAGGATTAGTGAATAATATCACGCAAATGATATCTTCTAATATGCATGTGGGCATGAAGAGTATTAGTTTTGAGTCTGATGATGGAGTATTTACAGGTAAAATAAATGTTATTGTTCCCAATCTTACAATACTAAAAAAACTCATTGATAACCTCAAAAAAATTAACGGAATTGACAAAGTAACTAGAGTTTAAAACCTAAAATTTAAGCTTCCTATTTTTAGCTAAAATTTATAATTTATTTGGTGTAAAAATGTGTAAATTTGAAGCTTGATGTTTAGAAAAGGTCATACTAATTAAAATGAGTGATAAAACAGTACAAACTAACCAAGAAATTGTAAAAAATGTTTTTACAAAATTTTTAGAAGACAAAGGTCATAGAAAAACACCTGAACGTTACGCGATACTCCAAGAAATTTATGACAGTGAAGAGCATTTTGATATAGAATCTTTATATATTAAAATGAAAAACAAAAACTATCGTGTTAGTCGAGCTACACTTTATAATACAATTGAAATTTTAATGGAATGTGCTTTAGTGAGAAAGCATCAGTTTGGACAAAACCAAGCACATTACGAGAAATCTTATTTTGATAAACAACATGATCATGTTATTATGACCGATACAGGTGAAGTCATAGAGTTTTGTGATCCTCGCATTCAATCTATTAAAAAAACCATAGAAGAGGTTTTTGATATCTCTATCTCTAACCATTCTCTTTATTTCTACGGAACAAAAAATAAACCAACTAATTAATTACACAATGGCAGTAGACTTACTACTAGGATTACAATGGGGCGACGAAGGCAAAGGAAAAATTGTTGATGTACTCACCTCCAACTACAACATTATTGCGCGTTTTCAAGGTGGACCAAATGCTGGTCACACTTTAGAATTTGATGGCATTAAACACGTTTTACGAACTATTCCGTCTGGGATTTTTCATAAGGAATCAATGAATGTGATAGGTAATGGTGTCGTTATTGATCCTGTTGTTTTTGTGCAAGAGTTGGATGGTTTAGATCTGTTTAAATTGGACTACAAATCAAACCTAATCATTTCTAGAAAAGCTCATGTCATATTGCCAACGCACCGTTTATTAGATGCAGCATCCGAAACGTCTAAGGGTAAGGCAAAAATTGGTTCTACGTTAAAAGGTATTGGTCCAACTTACATGGACAAAACTGGTCGTAACGGAATTAGAATTGGTGATCTAGAACAAGATAACTGGAAAGAAAAGTACAGAGCCTTAGCAAATAAGCATGAAGCTATGATTGGATTCTACAATGTAGATATTCAATATGATTTAAAAGAAATGGAAGAAGAGTTCTTTGCTGCTGTAGAGCGTTTAAAAACCTTACAATTTATTGACAGTGAAGAATATTTAAACCAAGCCATAAAAGCTGGAAAGCCTATTTTGGCTGAAGGTGCTCAAGGGTCTCTTTTAGATATTGACTTCGGAACTTATCCTTTTGTGACGTCCTCAAACACGACTGCTTCTGGAGCATGCACTGGTTTAGGAGTTGCACCAAATAAAATTAGTGAAGTCTTCGGGATCTTTAAAGCTTACACTACTCGTGTCGGTTCTGGACCATTCCCAACTGAGTTATTTGACGACGTTGGAGCCGAAATGGCTCGTATTGGTCGTGAGTTTGGTGCGGTAACTGGTAGACCAAGACGTTGCGGATGGTTAGATTTAGTTGCGCTTAAATATGCATGTCAAGTTAATGGTGTTACACAATTAAGTATGATGAAAGGTGATGTGCTTTCAGGGTTTAAAACCCTTAAAGTATGTACCGCTTACAAATATAAAGGTGAGACGATTACTCATTTACCATTTAATATTGAAGAAGAAAACGTCACTCCTATTTACACAGATTTTAAAGGTTGGAAAGAAGATTTGACTAAAATGCGTGAGGTCTCTCAATTCCCTAAAGAATTGAATGACTATATCGCATTCTTAGAAAAAGAATTAGAAATTCCTATTACAATTGTTTCTGTTGGACCAGATAGGACGCAAACTATTAATCGTTAAGATTTCACTGGTTACAAAACTAAATAAGAGGTATCTATAAAATGATACCTCTTTCTTTTGAAACCATAGGATTTCTGGATTATTCACAATTAAAACTCAGCGCAACTCAGTGATACAAATCCATCACGTCAATTTCTCTACTAAAAATCTGTTAACAGTTCCATTTCCAGATAGATAATAGTTATTTTTGACGCAAATCATTTTCATTTGAATCTAACACTTAGATATCTATTTATTATCGCATGTTGTTTTACAACATTGCTCTCTTATTCTCAACAACCAAAGAAAATTTTTATTGAATATTCGGGTTTTACGGTTCGTGATTCGTTAAAAGGAGAAAATGTAACCACCTTCGTTCGCAGTGATCGAGGTCAAATTCATATTATTCATGAAGGCATAGATATGTGGTGCGATAAAGCACTGTATTACCAAAATGAAGATTTTATTGAAGCGTATAGTAACGTAAGAATGAAACAAGGTGATACGATTAATATGACTTCAGATTATGTGGAGTATAGTGGTATTACTCAACTGGCTATTGCTGCTGGTAAAGTTGTGTTAACCGAACCGCAATCAACGTTAACGACAGATACTTTATATTTTAATCGTGTTACACAACAGACTTTTTATAACACAAAAGGTAAAGTGGTAAGAGATTCATCTGGTACAATTACAAGTCAAATTGGTCGCTATTATATGAACCAGAGTAAATATCGTTTTATAAAAGACGTTGTTTTGGTTAATCCTGAATACACTTTGGAAACAAATCAGCTCGATTTTTATTCTGAATCAGGCCATGCATACATGTTTGGTCCTTCAACGATAGTTGGTGAAGCGAGTAAAGTATATTCTGAACGTGGGTTCTATGACACTCAAAATGATATAGGTCATTTTATAAAAAATTCAAAAATTGACTATGATAATCTACAAATAGAAGGTGATAGTTTATATTTTGACAGGAATAGAAATTTTGCTTCCGCAGATAATAATATCACAGTAACTGATACTATTAATAATACAATAATTAAAGGGCATCATGGTGAAGTCTACCGAGCTAAAGATTCTTTATTTATTACCAATCGGGCTATAGCCATTACGGTTCAAGAGAATGATTCGTTATATATTCATGCTGATAAGCTTATGGTTACTGGTAAACCAGAACATCGCATTACTCGTGCTTATTACAATGCAAAAATGTTTAAGAGTGACATGAGTGGTAAAGCAGATTCTATTCATGCAGACCATAAAACAGGACTTACACAACTTGTTAATTTAGAGCGTTTTAATACAGGAGATACGTTTTCAATTCAACGCAAACCATTGCTTTGGAATTTAGGCAATCAGATGTCTGGAGATACAATACATCTTATTTCTGATGTTGAAAAAGAACAGTTAGATTCCTTAAAAGTGTTCAACAATGCGTTTTTGATTAGTAAAGACACCTTAGGTGATGGTCATAATCAGATTAAAGGTCAAAAATTAATTGGTCTCTTTGAAAACAATGAACTCTATAATATTGATATTATTAAAAACGCCGAAATCATTTTTTACAGTAGAGACGATAATGATACTCTAATAGGTATCAATAAATCTAAATCTGGAAGCATTAATATGCAGTTTGATGGACCTTATAAAGTGATTACGCTTTTAAAGCAAGTAGATGGTGAGATTTATCCAGAAAGTCAATTCCCAAAAAATGCAAGAACATTTAGAGGTTTTGACTGGCGAGGCGAAGAAAAACCAAATAGTGTTGAAGATTTATTTAATGAAGACCCACCTTTAAACCTTCCTATTATTAAGGGATTAGAACCTTATATAGAAGATGAAGATTTTATTGATGAAGCTCTTTTAAATCGCGTAGAGAAAGCAGGTAAAAAAGATAATGATGCTGTCAATAAAGCAGGACGTCAATTACCTAAACCCGCAACTACTAGCCAAAAGTTAACGAGAAAATTCAATAAACCTTTGGTTAAAAAAGGAAATTGATGACTTCAGATTTTTTTAAATATCAAGCACAAACAACACCTTACCCTTTGGCAATGAAAATTTCTCATGCTCAAGGATCTTACATTTACGACACTAGTCAAAAGGCATATTTAGATTTTGTTGCAGGTGTTTCTGCTTGTAGTTTAGGACATAGACATCCAAAAGTTGTTGAGGCGATTAAAAATCAGCTAGACAAGTATATGCATGTTATGGTTTATGGGGAATATATCCAAGAACCTGCTGTAGAATTGACTAAACTGCTGGCATCACATCTTCCACTATCATTAGAAAAAACATATTTAACCAATTCTGGTACAGAGGCTATTGATGGCGCTATAAAACTAGCGCGTCGCGTTACTGGAAGAAGTGAAATTATCTCAGCACATCACGCCTATCATGGTAATACAATGGGTGCATTGAGTGTTATGGGTTACGAAGAACGCAAACAAGCCTTTAGACCTTTAATTCCTGATGTCAAGTTTTTAACGTTTAATAATAATGAGGATTTGTCGCATATTACGACTAAGACTGCTGCTGTTATTTTAGAAACAATTCAAGGTGGAGCTGGCTTTATAGAACCAAAAGACAGTTATTTAGAAAACGTTCGTAAACAATGTGATGCTGTTGGTGCACTTCTAATTTTAGATGAAATTCAACCTGGTATTGGACGCACAGGGAAACTATTTGGTTTTGAGCACTATGGTTGCACGCCAGATATTTTGGTAACGGGTAAAGGCTTAGGTGGAGGAATGCCAATTGGTGCGTTTACAGCATCTTCTGCTCATATGGATTTACTCCAAGATAATCCAAAACTTGGACACATCACTACCTTTGGTGGACATCCCGTTATTGCTGCTGCAGCTTTAGCAACTTTAAAAGAAATTACAGAAAGTGATTTAATGGTTCGAACCGTAGAAAAAGAGAAACTAATTCGTAAACATTTAGTGCATCCTTTAATTACTGAAATTCGCGGACGCGGATTAATGTTAGCTGCAATTACAACTTCTGCAGACATTACAAATGACGTCGTTTTGAGATGTAAAGACGAAGGACTAATTCTATTTTGGTTACTTTTTGAGCCTAAAGCTATCCGGATTACGCCTCCTTTAACAATCTCAAACGAGGAAATCATTGAAGGTTGTATGATAATAACTCGTGTTTTAGATTCTATTTCCGTATAAATTACTTCTCAAAAACTAACACTTATTGTTCTGGTATAATGACAGATAACAAGTGCTGTTTAAATCTATCATCCAAATGTTAACTATTTTGTTAAGAACATTAAAGTAATAAAAAGAAAACCCATCCTTGATAGGTGTACATTTATTTAAACGAAAATGCTATTTGCTTATGGAGTTTGGTCTACCCGAAGACAACAATAATATATCGCTTAAAAAATTTGAATCGATGCTCAAGACGAACAACGTTTTGTTCTTTGATTCTAGTGAATTTGAAAACATTATTCACCATTACTTAGAAATTGGTAAAATAGTGTTAGCTAAGAAAGCTATTAAATTAGGTCTAGACCAGCATCCGTCATCTATTAATTTGAAATTATTTCAAACTGAAATTTTTGTCTTAGAAAACAAATTTGACGAAGCAAATAAATCACTAGAAGCACTTCACATATTAGAACCAGCAAACGAAGAGGTTTATATTCAAAAAGCAAATGTACTTTCAAAGCAAGATGAGCATGAAAAGGCTGTTAATACCTTATTGATTGCCTTAGATCTTTCAGAAGATGATGAAGGTATTTCAGATTTATATGCATTAATAGGGATGGAATATTTGTTCTTAGACCAGTTTGAAAATGCTAAAATCTATTTTAAAAAATGCTTAGCTACTGACTTAGAAGACTATTCGGCTTTATATAATATCATTTATTGTTACGATTTCTTAGATGAGAATGAAAAAGCCATTACATTTTTAAATACTTATTTAGATAAAAATCCTTATTGCGAAGTAGCTTGGCATCAATTAGGTCGTCAATATGTAACTGTTAAAGAATTAGATAAAGCATTGGCTGCTTTTGAATTTGCTATCATATCTGATGACAGTTTTGTTGGAGCCTATCTAGAGAAAGGTAAAGTTTTAGAAAATAAAAAACAATATATTGAAGCTATTGAAAACTACAAGATTACTTTAGCTTTAGATGAACCAACATCATTCGCATTACTTAGAATTGGACATTGCTATGACAAGTTAGAAAACTACGATTTAGCTGTTCAATACTACTATAAAACTGTGCATGAAGACCCATTACTAGACAAAGGTTGGATTGCAATTACGAAGTTTTATAATAAGCAAAAGAATTATCAAAAAGCATTATTTTATATAAATAAAGCCATAAACATTGATAGTGAAAATGTGACGTATTGGAAGCTTTATGCACGAATTAACTGGAGACTCAACTTTCTGGAAGAGGCGGAACGCGGTTATAAAAGAACATTAGATTTAGGTAATTACGAACTTCAAACATGGTTATCTCGTGCAGATATTTTGATTGCCTTAGGGGAATATGAAGCTGCAATATTGAATTTAATACAAGCTGCAGAATTCCATCCAGAAACTGCGGAAATAGAATTTCGTTTGGCTGGTTTAAACTTCACACTTCATGAACATAGCAAAGGTCATTATCACCTTAAAAATGCTGTTCTCTTAAATCACGAATTTGAATACATCATTGAAGAATTATTCCCAAAAGTGATGCAAAAACCTACAGTTAGACAAATTATTTTAGAGGCTAAGAAGTAGACTATTCAATACATTTTTATTTTCTTTTCTTAGTTTAGCAAAACGTTCGGCATTTCATATCTTTACTCCTTGTTATTATATTCAATTATGCAAAGAAAATTTAAAGATTACTTTTTCGTTACACTCAAAGGAATTGCAATGGGAGCAGCAGACGTCGTTCCTGGCGTTTCTGGTGGTACAATCGCTTTTATTTCGTGTATTTATGAAGAATTAATTGATAGCATCGACACTATTAATTTAGGTGTTTTCAAAGTATGGAAACAAGATGGATTCAAATCTGCATGGAACTCTATTAACGGTTCCTTCCTCCTAGCTTTATTCTCTGGTATAGCTATAAGTATTCTATCTCTAGCTAAACTAATTAAATATTTATTACACAACGAACCTATATTACTGTGGTCATTCTTTTTCGGTCTTGTTTTAGCGAGTATTTTATACATTGGGAAGCAAATACAGTCTTGGTCTCCTAAAATCATTATTGCTATTATTTTAACATCAATAGTTTCTTATTTCATAACACTTGCAGAACCATTTGCTTCACCAGATAGTCCATTCTACCTATTATTTTGTGGCTTTATTGCTATCATAGCGATGATTCTTCCTGGCGTTTCTGGAGCGTTTATACTGCTTATTCTTGGAGTTTATGAAACTGCAATCAATACAATTAATAATTTACGTGAAGGCTTATTTACTTGGAATATGGAGTTGTTCAAAGAAGCGTTTATTAATTTTTCACTCCTTGCTGTTGGTGCTATTGTAGGATTAAAAGTCTTCTCGAAAATTTTAAACTGGATGTTCAAAAACCACAAGAATTTAACCTTAGCAGTTCTTACGGGATTTATGATTGGTTCTTTAAACAAAATATGGCCTTGGAAATTGGTTACAAAAACAAGGATAAATTCTGAAGGATTAGAAGTTACCGTTTTAGATGAAAGCATTTTACCGACGTCCTACATTGGAGATAGTCAAATTATGATAGCTATTGTTTTTATTGTTATTGGTTTCGCTGCAATTCTTGTTTTAGAAAACGTAGGTAAGAAAAAAGCACACGTATAATGCAAAGCACCAGAACTCTTAAAGATCGCATTTTCTTGGTCATCAAAGGACTAGGAATGGGCGCTGCTAATAAAGTTCCTGGAGTCTCTGGAGGTGTTGTTGCTTTTGTTGCTGGCTTTTATGAAGAGTTTATCTATTCATTGCAACGCGTTAATAAGACTGCACTTAAACTAGTATTGAACGGACGATTTAAGAGTTTTTACAGATATATTAATGGAAAGTTTTTAAGTTTATTATTCCTTGGGATGATTGTTAGCTACTTCAGCGTCTCAAAAATTCTAGATTATTTTATAAAGCACTACGAATTGTATGTTTGGAGTTTATTCTTCGGTATGATCGTAGGCTCGATCTACTACATTAGCAAAGATTTTAAAGATTGGAGCTTTAAGAGTATCCTTTCTCTCATAATTGGAATTTGCCTAGGATTAGGTATTAGTTTTCTAGATCCTGCCATGGAAAATGACCATCTTTTATTCGTTTTTTTCTGCGGAATCATCAGTGTGTCAGGTATGACACTTCCTGGTTTTTCAGGCTCTTTTATTCTTATTCTATTAGGTAATTACATTTTGCTGCTTGTTGACTCAGTTAATGCATTATACGATACGTTTTTAGAAATTGTAACAGGAGATTTTAGTTTTATTAAAAACGAAGTAAGACTTAGGCTTCTTAAGGTGCTTAGTATGTTTACGCTTGGATCAGTTGTTGGTTTAGTCTCGTTTTCTCACGTTTTAAGTTATGTACTTAAACATTACAAGAGTATCACAACTGCATCTATTATTGGTTTTATTATTGGTTCATTAGGTGTTGTTTGGCCTTGGAAAAAAACAATTTTGAAAACCGATGTTGATGGTAACTTACTACTCGATTCCAGAGGAGAGCAAATCATTTCTAATTATGAACGTTTTTTACCACAATTAGACACTCAAACTTATATTGCCATTGGTTATATAATTTTGGGAATTATCGTCGTTCTTGCCTTAGAACGCTATGGAGAATACACAAAAAAAGCACATGAATAGATTAGGACTAATAGGTAAAGATATTTCGTATTCGTTTTCTCGAGGTTACTTTAAAACAAAGTTTGAAGCGCAAAATCTTCCGTTTACCTATGAGAATTTTGACTTAAAGCACATTTCCGAATTTAAAAAACTCTTCATTAAAAATCATAATATCGTTGGTTTTAATGTGACCATCCCTTACAAGGAAGCCATTATGCCTTACTTGGATAGTTTAAACAAAAAAGCACGAAAAATTGGTGCTGTAAACACGATTACAATTGACAAAAACGGAACACTAAAAGGCTACAATACAGATTGCTACGGATTTAAAAAATCTATTAAACCTTTTCTAAAATCACATCATAAAAAAGCACTGATACTAGGCACGGGAGGCGCTTCTAAAGCCATTGCCTACACGCTAAAAAAATTAGATATCAAATTCGAATACGTATCAAGAACGAAAAAACCAGGTGTCAAATTTACTTATGAGACCTTAACTTCGGAAATTTTAAACGATTACACTATTGTTATCAATTGTACACCAATAGGAACATATCCAAATAT
>Ga0115008_10000571_pt1 | contig 27929 bp, 31 predicted proteins | sample FraStrMetagenome_FD_87164 | JGI IMG/M metagenome (GOLD analysis project Ga0115008, IMG submission 87164) | Marine eukaryotic phytoplankton communities from Arctic Ocean - Fram Strait ARC3M Metagenome | ecosystem: Environmental > Aquatic > Marine > Oceanic | place: Fram Strait | collected... | reverse complement strand
GTCTGAATTCGCTTTCAAACGCCTCAATTTCCCTTTCAATTTGCTTTGAGAAGCCCGAGGCTGCTAATTCAATATCCAAGTTGTGTCGTCTTTCGATATCCGAAAACTTTGGCGTCCGCTCAACTGAAGTAAACTCGAATTTTCGTGTGAAGAAATCGACGACGCCCTTTTTTCGAGTTAAAAAATGTAGATACAGAATGGCTGTTTATTTGTAAGATTATCCATAACTCATTCCTTGACGTCTCTATCAAAATAGAATTCAGCATTTTTGTGGTTTGTAGAAACCATCTGCGGAAAATCAATGAGCGTAATTTCTCCATCTTCAGTAATGAGCAAGTTGAACTCGTTCAGATCACCGTGAATGAGACCATGTCGAGCGAGACGGACGATCAGTGCCATAAGCTGGTCGTATACCTTGGTTGGCTCATCGATTTCTTCAATCTGACAAAGAGGGTAGCCCGTACAAAGTTCCATGACAACGACGTGACGATTGCAATCGATGGCTTCAGGAACCGGGAATTTACGATCATGGAGAGCTTAAATGAGCGATTTAGCTTCATTTTTTAGCTAGCTTTTACCTTTCATAAAAGCAAATTCCTTGATTGCAGCCAATCGTGAGAGATAAAGCCAGCTTGCTGTTCGACGTTTACCATGATAATCTCGCTTGTTTTTGATATTTCTAAATGAGGTTCGACCAAGACGAGCGAGCTTCATCGCCATTTGCCGGTCGTCCTCGTCAGAGCAAAGATAAACATCCGATTCTTTTCCAACGCCGATCATGTTACCAACAGAGTACACTGTTCCTTTCGATGAAAGCGCTTAAATCTTGTATGCAATCGGGGATTGAATTTGTGGGCTAACCTCTTAGTGATAAATAATCGTATCCCATTACAGTCAGCCGGAAGCCACTCACAGGTCCCTTTCTTTCAGAAGCGATCAATTTCCAGCGGATAAGATCACGAGTGAGCTTGTGGACACCTCCATGCTTGAGGTTTGAGATGGAGCAGATGATATCTTGCGGAACAATTTCATGATTTTTCATTCCCATCTCGACAGCCGTAACAACTCGGAAGTGCTCCGAAGTTATGTACCGGAGTAGGGAAACGTCCAATTTCTTTACCATTTCAGAATTCTGAAGATTTCATTGATGACTTGTTGATATTCCCTCTCAAACGCCAAGGGATGAGCTGGCTGATAAAGAAAAGAAGCGCTCACGAGTAAAAAGTACTCAAAAAATTCGGAATCTATCAGTTCGTCGATCTACAAACATAGTTGATTTTTCAATCAACTGAGCGCCGCAAGTGTACTAGTTGTCTTGTCGACTGGCAAGCGACTTAGGACGTAATAACTGTTACGCGCCTGAAAACAGTCCGATCACGAGTGATTTATCTTCAGCCAGCTCTCCACTCGGCATTTCAAATATATCATAATCTTCACTTTTACTGCATTGAAAAAACAATAGAAAAAACAAGTGCCATCGACTTTGTGGTGAAATAAATTTATTCGTTCCAAAAGAAAGTTGAAAGAGTGAACTTCATCTTTCAACTTTTCAACACGTTTTTTTAAGGATTTTCATTTAGATAACAATTCAGTCTAGGCAGGACATTTAGCTAAGAGTCGCCGTCGAATACGTTTACACGACAGCTGAAAGTTGTGAAAGAATTTTCTTATTTGTTTCAATGATGAATGGACGCTTAGGCTTCACGAGTGGACAGTCAGGCGGGGAGTAAACTGTGCTGGAGTAATTGGATGGAGGAGCAGCCGGCTAATGTCATCAACGCGATCGAGAGCGGGATTCTCTCTTGACACTCTTTGATCGCGATCGCGAGCGGGAATCCTTGCGATCCTTCGATCGCTCTCGTGACTTGTTGTCTCGCGATCGAGAGCGGTCTCGCGAACGATCGCGAGAACCACCTCGCTCACGACGGCCAGATCGAGATCGAGAGCGCGATCGGGATCGACGTCTTGGAGATCGCGATCGGCTGAATTATTTTAAGTTCTTATCAGTGAAAGAATGTTTACCTTCGCGAGCGACGAGGAGATCTGCTTCGGGATCGTCCTCGGCTTTTGCTTCCACCACTTTCGCCGCCCCATTCTTCACGAACCTATGCCAAGAAGTTAAAAAGGTCAAAATCTATAGCTTGAATTTACCTTGAACGCAAGCTTGACGTCCCGTCCGTTGAACTCTCGTCCGTCGAGCTCTTCAATCGCGCGCTTAGCGTCATCCTCTCGTTCGTAGCACACAACACCACGGTTTCGGCCAATATCGCCTAAAATAATAAGCAACTCTTCATTGATTACAAATGCTTACTACCGTGAGCATCTCCATAAGTGACTTCTCCGGCCTTTCGCATGAAGTCCTTCAGATCTTGCCAACTAAAAAAAAAGATGTTTATCGTGCTCATGGAAAGGTGTTGATTAGTCCCTTGAAACACACAAAAGTACAAAATGATTTTTATCACAGGGGCCTTACCACGCTTTTCGTTTGTTCGAAACAGCGAACTTTTGTTTGAATTGTGTTGCTACAGAATTGTGGATTGGTTTTTCTTGAGGGGTTCCGATTGGATTGGACAACTAGTGATGCTTTTGCTCTATCGCGTCTCTGGATTTTGATGCGAGTTGATGCCTCGAGATTTAATAACACTGATTGGGTTCGGTCTTCCAAAAAAAATACGCGTCTGTCGGACAGGGGTTTGCTTTCGCGTGCATCAAAATGACAAGTCTGTGGTTCCCTCTCACTGTATGCATTGCACGTTTGAACCGAGAGTAGGTCATCGCGTTTTTTCGACGATTACGTCCCTCTTTTGCTTTGTTTGCGAGCTCTTACCTGCATCGCGAGCTCAAGTTATCGACTTCGACAGTCCAGCGGGTCTTTTCGGGTGCGCCGTACTTCTTGTAGGCCGGCTTGGAGTAGAAAGTCTCTCGCCTGTCAGAGCCCTTAAGAACAGCTTTAGCTTTTCGGAACTCATGTTTCGGGTCCATACCCGAGCCGGGGATCGGCTGCGGGATCGCCCCTTCCCAACTGGCGATCGTGAACGATGGCGGCGACGTCCGGGCGAGACCGATTTAGAGTATGAGCGGTATCTTACGCGACCCGTTCGCTGGAAATCGCGGTACTTGTCTTTGCACCCCTTCGATACTTCAAGGCGAACTCGCGAGCCGTTCAGCTTTTGGTCGTCGAGGTCTTTAACCGCGTCGGCCGCATCGCGCTCGTCTTCGAATTCGACGAAGGCTAAAAAGGTAATAATTTAGTAGATTTTCTCGAGTGAGCCAGTTTTACCGTATTTCGTCTTGATAGAAATGTCGACGATTCTTCCATAGCCTTTGAAGAAGTCGTCGATGTCTCGAGATCGAACTCGCTCAGGGAGACCCCCCATCCAGACGGAAAAGCCGTATTTGCCCATTCTAAGATGTTAAAAAATAAATTTTGAGGAATTTGAAAATGAGAAAAAAAGGCCAAATGAAAGGGGTTCGTAAATTGGTCACTTTCCCTGCAAGGGTTAATCCGACGAGCATCTCTGTATGCTCCTGTTCTCATCTAAAATCGGTAATAAGCTCGTAGATTTTGGGAGCTCTTTTATTTCAATTTTGGTGTCGAGGAGTGCGAACGCGCAGCGTCGCAGAAACTGATTGGCCGCGCAGTAGCTGACTCATTTTCCGCGCATTACTTCGCGCGCCTACGGTGAACGCGTAGATTCCGGATCAACCCACTGTAATCGCCAAGTTGTGCTAGAGAGTTTGTACAGGTTAGAAGAAGAGTAAGAGAAGGAAAGACATGGATCCGAGATTTCAAGGAATATGGAAATTAGCACTAGAATCAATGTCAGAAGATGCCCCGTCAGAGACTGATTTGAGCTCCAGATCGGTTGAGGTAAATTTTTCTGCATACAAAATGTGTATAGTGCATAGGAAGAATATTCTAGCGTCCCTTCAAAATTCGGCATATGTCGTTAAATTTCATCTGAAGATGTCAACAGACATTTTGAAATACTTTTACACTTTTAGTGATAAGAATAGAATTTATAACATCTTCAGATAGACATTCCGAGACATTTCAAATGTCGCATAAAATCTAATAAGATCGCATTCAGGAGTTAAAATGGCTAAAAGAAGTAATGGAGAAAATCGGAAAGGAGCAAACAAGCGATGTTGATCTCATGCTCGAAGCTTTAAAAGACGCAAAGGCAGGATCTGACATCGCCGATAATCTTCATGCTGCTGCCGAGTTTTGTGAAGACATCGACTTTGCTGAAGTAGCTGTAAAAAATGGACAAGCAATCGGAGTCGCGCTAAAATTTATTCCGTACAAAGAAGTCGAAATTCGAGCAGCAGCAGCGCGGTTATTGGCCGCGATAAGTCAGAACAATGAAAAAGTACAGGAGAAGACTGCCAAGTGCCTCAGCTTGCTTCTCAAAATAGCTTCAGAAGAAAAGGAAGCAACTGCGCTCAGATTTCAGCTTTCTGCTATTTCGGTATGTTTTTGAACCAGTTTTGATGTATCTTATATTTTTTTCAGACAACAGCGCGATATAACAGAAAGTCGATAAAAAAGTTCTTTGATCTGAATGGAATAAAACTTCTAGAACAAATTCTATCCGATTTTTCCGACGTAAAAGTTCTAAGCCGCGCTTTATTCATGGCCACATGTCTCTACACGCAGTCGGACATTATTTTGGAAGGAGAAAGCGAACAGGACGCTGTCGATGGGATGAAGAAAGAAGACATTAAAAATTTGTACATAAGTCATTCGATATTTGAAAAAGCTGCCACTCATTTAAAATCAAGTGACTGTAATCTATCCGAAAATGCTACAAATTTACTCAAGCTTAAATAAGGAAAAAACTCTTCAAACCGTTTGAAATAAACATCTCACATCACAACTGTGTGCTCATTTTTGTTGTCCAAATTTAACTCTTGTGATCAAATTGACCAAAAAGTTGGGTTAAAAACAGATCTTCACAAATCTGCAACGGATGTTTTCAGGGTTGTATCGTAAGAATGCCGAGCGCAGCAGCGAAGAAGAAGGCCGACCGCAAGAAGGCGCTCGACAAGGAGCGAATGGCGAAGAAGCTCGGCAAGAAAGAAGGAGAAGAAGAGCAAGTAGAAGCAGTGGCGGTAGAAAAAGTCTGCCCAGTCGGCAAGATCACGGAAAATGTCAAAGAGCTCAACGCTAGAAGTACAGCGGGAGTGCTCTCCAGTCCGGCCCTCGGAGCAGATATCCACATTCATAATTTCACAATGTCTTTTCACGGAAACGTAAGTTTTTTCTTTGAAAAAAATATTTAGATTTTTTAGGTTTTATGCCAAGATACAAACTTTGAGCTGAATTACGGAAACCGATATGGTCTCCTTGGCGCAAATGGATGCGGAAAAACAACTCTTCTGAAAGCTTTGGCTGAGCAGGACATCCCGCTACAGAAGCACATTGACATCTTCTACTTGTGCCGCGAAATGGAGGCGTCAGACAAGACCCCCATTGAGTGTGTGCAAGAAGTTGATGAAGAGCGAACGCGCCTCGAGGAGGAAGTTGAATGGATGATGACTGAGGATCCAGAGAACCCACGTCTCAACCAGGTCAGTTTTCTTTGTTAGGACCCGTTATGATATTTTTTAAAGATTTACGAACGCCTGGACGAACTCGATGTCGACAAAGCAGAAGCCAAAGCCGCTCGCATTCTGACTGGTCTCGGTTTCACTGCTACCATGCAAAAGAAGAAGCTCTCCGATTTCTCTGGTGGATGGCGAATGCGCGTCTCTCTCGCGCGAGCTCTTTTCTTGAAACCGTACCTGATGCTGCTCGACGAGCCTACAAATCACTTGGATTTGAACGCTTGTGTTTGGCTCGAGCAAGAACTCAAAACTTACAAAAGCATTTTGGTGCTCATTTCGCACTCACAAGATTTCCTCAACAATGTCTGCACGAACATCATTTATATGCAGCAGTCGAGAATTATGTGAGTTGAATGCAGATGCTGGATTCTAGCTTCTTTTTAGGCAATTCAGTGGAAACTACGATACCTTCGAGCAGACTCTGAATGAGCAGCAGGAAAATCAAATGAAGAAATACTCCAAAGAACAGGTCGACATCGCAAAGATGAAAGAATACGTCGCGCGTTTCGGTCACGGATCTCGAAAACTTGCCAAGCAGGGAAAATCGAAAGAGAAGCTTTTGAACAAGCGACTCGCCGAAGGTCTCACCGAAGCTGTCTACAGAGAGAAGACTGTCTCTTTCAAGTTTCCCGAAGTTTCCTCGCTTCCAAGTCCTGTCATGATGGTGCAGGGTGTCTCGTTTAGGTATAATGAAAGCACGCCATGGATTTATGACAACTTGGAGTTCGGTATGGATCTCGACACAAGAGTCGCTCTTGTCGGACCTAATGGTGCTGGCAAGTCCACGCTTTTAAAGGTATAGAAAATTGAGTACTTAGTGAAGATTTAACCTCGTTTTAGCTTATTTCTGGAGAGCTTATGCCAACAGACGGTATGATTCGTCGACACAGTCATTTGAAGATCGCCCGATACCATCAGCATCTTGCCGACCAGCTCGATTTTGAGGCCACTCCTCTTGAGTACATGATGGCTCGTAAGAATTTGTTTTAGTGTCCATATTTATAAAAAAACTGTTAAGAGTACCCAGAAATGAAAGATATTGAAAATACCCGAAAGATCGTTGGAAGGTATGGTATCACAGGCAAACAGCAGACGACGCCTATCGGATGCTTATCAGATGGACAAAGAGTAAGATCATCAATGTTTGCCTGTGTATATATTTCTAGTGTCGTGTTGCCCTCGCCTGGCTGTCACATCAAAAGGGCCACTTCCTCCTTCTTGACGAACCTACAAATCACTTGGATATTGAAACCATCGATGCCCTTGCCGATGCTATCAAGGGCTTCAATGGTGGCATGGTCCTTGTTTCTCACGACTTCCGACTGATCAACCAAGTTGCGGATGAAATCTGGGAGTGCCGAGATGGCGACATTCATAAATGGACTGGAGATATTATCGGCTACAAACACCATCTCGTTGCCAACATGGGTAATGAATCGGTCAATATGGCGCAGTCTGCCGATAATCGCGTGAGAGCGAGAAAAGCCGCTGCTCCCGCTCCAAAACCAGGTAAATTTGAGCCCTATTATTAACCTCATGCTTTGATCAGTTGCAGTGGCTGCACCAAAGCCAACAACTTCAATCAAAATCGGATTTGCTCCTCCAGCTAAGACCGCTGCCCCAGCAGCTACTAACGGAAAGTCAAATGGCGGCTACGTTCCTCCTCATCAGCGAAAACAACAAGTAAAGGCGGAAGAAAGTGAAGATTGGTTTGGAGATGAATAAAAAGCTAGTAGACATCTGTTACTATTCTCTCACTGCTCCAATGCTCTCCTTCTTACAACTGTTATATAAAGTATACTTATCGTATCCAATCATGTCTTTTTCCAATTTCAAATCGTCTAAGAACTTCAAGGTTAGCCTAGAAAGCATTAGCCGCAAAAATCTAAAATTGTGTGAAACTAAACTAGCGTTGAACGGCTTGAATACCACTTGGAAAAAGCATACTAATCCCTAGACTAAATTAATTTATTATTTCTGCACTTAATGAAAATCCTCTGATCCAGGCCGTTGGCCATTCCGCATGTTTATTGTTAAAGAACTGAGTTTACTAATGTAATATCTTCCATATGAATATATGATAAAAGCTGCTCTCTGGCTCGTAAAAATTACTCTTTTGTTGAGCTCAAATGAGCCGAACGCTCTGTCCGAAAGTTAACCGAAGTGTTTGTTAAACATTTTCATCAAGTGCGATCCCGCAAAATCATCTCAACTGTGTTCTCTAGAATGCAAAGGTCACCTGTGCAAATCAAAATAAATGGAGCTTCTGGAAGTTTGACGTTTGAATCTGCGAGAGTGAAGCCAACGAGAGCTCATATTCGCAGAATCATTCATCCTTTTTGTAAAGTCGTATTGCAGATTGCAGGCGAAGAAAGTAAGCCTTCTGTAGCTATAAGAAATATCTACTCCTGTAGTTCAGTACGAGCTCGGCTATCCGTCAGATCTTATTCCATATGGCCCGCAATCAGCTGTTTTTGATTCTTTTCTTCAAAAGATAAATATTGGGGATATTGCCATAATGGAGATTAACGACAAACAGTTCAAGGTATTTTTGGGAATGGTTTATTATAATTTACTACTGGCTGTGAAGGAAATCGGGTACATGGCAGTAGACTGGGAATACAGTTGAAATAGGGAATACATTTGTAAAAAAAATGGAATGTGTTGTAAGATCTTTTAGGAATACTAGAATTCATGTTTTCTTTTTCGAGAATCTTTTGCTTCCTGATCTCGTTGTTCGTGCTCGCGTTCTCGGCGAACCTCTTCTAAAAAAACTTTATTGAATGGACTAATCTAATCGTTTACCTTCTAACTCGGCAATGCAACGATGAAGTTGTCGCAAGAGCTCAATGCTGTTTGATGTTCTCCAGTAGCTAGGAAGGTATTCCTGGATGTCCCGGAGAAAATTTCGATGTTCTCGACAGTACGCCTGTAACTGCAAGATCGTCTGATTGTATTCACTTATGAACAACTGTTTCATGTTCTCAAAAAATTGGATTATTCCTTAATAAAAATTATTATTTAATAATTATTGAGAACTTTTCCCGCGGCAAGTAGATTGGGTGGCGATTTCGAAAGCCACTGGAGATAAGTGACGAGCTCAAATCTCTCGAACTGACGGAAAGATGACAGTTCCGTCTGTTATTCCCCTATGGAAACTTTAACCTGATAAAGAGCTTTCATTTATACCTTCGTGTAGTTTATAAACTCCTCTTGCAAATGGCGATTCAAATAGTCAATGTAATCCATGAGTGGAGAGACCTCGGCCAAAAAGTGTGCATACATTGAGAAAACTTCTAACTTCGGCATGTCAATTCGCTGTCGTGGAACGAAGTTACTAAATTACATAATTTTTAATTTTAAAGAATCTCACTCACCGTAATTCTCGAGGAACGGGTACGCTTAAGACGTATCGCCCGAATAAACGTACGAATGGTCCGCGTCGATCACGGCGTGGAACAGCGACGTGATAGTCCCAGTTTTCATGAAGAAGGTCGGTTTGACCGTAAGTGCGGTCCTCATCGTTCAGATAGAAATAGTCCGAGTAGCGTCCGGTCGGTGGACGGGGGATACGCTGGTTCATAGGAACTTGAGATGGATGTACCTCTCGTGGAGGTCGGGATTCCACTATATGCGGCAACTCAGGCACATTTTGCGACTTTTTGTTGCGATAAATATAACATTTATAAATTGAGCACGATTGAAATCAAGGAAAAAATTTATGAAAAGCTTTTATCGCATTCCTGTGGCTGCTGCTGCTGAAGTTGCTCTTCTGTGCGGCGTCTTTTCTCGGTTGAAGCTTCTTGGTCTGATTGCTCAAGCCCATTGTTATCTCTTTTACGGCTTTTGTCGGGCATACGGGTTTTATGCAGTTTTTATTTTTCAGAAGTGAATATCAAACTCGAATTCGTTAAACAATATTTGGTCTTCTAGAGATCAACTCCTGAAATTTCTTTTACTCAACAACACCTAGGTTAGTCTTGCAGACATCAACCACAGTATGCCAGCTAAAGAATATTCTGACGAGGACAAAATAGCCCAAGCAACGACGTTACGGGAATTGGGAAATGAGTTTTACAAGGCGAAAAAATTTGTTAAAGCTAAACAGGCTTATCGAAACTCACTTTACTGGAGGAAAGTGATCAATTTTTCATGAACCAATTTTGACAAAAACCAACACTCTTGCGATCACATAAAAGCGGAATAACTGGATTTAAAACGGAGGAAGCACAGACAAAGAAGACTGAAATGGCTGGAAAAATCATCTCGAACTTGTCTGCCATTCATTTTTTTGAAAGAAACTGGGCAACAACAGTTACGTGTTGCAATCAAGTTGTCAAAATGTACGAAACTACTGATAATATTGTTAAAAATATCAATACAGTCTATCTCCGACTTGCAGAAGCACAAGAACGGCAGAATAACTTTTGTTTATCAACTCAAGCTATAGGTATAAAATAGATGTTCTCAGTGTGAACTTCACACGCCATTAACTTAAATTTTTAAGATTTAATAAACGATCCAACAGCGCCGGAGGAAAAACGAATTAAAATAATCCAAGATCGTATCGCAAGTAAAACGAAGAAAAACGATGAGGTGATGTCGAAGAGACTCAAAAATTTGTTCGCTTAAAAAACAACGCCGATTTTGCATCTCAATATGTTCACAACAGATAGATTTCCTGTATTTGATGTTATTTCGACGAGCTGAGATTCGACTTTCAGAGATTTATTTAAGAATGAGTTCTTCGAGACTTCCAATTAATGAAGACACAATTCGATCGCTCCAGGCGCAGCTCTCGCTTCTCGAGCACTCACTTGGAAAGCCAGAAGCTATACCAGCTCAAGATATGTCTCAGACCTTACCTGCTCCAATGTCTCGACATAATTTCGCTCCACTATCACGTCTAGGTCAGTTTTATATTTACTGATAAAGCTCTATGCTGCTCTAGATGAGTTGACAAGCAAGCTCAAGGAAAAGCTTGACCAGATAGAGCAGCCTTCCCTCAGACAAGCGCAGACGAATCGTGAGGCAAAAAAAGAGTTCCTGGACACGACAGATTCCCGTCTAAATTACACTTTTCCTTCTCAACTAGCTCAACAGCGACCTTTTGATTTCGACGATAATTATTACAAAGAAGAAGACTCATGCGAAATGAATGACAAGCTTGCTGCTATAGAAGGAATGAAAGCTCTGGAGCGAATTGAATCCCGAAAGAAACGGAACGAGATACAAAGACAAATGGATGAGACGAGAAAGGAGCTCGATTATCTGAAGGTATCAAAGTCCTTTTTTTCTATACTAGCTTCTTGTTTTAGATGCAAGAGCAGCGCCTTGAAATTGAGCAGTTGCAAGCGTTATCGATGAAGGGACAGTCATACAAAGAAATGAATTCAGTCAACGTCGAAGTTGGTAGTCCTGATAACAATGTCGACGAGAACTCTGATTCTGAGCAGCCTACCTACACAATCTGTCGAGAGGATGAGAACCAGCTGGCTGAAAGAATCAGCTCTCTGGAGCGTGTCATGGTTAAAGGTTATATCTGATCATCTGAGATCTATTTTTAAAATATTTTTCAGTGCTCGCTGAAACGGATGATAACAAAAATCAAATTGCTGAGCTGAAAAACACGCTTCTTGGAAAGAAAACAGTTGCGCAGAATACACAACCTGCGAACAAACTTTACTCGTCAACTCCTCACCAAAAGGCGAAATCAAATATTTCACAGACCGCGCGTGAAACTTTGCAACGCGTTGAAAAGCTCTTTAGAAGTCAGCCCGAAAGCACTGCATTCTTTGCTTCAACTTTCGCTCTTCTGTCTGTTGCAAAGACGCCGAATATCCAGGTTATTTTTCCCGGTTACTCTTGGCCTTATTTTTTCATAGAATAAGATCAAACAAGTCATCCAAGCTGAGGTAGAAGGAACTGGCAGCGAGATTGAAGTTTCGGACGGTGAAATCTCAGAACTTGACCGGGCGGGACGACTCGCTGATCTTTACCAGAAAAAACTTCCAGAACTTGTTGAAAATCTTCTCAATCCATTGCTTTTTCATCTCGTCAATAAGGTTCCTGAATTTAACAAATGTATAACTAGCTAGATTTTCAGAACGACTCACTAAGCCATGCTGATATAAAAACTTTCGTCGACAAGTTCTCTCTGAACGCAGGTGTTCTCTCTCTACCTTCTCGCCAACGAGATTCATTCAAGGGCGAACTTCTTCTTTATCTTTCTACTTTCGTCGGAAATAAGAAGATTGAGAGGTTCATTTTCCATATAAATTTCCCATTACCATTATTTTAAAGAGATGCGATCGTTACAGACCTCACGAAAATACTTGTGACGCTTATCGAGAAAATAAGGATTGATAAGCAAATGTAAGACTCTGTGGCAATTCTCTTTTTTCAAATCGTTTTATTCTAGGGACGCTCATGGAGACAAGGAAGATAATCCGACAAAGAGTAATCCTAAGATTCAGCTGACAGAGGCCGAGCTGCAGGTAAGAATGCATTAGGTAAGAATGATAAAATAATTTCGAGGCTTTGACTTCTTATGGAAGCGGTGAAGATGATTCATCTGATGATTTCGATGAGGTGGAAATCATCGAAAAAGTAGAAGCGTCTGCAGTGACAGAAATCGGCGACGATAATTAGAACATTCCAGTTTTCTCATATTACACATTACCAAAGAGGTCAACTCCACTTTCACTGCCTCAACAAAACCATATTCTTTTTCACAATAAATTCATATTTTATTAAAGACTTTATTTTAATTGAAAATAATGAAAAATTGAAAATATCGAAGCAATATTGATCTAAGGTTTATTCAATTTAATACTTTGTATCTACAAGTTCAGTTCCGTTTTGATGCAGTGATTAAAAAGAAAGTTAATTTACATTCACCGCAATCGAAGCCGGTATTAATTTTCTTACTGCCGAACAGTACAGGCGCCAGTTCTGTGTTTCGTCCATCCACGGTCGCACTTACACGTGACTCCGAACTGCGTGGCTACACAAGAGCCATGTTGACACCCACCTGGCAGTCCGCAGAAGTTGTTTGAACCAGTCTGATAATGGGTCAATAAGTGTCTTATTTAATTGATTTCACACTTTTTACTTCGAAAAAAGTAAAAATGCCTTATCTCAGATAAGTTATCCGTGATATAAAGTCCCTTACCTGCTCAATTGCCGGATTTGAAATAGGCACTGCGCGGCTGTCTGAATTTGTACTTGGTAAATTTCCCATGATCGAACCGACGTCTTCGACGTCCATTGAAGAGTAACCAGGGAGTGAGGAGTCGTCGAACTCATTTTGCGAGTCCTCAGATGGGTCATATGAAGGGAATGCGTTGTCGTTCGAGTCATCGTAGTCTGGCTGGAACTGGTCGGGATTGAAAGTATTGTCAGATTCATCTGACGATGAGGAGGAAGAGAGAGATCCAGTCGAGTTCTCATCGTCCAGTGAGTTACAGCTCAGGTCCTTGTTTCAAATAAGAATAGTGCAATGATGCCTTTGTTACCTTCGCAATCGAGTTGTCACAAGCAAAGCACTGGCTCTCAGTTCCCCAGTAACCCCCCTTGCCTTCGCAGCAGCATTGATTAAAGGTGACGCCCCACTCTGAATCAAAATGAAAGACATTGATTTAGTAGCTTCATCTTGCGATCGCTTGACAACAACTGATCAATGCAGAATTGCTCGATTGGCCTTTTTCTAACTTCCTACACGGTTTTTATTGCCACGTTGCAATATCAGTTGAGCTCAGAGTTCCTCTTTGATATTATAATTGGGACTCTGACGCCCCCTGCGAGGGCGCTTCGGACGCAGCTGAGGGAGGTTACTCAAGAGCAGAGCTCCCACAGTGAGGTCCTCTACGCGCTGCAGGAAGCCACTTTATATTTTTCTGAAGAGAAGACGGATTCTTTAACTCAATAAGAAAGAGATCGAGGAGAGAAGGAGATAGACAGAAATGGCAAGTTCTAAGAAATCCATACGTTGCGCGATAAGCTTTTTAAAAGGTTAGTTTTTTTGAGGAAGAATTTCTCAAATCGATTAAGGACTGATTACAATCTGCAGTTTCATAAGTCTTATTGCTGGATCATTACTCCTTGGAATAGGGGTTTATTTGCTTATGATGATTGCTCAATTCAAAGAAGAATTCCTTACATTTATCGATGATCAAATTTTGCCGTTTACTTTGATTGCACTTGGAATTTTTGTTGCAATCACCGCAACCACTGGTAAGCTATCAGAAGTTAATCACATTCAAATTTAATTGCTCAGGGCTTTGCCTTGCATGTAACGTACGAAAAGCCGTGGTCTACTGCCATAGCATCTTGTCTGTTATCGCCTTTACTATTCTGGTCTCTGGAGGAGTACTTTTGCTGACCTTTGAGGTAAAGTGTTTTTACTTTATCTCAATTTATGGCATTTCTAGGGTTTAGTCACGGAAGAACTATCAAATGGGCTTATTCGGCAGATGACAAACTACAGTCAATTTACTTCCCAGCCAGAGTTAATAGGTATGCAGCATTTAACAAGTTCCTTATGAGGTGAGAACAACTTGAAAATAGACATTAGCACTTGTTTTTGAATTAATTGTTCTGTAAATTTTTGCATCATAAATTCTAAATCACACGTGGAGGCTAAAGATTCATGATGTGCAGTTTTTCATGTGATTCATAAACAAGTCCTACTAATGAAATTCAATTTCAAGGCTTCTCGACAGATGATTGTTATACCTTGCGAAGAGTCACTTGACCCCAATAAAATCTTTTACTATTTTTAGACGAAATTCAAGTCACACTCGGGTGTTGTGGATCAGCTGCCGCTGATGACTGGGAAAAGTACAGCGCGCAAATTCCACCTGATTCATGTTGCTCCCAGGGGCACAACTGTTGGACTCACGAGAAGCTTGTCCCGTTCAGAGTGCAAAATGGATGTATGAATAAATGTAGGATTGGTTGATCAAACCCAAAATATTAAAATTAATTTTAGTACTCGGTGTCAAGAATGAAGACTTTCAGAACAGTCTAATTGGGACTCCTTACGACAACTTGAATTATTTGATTATTGGAATATTATCATTTGCATGCTTAAAAATACTTTCTGCTATTTTTTCCTGCTGCGTTGGCCTCAAAGTTCACCAACTAAGACATTTTTCTTATCACTCCGGGAAAAACTAAAATTTGCTTCTTTACCTCTACCGAATAATACCTCATTGTACATACTGTATGCAACACGACTTTGCGAATTGAATTCACTTTACCTGTAGCAAAGGGAGCATCGCAGCCAATATCAACGGCGCCGCGATCACTGAAGCACTTGGCGGGCTTGTTGAAATCGACTGTTTCTTGTTTGTTCTGTACGAGAGCTCGGTACGGCATTCCTGAAACTGATTTCTGACACATTCCGTCAATTTCAGTCTCTCCCTATAAAATGCTCTTTTTACAAATTGTTTTGGATTATCCAAAATTGGTCATTTTACCTCTGGACAGATGCAAAGGTATCCTCCATCAGTATCAGTACACTCCCCTCCTTTGCATCGAGAAACGCATTCATCAAAATCAACGCAGTTTTCTAAAAAGCGAATTCTCACATTTTTCTGTGAAATTTACTCACGTGATCGAGGATCCCAGTAATAGCCGGGCTCCTCGCAACCGCATTTGTATCCAGATGATCCATTGTCGAAACATTTGCCACCAGGGCAGAGCTTTTCGTCACCGAATATGAGACACTCATCGATTTCATTGCGATTTAGATCGTAACCTTTCCCAAATTTACACTAGAAAAAAGATAATGACGCGTTTAAATTTATCAACCATTTTCAGGTAGCCAGAAGTAGATTGATCTGGACAGGATTTTCCTTCCCAAGAGATTGGAGTCACGGTTCCAGCGCAGCAACATTCATCTTGAGATACATCATCGAATTCACCTTGAACAGTATTGCAAGTTCCGTAGTCAATGTTGTACTTCAAACTTTAATAAATTATTTATTTTTATTTTTTATAATTTATAAATTTCATACTTTGAGCTGACAACGTAGTCAGAAAGCGACGATGCATCATCAGACATGGCGCAGAGCTCGTCATATTCATCTGTTCCAGGTGCAGGGCAAGTTGAGCATGTGATTTCACCAGTTTCCTGCATGAAATGAGTTCCATGTCCGCAGCAGCACCTCGAGTAAGTAAACGCGCCCAAACTTTGATGATCTTGGCATTCTCCTCGGTAGCACTATTTTACTTTTTATCGAATGAAATCATGGAAGAGAAAGTCACCTGTCCCCATTCAGAAAATGGCGTGATTTCAAAGTTTTCAACACATCGTTTGACTTCATAGAAATAGCCAGCAGGACAGACACATCTATTAAAACATATATTTTTTTTTGTAAATTAATGAACGTTATACTCGTAGCCATAAGGCGATGAAGGGTCATTTCGACAAGTTGCTTCGCCGCAAGCTCTGTTTTTTCCAAGAGCTTGTTCAAGAGTTCTGCATTTGTTTTCTTCAATAATCTTCGAACACATTGGTCCCATGTCACTGTTTTGAAGCTCATAGCCGTTGAAGCAGTTGCAGGAATAAAGTGGCTCTGTATTTGTGCACATCCCATTGCCGCAAGGATTGCTTTCTTTGCACTCATCGATGTCCGTTTTACAATCATCGCCTTCGAATCCCATAGGACAGTCAATGGCGTAGCTAAGATCATAACCTGGCCCGAGCGCGCTGATAGATGAGCTGTTCACCAAACTGCTCTCACTAGAGTCGACTGGGGTGCCATGATCAATGTTGTAGCTGTAATCTGAACCATAACTCGATTGATTGCCGCTTGAGATTCCACTGTACGAGTTTGAGCCGTTGTTATCCCAGTAGTCCTGGCTTTCGCCATCTGCTTCTGTCGTGGTTGTGGTTGTTGTTGTGGTTGTAGTTGTTGTTGTGGTTGTGGCTGTAGTTGTTGTCGTTTTGTACGTTGTTGTTGTTCTTGTAGGTCGAGGTCGTCTTGCTGGCTTTCGTGTTGGTTGCACAGCGACATAATTGCGTACAGGTATACAGGATCCACTGCTGCAGTCAATATGGACAGCGGTTCCGGGCTGAATAGAAATAGACTGGGAGCTTGATTTGTCAGGAATGTAATCTCCACGATTGACAGAGTCGAATTCTTCGTACTCAATCACGCAATCATCACCTTGACAATCAAACTCAATATCTTCGGGAACTGCGTGAACATCGCCACATCCAGCTTCGAAGCAATCTTCCGAGGGAGCGAGAGGATTTGGCTGCGGGATTGACGGATAGCGATCGGGCTTGGGTGCAGCTGGTCTACATTCACCGATTTCATCACGTTCAAAGCCGATTCTTGAGCAAGGGGCATTGTCAACAACTGCTTCGATTTCAATGCCAACAGCGCCCTCAGGAGATCCGCAGTCACCACCATTACACGAGATCTCTGGCATTGATCCATCTGGCTCACCTTGCTTCGCGATCTGCGCGGGGTAACGTTCTGGCGATTTGTTAGACTGTCGAATTGGTGCAGTTTGGCGAGCTTCATTTGTCTTCTCTGGAGCAATGACGGGCTCTGGATTGCCACAATCAGCAGTTATGCAGTCAATTGATGGAGCAGCACGGTCTGGCTGACCTTGGTGAGCAGGTCTTGGCCTAGATCGTTTTGGAGCTTCGTTGTTGCAATTTTGGCCATCAGCGCAAGGGACGAAATCAACAACCGCTTCAATAGAAATTCCAGCTTCTTCTTCGGGAGAGCCACAGTCAAGACCGTTGCACCCAGAAATTGGAATATCCTTATTCTGCTCTGGTTCGTATTGCGCATTGCCAGTTGCACCTCCTGTTCCGCTGTTGCCAAATTGTGTTTTCGGTCGAGTTTCCATCAGATGGGTTATTAAAAATTCTTTATAGTAAAAATTTAGAAATTGGCCTATTAAAAGTTATAACCCAAGTCATATGTCTTCTCGATTTCTTGTTCAGGCACTCCGCAATCATTACATGTTTCCTCCTGTCGTTCGCTTATCTCCTCTCGCTCGACTGGCAAAGCTCTGGTTGTCGTTCTACGTGTTGGTCGAATTCTTCGTCGTGTTGTCGTTGTTGTTGTGGTTGTCGTAGTTGTCGTTGTTGTCGTAGTTGTCGTCGTCGTTGTAGTTTTTGTCGTTGTCACTCGTTGAGTGGTTTGTCTGTGGCATCCTCCACACCGCCTTGAACACGATTTCATTTGACTACAAGGTCGCTGAGGCCTTGGTCGATTGATGGTAATCGGTGGAGGTGAAGTAACTCTGCTCGGCTTTGCTGGAGCCGGACGTTGATTCCTATTGCATGGTGAGTTAGCTCGAGCACCGCATCGTGAGAGCTGCTGCTTCTGAGCTTTCTGGCAGGGGCTTTCTCTTTGAATAGAAAATAATTAACTGATTTGAAAAAATGAAAATAAAGTTCTATCCATAGCTTGAAGGTACGGGCGCCGTGATCTCGTCACGCTCAGTTTGGGCGGCTTGCTTTGCATAAGGGCATGAAGGTCGCTTTCGTCCGGAAGCTTCTGGCTTGAAAACTCGGCAGGCTGGCTGGCCGCCGCCACCGCACGTTTTGCGTTCCATACACGCTGGTTTACCTGGCTGGTTGCAAGGTCCTCTGTTGATCACAGTTTGAACTCGGAAATTGTGATTTGGTCCTTTTGATTCCCAGTTAATTGGTTTTGAGTTGCTATTTGCGGTCATTGAAAATGACATTTTGTTCTCTGTGTACGGCTTTGAGGCAGTTGGTTTTCGAATGGACGTGACAACACGGACGTTGCTGCCAGTATTCGCTTTTGGATTGTAATCGGTTGTTTGGTATTCGTCAGTGGAGCTGATTGAGTTGCTTGATGTACTGTCTGGACTAACAGTATCAATGACCGGCTGAACGTAGCTTGAGCTTTCTTCTCCAGAGCTGGATGAAACTTCAGTTGTGCAGTGACCATCTTTGCACGTTGTTTTCGTGTTCTTTCCGTTTCCGTCATTGTACGCGAAATACGTCGCACTGTGAACATATTGACCGCGCTTTGCTGGGCACTCGTTCTCGTCACAGGGCTCTTGTGAAGGTCCGAAAGCGTCGCCTAAAACAGAGCAGCAACACATTTTCTTTGTCCATTTTCGGCCGGATGATAGCTTTTCAAGTTTTCCATTTGTCTCCTGAAAATGAGAGTGTATATGAGTTGTGTAATAAAATTATATTGAATTTGAACTTTTAGAAAGGAGGAAAAATCTTTGAATAAATTAAGGTTTTGTGGTGTCTTTGAGCATTTTGACGGTGGTGTTGACGATTTTATCCGCAGCCAGATTGGCAGCCGCCGGACTTGCGATTGGTAGCCTGCCCAAGCCATGCATTTGCATTGTTTAGCAGGTTCTTTCCAGTGCTGTAAACTTGGTTGTAAAACTCTTGTGTTTGAGCTTGCTGATTTCTGTACGTTGGGTTAACTGACGCTGCTTGATTATATTGTTGTTGGTTGCCTCCAACACGCTCTCGCGATCTGTAGCTCGAACCAGGTCGTCTTAGTTCAAAATATAAGCCTGTCATTTGGCGCTTTTACCTGTTTTCGGAGTAGGTAGATCCTGCCGAGCCCCAAGACTCCCAATTTGTCCAAGATCTTTCGCCATAAAAAGGCTCTTCTTGTTCTTGGCGGTTTTGCTGCCTCGTCCTGAGATATTCCATCGACGGATTTTGCTTTTCATACTGTCGAAATCGTTGATTGCTCTGACTTCCATAGTCTGACGCGTCATACAAATTGTTGTCAACGTCTTAGACAAGGATCATACAAGCAAATATGTTTTGATTTGCAAACACAAAGAATGTCTGTTCAATGTTGTTAGTAAAAAAAGATCCCAAATACTATAACATCGACAAAATTTGAATATTGATCGTCGAACTCATAAGTCAAATCTGGTCGGCCACCGTCGGCAACGTATGCGGGATAACTCGTCTCATCCCGTCTCATCTGGTCACCAGCAACACCACCGCCAGCTCCTGGGCACACAACTTGGTCACCTACCCTGTAGCAATCGCTTGTTGTTTCAGTCCTCGCGGCTGGAGATGGAGCTGAAGCAGGTCCTTGCAGCATGCGGCAACTGTTGCCAACTGGAGTATATCTTCGCGGGCATTTAGCTCGTCTATCCTGTTTTTCGGAGTCACACAAGATTTATTTTTTAAAGGTTCACGTTTCTCCTTGGACGTGAAACCCGCGAATTAAGCTCAGAACGTAGTAGCAATATTCAAATTACGCAAGGCATCTTCTGTTCAAAAGTGAGGTGATGCTCATGATTTTTTAATTCGTAGCTTGTAGAAGTGGGCTCCTTTCCTGTTGCGGCGACTGGTTGCAATGCGTGCATTTCGGGCCCCATGCTTTGCCGACCTGAAAGAGCGCTCAGTTATTATTCTGAGTTATCAAGCCGAGGAAGCGAAAAACTATTTGGGCAAGTTTCAGCGTTCAACGCAGAAGCTGCTCATATAACGACTTTGTCCTTAGCTTCATTAGCGGCTGATTGTAAAGAGCTGTAGGGGGTGCTAATTAGAAGCGGAAGTTGACATTCTGAGCGGATGGACTCGCAGTCGTGTCCATTTCTCAGTGACCCCAGGCGAGCACAGGTTAAGCACGATTACTCCACTTGGTTTATAAGGAATGATAACAAGATACAAAGGCCTTGATTGAAAAGCATTCGGTACACGTACGGCCACGTATACGACTATTACAGATAGATAGTATATACCGTGGCGCAGCACTGATCATAAGTGACGAGATTTCTGCCCGCAACGGGTCTCCCGCACTGCTCGTCAGTCGTCAGCAGCGTCTCGTAGCAAAGGCCGAGCTCGTCTTGTTGCCGAGCCCTGTATGTGGGCGTGTACTAATTTTAACTAATCAAACAAGCAGAATCAAAGCAAGAATTTTCATGCAGAATTGAGAAACGCAATTTCTTACATTCGAACTTGGTCGGGATGGCCTCGACGATCGCGAAGGTTGGTTCTGGCTGACAGAAGCGTACGCCTGGAAAGTAGCTTGGTTCGGAACATTGCCTCCTCGCGAGCTCGATGACCAGCTGACGGCGGTGTTGGGAGATGGTGACCCAGAATACGAGAAATGCATGGAAGATGGCGAGGACGAAGAGCGTGACGAGCCTGCATGTTTATTTAATTAAACAAAAGTTAGTTTAACTACCATTAATAGGCAACATCTTGATAGTACAGCTTCCACTTCTTCCAGAAGCCCATCCTCTGCAGCAATTTCCACCGCAATTATTTACTGATGACCTACTGAAAATGAATTTTAGATCGTGTTTATTGGAAAGTAAACATAATTTTACAAAACGATTCCTGAGTAAAAGTTTTGTACCAAAAAAAGCATATTGAGCAACATAACAAGAATGATGCCTCATCAACCGAAGACGGAGGCACAAATAGCTCGTTGGGTGGCGTTCTCGCTTTAGAACGCGCGTTTATTTGTGGACTAGAACTCCCTTGATAATTAGCAGGATGCCATTGCCGTCACAAATGAGCCTAAGACGAGCTATTTGCAAAAACAATTTTGACCGGGGCGAACTCTTTCTCATTTCTAAGCAATATGTTGATCTTTGATTTTAAGAATGGGACCCTAGAAGAATTTGAAGAAGTTTGCCATTGAAAGGCGAGCCGAGTAATTCGTCAAAGCGTCCACTTCAGTTGGACAAGGAAGACGAGGAGGTGCTATAATGTGTTACCTGTGATGACTTGGCAGATTATTGCCACCCCAGCTACTTTGAAAGGACCTGATTGAGGTTTCAGCGGCTCGAATGGCATTTTTCGGTGAACTTTTCAACAGCGCCCAAGCCTGTTGTTTCTTTCGTATTATGCTGCTTACTTTGTGCAATCCTAGCGCTTTTTACTTTTTTCAAAGTCAGCGAAAAACTGTCGCATTAAAATATGGACGGAATTATCATTTTTGGTAAAACTTTGTTTCTGGCGTTTCCTGATGATTATTTTTAATTAAATCTCGTAAGATTACGGTTCACAAGCGCGTTCGGCACTTGTGCAAGAATTTCTTGAAATTTTAGACAACACCAAAATCAAGCTAGATTTGATAAATAAAATAAAATAAACTCGCGCGAGTATCTTTCGGAGTTTTTATGAATAGTTCTGAACGCAAGACAATTCTGAAAAGCTAGTTTCCAAGTTGGAAGTTCCAAGTCGTCGAGCTGAAACCGTTCCTGGAGTATTGTACAGCATTGACAACTCCGAGGGAGAAGCTCAGCGCCCTGAGGAGCTTCATCTTCTCGAGCTGGAAATTGTTAAAGTTCTCTTTCTGTAACTGAACGTTACTGGAATGGCTGCTGGATCTAGATCAAATTCAGCGGCCGCTACGAGGACAGTTTAGTAAACATCTTTGGCGCACTTCTGCAAACAGGCATCAACAACTCAAATCAAAACTAGTATCGCTGGTTAGTTCAGGCACGTGCCCAAGAATTTGATCGAAGATCCGTGCCAAAGGTCAATTTCAACTCGCCTGTTATCATAAAACTTATTACTTGCTTGAAAAACTTACAGTTTGTTACGAAACCAATCTCTAAAAAAAGAACAGGACGAATTTTTTCAATTGTGCTGAATCCGTTGGAGTCTTGGATTAATTAGAAGATCATACAAGAAATAAACTTGGCTCAGACCGGCTCCTGAAGCCAAATATCTTGTCTTCAAAATAAATTCACAATCATCAAGTACTTTTAATCTTCTCTAAAACGCCCATCAATCTTGGAATCATGTTCGGCGATCCAGACTCAATTATTAAAATCAATCAAATCTACATATAAAAGGAACAAAACGGCGCCCTGTTTATACGGCTTTAGAAAAATTTTGTTTTGTGGGAAAAAATTCAAAAGAGTTTTTAGAGCGCCAACTTTCTCATAATTACCATTCCAGTACGTGTCGATTATTCGGACGAGGAATGCGACCTCAGATAGGGGGTAAGCTAAAATTGATAATCATGTGATGTCACGTGGAAGCTCTTTAAACCCTCGGAAGGAACGAACGAGCTTGATTTTAATTTCAAGGCCAATCTTTGAACTTCGAAAATGTAGCTATGTCAAGAAAGATGAAAATGTTTTCCCACATTGGAAAAATTTTAACCGGGACTTCTTTCGTGTTCAGGAATTCGTCAGCTGTCAAGAAACGAACGGATAGTAAAATTGATTGCATCTTTTATAAGCACGCGATGAATTCTGGCGAAATGCTCACGACAGGACACGATATATTGAAAACAAGATCGGCTGACTCTTATTTAGAAGCTGTGTGAACAAAAAAGGACTTACTTTCATTCTGCTGCGAGTTCATTAATCTACCGTCACCGTCGTTTGATTCCGCTTACTGGCGAACTTTGAGATCCAGAATCGCGTTGAGCTGAACTTTCACGTTATCCACGAAATTCGAAATGTTTTCAAGGATCATAACGAGTTCTTGAAAGCATCAATTTCTCCGTTATAAACAGAAAAATAATATTAACCGTATTTCAACACTTCGTTGGGGTCAAACGTTTACGTCAGAGATTTGACCCAGAGTTTGCACACGTGACCTGCCTAATTGCTACCGTAGAAAACTCTATGCTCGTCTCTCGCGCCGGAAAGTTACCAAAATTAAGGATATGGCGGAAACATTAGTGCTGCGAATCTGAGCTCTAACTCGCCGCTAATAAGTCAGTTTCTTCTTCAAGTCTGGGTCACTTCAGACGATAACATTCGTCTCCAGAGGTCAAACTATTTTCAAAAAGTTATCGCAAAAAGTGAAACTTCCAGGAAAAAGTCTGAGATAAAGAAATATGAATAGAAATATATGCCATTTAATTTTGACAAAACTTTATCTTTTGAGCTCATTATCATGATAAGAAATTACTCGACCCAGAAAAATCGCTGTTCTAACTTGAATTTGATCCATTCTACCTGTCAAAGAGCTTCAGCAGCGGCATATCACCTGCCAGTCGACCACGTTCATCAACCAAAGTCTTCGAAAGTTAACTTTTGAGCACCTCTTTGAGAAAGTATCATTTTCAACCAATGTGGCATCACCGACGATGATTCTAAAATGGTAAGTTTTAGAATCCATGCGACATTGAGATTTATTCAACGCCGCTTTATCTATTATTCGCTATCGGCGCCTGCTTCAAGTTCCAGCATGAATGGAAAAGTCCATTCAAATGATGTAACTATATAAGAACGAGCAATATTTCCGCAATTATTATCACCAGCCACTTACTTTGATGGCGCTAAAGAGCATGCGATCATGAGCGTGTTTCGCGATCACGAGCGCTCCTATGCCCAAGCTTTATAGAGCAGCGCGTGTACTCAAACCTGAGTCGATCATTTTACCAGCAGTACATTTTATACGAGAAAAGAGAACTCATTGATATGAAATCATTTCTGAATCTCGCCGTCTGCGGCTTCCTGGGCAGTTCAGCTCAGATGACCCAACAGAAGAGTGAACCGTTTTCCTACTTGTCGCAAATGGTCTCGAACCATCAGCTCGAGTTTGGCGGGGAATGGCAGGTACGATTTTTGTAACTGAAATCAAGGAAGAGAATATTCTGACGCTTATTTATTCGTTCAGCTGAAGTATGTCATTCCACAAGTCATACAAAGTCGAAAACTGGCCTTAAAAAGAATCAAAAAGACCGAAAGAGAACGAATTCGAAGACTTGAAAAGCAACCACGAGTCCGACGAGAAGCTAACAGAGTGATTGGGGGTTTCGACGTTGTTGATACTTCCTGGCAATTTATGGTCGATATCGGAGGCCTCTGCGGAGGAAGTTTGATCTCAAACAGATTGGTTCTGACTGCAGCACATTGCTGCCAAAAAGCTTCTTTCGATTATATGACGATGCGGATTGGGATAAGGTATGAAGGCTCCGAGAACGGAGATTTGATAACTCTCATTTTAGGAGCTTGAATGATGAAACAAACTCCGTCAACCGCCGCGCTGAAAGAAAAGTGATCCACCCAGACTTTCTGGCTGAGAGGCTCACTAACGACATCTGCCTGGTGCTTCTAAACGAGCCGGTGGACTTCGATGAACGAATCCAAGCCATTGCTCTTCCTGGGCGTGAGGAGGCTATTTTCGAAGGCGAGACGCACGGCTTCGTTGCTGGCTGGGGTCTTGTTGGTCAGGTAGGTTCGGCGAGCTATAGTGAGCTGCTCCCGACGCAGCTGAAAAATGCAATGGTGCCGCTGGTAAGTGATTCAAATTGTTCAACTAGCTACAGCGGAATCGTCGACACAACGACTTCATTTTGTGCCGGAGACAATCAAACTGATACTTGTACGTTTGATTCCGGCGGGCCACTTGTCGTTCTCAAGCAGAGAAACAGCAAGTATAGAGATCATGTTGCTATCTTGGCTGGAATCACGTCTTGGGGAGAAGGATGCGCCGTTGATCAAAAACCAGGAGTATATACGAGAGTCCAACACTATCTCGAGTAAGTGTTTTATAGAGACATTTTTCATGAATAATATGTTAAGCTGGATCGAAGAAACACGACAGACTCTCGATGATAACGAAGTTTCTTGTGGAAACATACAACAATTTATCAATGTAAGATTATTTTTTATTTGCGATAAACTACATTAATTATAGCCTTCGTCACCTGTGCCCGTTGAGTGGAAGTGCTCATCCATGGATCAGCAATGCTGGCTGCACTGCCCAGCTGGCTACGTTCCGTCTCTCATCAGCGTCAGGTGCAGGGGTCAGCGCACTTGGATGTCAGCAATCGGTGAAAACATTCCAAAGAAGGTACTTAATCAGCGAGCTCTTTTCTAAGCCTGCTCCGGCCCAATATTGAACCGAACACGGCTTCTAATGAACAAAAGAATATTAAAATATAATTTAGTCGCTGACCTGCGAGCCACAAAAGAACGTTCAGTCAACAGACTGCGGCACTCTTGATGGATACGCAGAGACTGGAAGAGATCATCTTTTTGATCAGACCAAAATTGATGCGCGATGTAATAATCACGGAGGTAGAAATTTGTGAGTTCTGACGAGGAATTTAACAGCAATCTAGAATGTCTTTTCTACTGCAAAGGAACAGACGTCAGAGCATCAGGCATGTTCTATACTCGTTGCAAATCGAGAACACGAAGCTGGAAGGAACGGGTTCATTTTATTCGCGCTGAATTTTTTTGTTAAAAATTTTCAATCAGCTGCTTTGAATCCATAAAAGCCTCGACCACGAATCGTCCAAGAGCCAACCTGCTAAAAATCGACAAAACCGAACCCTTTTTACATAAATCATTCCAGATAATTTTTACTCACCCTTTTTTTACAAAATGCCGATAACTGTATATTTTTTAAATAACCTTTTGAAATTTACTGACGATATCGAACAGTAAAGCATGCTGGTTTGCCACATTTGGTTTGCCAAAAATCTTTTGAAAAAACAAAAACAATTGTTCTGTAAATATTTTGAAATAAAACGCGTATTCTATATATTGATATCATGGAAGAGTCATATTTTAAATGTGGCAGTTTTTTTAATCTTTGCTCGAGAAGAATCGTCTTCAATGTCTATTTCGAGCGATTTTCTCCCTTTTTGGCATTTAGGCGAGGCTTCGTCTTTGTCTCGTTTTAATTTAGCTCGACGATTTTGGAACCAGGTAATAACCTTGTAAGAATGTTATTCGAATAATTAGTCAAGTAAATACCTGAGTGGATGTAAGTCCTAAATTGTCTGCAACATTATCTCGATCACTCGGTGTCAGGTACCTCTGACGTTGGAATCGATTCTCCAGTTCTCTGAACAGAGCTAAATAACTGACAACTTGTGGTAATAGCTTACTGTAATTGATAATTTGAAAATGCTGTCCGACTTTTTCTCCGCTTTTTAGACCGGTGATTTTTGCCAAGAATAACCGAGAACTCGTTGCTCGAAGAGCCAAAAGAGTTGCTGTGAGTGAGCTCCAGAAGTGCGTTGAGAGGGGTTTCATTTTGATCCTCGCTCAGAATGTCGTCGATCCGAAATGATCGTTTTTTTGCTTTCTTGAATAAATTATTTACAAAAGTTTAATTTCAAGACCTTACCTTTTGGATTTGATTTACTGTTGATTCTTGAAGTGGCTTTCTGAGATAATGAGTTTGTTCATGCTGAGCGATCGCAACTTGTGGGGTCAGAAGAAAGGGGAATATTCCTAAAGTCACTTTTACATGTCTTGCTTTTTAAGTAATTTTACCTGTCTTTGCCATGAGCTGCGAAATCGCCAAGCTGTTTCCGTATAAAAAATCCATCTCAAAGTATTAATATTTGGTGCTGTTTATCTCGATTTTAAAGAAGGTATTGACTGTTGAACGCCTTATCGAAGTCTGAATTTTATTTCCGTTGGTCGACAACACGGCGAGTGCCCGAATGCATATGCAGACACGCAGGGGCGCTACTCATCCGCTGATCCCGCCGTTATCTTTTCTGTCGTGCCATGTGCCCGAGAGGTCATAAACAGTATTGTTAAATGAGTAACACAATCAATTTTTTTCATCTTCAAAGAATAAGAAAATTTATTCTCGGATTTCAATTCTTTCTAAAATTGTGAGGACGAAGTTTTGATGACTTATTATTTGTTCAGTTGCGTTTCCGAAATATTTCTGAGCAATGCTATTACTAATAGCCTATTAGCTTAAAGCGCGAAGCGCGAAGCGAAGCTACGTGTCGAAAAATAAATTTTAAATCTCTTGACGAGAACCTTCGCGTGCTTTTTTTGTTTTGCGTCGTACTTTTTATCTAAACTTAATGAAAAATAAACTTTTTTTTCTTTACTCTTACACGAAATTATGATTTATATCTCCAAGGGTATATTCGAAATGAAAAGACGGTAACAGTCTATCAGTTGCAAGATCTAATTAATTGTGTTAATCGATGCTAATTGCACTTTGTATTGGTAGAGGTTGATGACAGTGGCGTGGCAGCGGGGCCAGTGGCGTGTAATTTAAAGATTTAGAGCCGTCTCCGTGCAAATCATCCAAAAAGCAATCCCCAATTTCGGCCCAGTTAACGCATTAGCGTTTTATGGCTTCGTCCCTCTTTCAGACAGTTCACGCAAAATATTCCTTCCTCAATGATGCGGCGCAAAGCGTTTTATGCGTGTTGATCGCTTTCTTGAAAAGATACAGATGATTATTTCAAAGCGTGTTCTAGATGTCTGGGACCTCTCATGTTTTCAGTTAAGAGTTGTAAACTGTGGTATTTGCAATGATGGCCGCGATTCAACTTTGGTTCTCTTCGTGGACCGCAAAAGGTTGACAGTTCATTTATTATATTTTTACATAAAAGGCTCTGTATTATCTGTTTTTATATTTG
>Ga0115008_10000570_pt1 | contig 27938 bp, 33 predicted proteins | sample FraStrMetagenome_FD_87164 | JGI IMG/M metagenome (GOLD analysis project Ga0115008, IMG submission 87164) | Marine eukaryotic phytoplankton communities from Arctic Ocean - Fram Strait ARC3M Metagenome | ecosystem: Environmental > Aquatic > Marine > Oceanic | place: Fram Strait | collected... | reverse complement strand
ATTTGATGATAGTAAACCTTTTGAAGAACATGAACGAATTGACTTGACTGATGAAGAGATGGAATCCATTGAAGTCTATATTGATGCATCCGAACCACCACAGGGAGTCTGCCTTAATGACCAACTGATTGATGAATTATATGTGTTTCAAGATGAGAAAAATACGGATGCAGCTCGTCAGTATGGGTTTGATAGTTTATTAGAATGTACTTATATAGGAAGACATGGTTCAAATCATCCCAAAAGAACTAATGCAAGATTGGTCATGGAATGTGCAGATGCAACAGCACATGTTACAGAACAGTTGGTTCAGGAAATTGAAGTTACATCTGAAGATGCTTTAAAAACGATGAACGAATATAGAGGATTCTATCCCGATTTATTCAAACCAGCTGCTCAGGATTAAAATTCATGGAAATCTGTGTTATAGATTCTCCTATAAAAATCGAAAAACTGCCTTTAGATAAAATATATATTTTAGATAATTGGTTAGCCTACCCTATTCATAAAAAAGTAGATGAATCTTTAAAAAGAGCTCGGTGGGGTAAAAGTAATGAAGTAAGGGGAGCTGACCCTACTGGTTTACCAATGCATCAGTTTTGGGGATGCTCTATGTATACTGATGATAGCTGGGATGTCACAGTGGGTGATGGAATACTACTTTGGAGTAGATACCTAAACAAAAAAGTGAAAGAAGACTTTGGGTTTGAATGGGAGGATTTTCAGTATATGGGAGGAAACTCTCAAACACAAGGACTTTATGGAACTATTCATACTGATTGCCCTCTTGATGAAGACCAAAACTTATCCTTTTTATACTACACAAATACACATTGGGAAGACCATTGGGGTGGAGTTTTGAGATTATATGAAACTCCTAAAGATGGTATAGAAACAATACAAGGTTTTGATTTAAGGGAAAACGGAATTCAAATCGCAGAAGTGGAATTCAAACCCAATAGATTGATTATGTTTGATGGAAGAATACCACATGGTGCAGATGCACCAAATCCTTCTGCAAGATATATGGACAGAAGGTCTATAGTAATTCGAGGTGACAAAGTTAAGTTATGCCAACAATAAAATTCAACACATACCATAAAAATGCATTCGACACAACTAAACCAATTCTTACAAAATCGTATAAACCCGATTGGTGGAAAAAAATTCCAGTAAATGATATTGTTCGGGGGAATGTAATTGAGGGAACTATAAAAACTTGTCCTGCTATGCATGACTGGTTGAATATGGGATGGTTGATAGTCGCCAATCGGGATATAACAGTAAAACATAGAAAAACCCATGATAGGTTTGGATACTGTGAAGCCGTAGAAGACCTCAAACAGGGAAAAATACATTCTACACTACCATCACACCCTAAAGAGCAAGTTGGTGAGGGGACAGATTATCAGTTTAATTACCACACTCAGAATGAAGAGGTATATGATGCATTTAAAGTAAGAGTTGAGTGGAGTATACAATTACCAAAAGGTTACAGTATGATGTACCTAGACCCATTCCTATGGCAAAATAAAGACTTTAAAGCATGGAACGGTGTTATAGATTCGGATAAGGGGTTCAATCACGGACACGACAATAGTAATATTATCATGTATCCTAAACATGGTGATGACTTTGTTATCAAGAAAGGAACACCATTAGTACAGGTAATACCATTCAAGAGAGAGGAGTGGGAATCTGAGTATCATTTACAAACATCATGGAATCATTATGAAGACCGCAGTAGTTTACTGCATCCTGATGGGTCACTTTCAAATGCAGAATTGCTCGAGAGAAACAAGGGTTCTTATAAAAAAGATTTTTGGACTCCGAAAACAAAATTATTTAAAGATGCAAAGGGTGGATGCCCTTTTGACCACGATACACCTGAGACTAAAAACGAAGTTCAGATGGAGTTTGATTTTAAATGAGTGTGTCACTATTATTTCCAACTCCTATTTTCTCAAGAAATTTTCTTGACCCAAATTTGGCTGCAAATCAGGGTTATAACGAAGATTACGCAGAGATGTTGAAGAACGAAATAGATACAATGAGAAGGAAAGACCCCGAAGGTAGAAGAATCTCAAATGCATACACTGGATGGCAATCAAATGATGGAGTTGATGGAAACCCCCTTTTTCAGAAATGTATGAATAGAATTGCAACCTTTTTTCATGAAGAGGTCACTCCATACTTTGGTGTTTCTTCAAAAATTCGTATGGGTAACTCATGGGCAAATATAAATGATAAGGGTGCATGGAATCAACCACATCTTCATAATGGATGTTGGTTTAGTGGTGTTCTATACATAAGTGCAGGAGGGGATGAGGGTGATATTCAGTTTATAGACCCAATGCCAAAGGTAGTAGGAAATATGCCCCATGGAAGACGTAGTAACCCCACTCACAGGATTGCACCATCTACAGGAAACTGTGTATTATTTCCTAGTGGTGCGATGCATATGGTAGAACCAAACTTCTCAAAATCTAATCGATATAGTATATCCTTCAATGTGGACTTGGTTGACTACCACAATAAACCTTTCTCTTGGAATCAAAATGAATATACTTTCGAATTAGATGAGAAAGGTGACCCCATACTGTCATAGATTTCCTAAATATCCGTATGGAATTAGTAATCGACCCAAACATGATTTGGAATCTCTTCCTTACACTAGTCATAGCACCAGTTGGATTAATTGTAAGAAACGTGATGTCTGAACAAAAACGAATAGATATCCTTCTCAATAAAACAAGAGAGGAGATAGCTAGAGACTATTTAACGCGTGACCAAATAGAAAAAGACTTCCAAAGGTTGTTTGACACTATGAACAGAATGGACGAAAAGTTGGATAGACTTCAATCTAAAACATACTTCCAAGAATAGGGTATCAAAGTGTATAAATAGTAGTAAGATAACTATTACTACTGGATTAAACACATGGCAGAACCAAATTCAAAAGCATCATTAAAAGAGTATATCAAGAGAAAACTTGGAGCTCCTGTATTGGAAATCAATATAGATGACGACCAATTAGATGACAGAGTTGATGAAGCACTCCAATATTTCCGTGAGTATCATTACGATGGTTCTATTAAGTGTTATCTAAAACACCAAATCACTCAAGAAGAACTTACTTCATTCAAGACAAATTCAAGTGTGACAGCTGCAACAAGTGGTACACAAGCAATTGCAAACCAAACTTATGGTGAACAACAAAACTATGTTACACTACCCGAACATGTACTAAGTGTAATTAATATATTCCCGTTTAGTAATGGTGTGTCTAATAATATGTTTGATATGAGATATCAACTCAGATTGAATGACTTGTGGGATTTAACATCTACAAGTGTTATGTATTATTCTCAAGTTCAACAACATCTCTCACTTATGGACGACATGTTAGTGGGTAGAACACCTATAAGATACAATACACATAGTAACAGACTATACATGGATATGGACTGGGACGGTGTGAATGTGGGTGAGTATATTCTTATTGAGTGTTATAGAAAGTTAGACCCAACAGACATGACTGATATCTATAACGATATGTGGTTAAAGAGATATGCAACTTCACTAGTTAAGTATCAATGGGGTGAAAACCTTTCTAAGTTCTCAGGTATGACTTTGCCAGGCGGAGTTACACTAGATGCAGAAAACATGAAAACAGAAGCCAAAGAAGAGATTACAAAATTAGAAGAAGAGTCTAGACTGAACTATGAAATGCCAGTCATGGACATGATGGGATAAAAATATGCCTACAAATGTATTTTTCAACCATGCAGTATCAACTGAACAACATCTTTATGAGGATATAGTTGTTGAGTCGTTGAGAATGTATGGACATGAGTGTTTCTATCTACCTAGAGAGGTAGTGGAAGAAGATACTATACTCAATGAAGATGTGCAGTCTGCCTTTGGTGATGCATATGCAGTTGAGATGTATATTGAAAATACTGATGGTTTTGAAGGTGAGGGTGACCTCATGTCTAAATTTGGACTGTCAATTCGTGATACTGCAACATTTGTTATATCATTAAGAAGTTGGGAAAGATTTATATCATTAGATTCAAACCTTGCAACATCACTCAGACCAAACGAAGGAGATTTAATTCACTTCCCTATGAGTGGTTCACTGTTCGAAATTAAGTTTGTAGAACACGAAAATCCATTCTATCAAGTTGGAAAACTATTTACATTTAAAATGCAGTGTGAACTGTTTGAATATAGTGGTGAAGACTTTGATACTGATGTTGCAGGTATAGATAAAATTGAAGATGAGGATGCATACAACATAGAGATGACCATGACAGCTGGTGGAACTGGTAACTACAATGTTGGGGAAAACCTTACTAAGAGTGGTGTTGTGGTCGGTGAAGTCTTATCTTGGGTTGGTGGAAGTACTAGAACACTTAAAGTTAAAGATGTTACCACTACACTTGTAGTTGGTGACGTGTTGGTTGGTGCAGTAACTACTGCACAGTACACTGTGAATTCAATAACAGATGTATTAACAATGTCGAACGATGCACTTGCACAGAATTTAGAATTTGAAGCAACCGACTCCACATATCTTGACTTCAGTGAAACCAATCCGTTTGGAGAACCTTAATGTTTGGAACACATTTTTATAACGAAACTATTAAAAGAAGTGTATCCATTTTTGGTACACTCTTTAATAATATTACGGTAAAGAAGGTAAAATCAGATAATACTGTATTAACTTCTCAAATTGTACCGATATCATACGGCCCTAAACAAAAATGGTTGTCGAGACTTAATGATGAACCTAATCTATCCGATGGAATGAGAAGTTCAATCAGTCTTCCTAGAATAGCATTTGAAATCTCAGGATTTGAATATGATGCAACTAGACAGCAAAACAAACTTATTCGTGCATCTAAGACCACACTTGACACCGATAATACCAAAAGGTCATTTCAATATGCACCTGCACCATACAACATAAATTTTACTTTGTCAATACTTGCAAAGAATGCTAATGATGCATTACAAATATTAGAACAAATTCTTCCGTATTTTCAACCCGAATACACTGTATCAATGAAAATGGTAGATTCAATGACGGAGGTTAGAGATGTTCCCATCTCATTGAATTCAGTTACCATGAATGATGAGTACGAGGGTACTTTTGAAGAAAGACGTGTAATAGAGTATACACTAGATTTTACTATGAAGTTATACTTCTTCGGCCCTGTTTATACTGGTAAGATTATTAAGAATGTTATAGAAAGAACATATCTAACTAATGAAAACGGACAGTTCACTTCATCTCAAATCGATGAATCGGGACTTATTAAAGAGGTTAAACACTATGAACCTGCGTTTGCAGAAACATCAAATGCAGTTGCCGCATCCACAACAGTGTCCTTTGCAACTGCAATAAATAGTTCTATAAGTGTGAATGATGAGGTGTTTGGGACAAACCTAACAACTAATCCAACAGTTTCGAGTATTGCATCTGATAAACTAAGTGTAGTGTTATCAAGTGCAATTACAATAAGTGCAAATACGAGTCTTAAATTTGTGGGTTCAGTAGACCCTGAAGACACATTCGTAGTTGCTGAATCAGTAGATTTTTATGATGACGGTACTTCCCGAGATTTCACAGATGATAAGGTTACCGATGCGAGTTAAATATGACAAAAGATATAGATTCTAAACTAGATGGTGTTTTAGATATCTCTACAGAAATTACTAAAGAGATTAAAAGAGAGACCAAAATAGTTAAATTACCCAGTCGTTCAGAAAGTATGGACAACGACTATAAGTATGGTCGTGAGACCCTCTACGGACTCGTAGAGAGGGGACAAGATGCAATCGATGGAATCCTAGACCTATGTAAGGAAACCGAACACCCGAGGGCGTATGAGGTTGCAGGACAGCTCATAAAGACCGTTGGTGATACTGCAGAGAAACTACTAGACTTGCAGAAAAAAATCAAAGAATTGGAGAAAGAAGACGAACAAAAGATAGGACAACAACATAATCATTTATATGTTGGTAGCACATCCGAACTACAGAAGTTTCTTAAAAAGAATAAAGAGTAATGACTGATTCGAAAAATGAAGGATATCTTGGTAATACTCTAATTAAGAAAGCTGGTGTAGAAGTAAAATACACCAAAAAACAATTAGGTGAGTATGTCAAATGTTCAAGTGACCCTTGTTATTTCATAGAAAACTATACAAAAATTATATCCCTAGATGAAGGACTTGTACCCTTTATACTTCGGGGATACCAAGACAAGTTAATAAACCACTATAATGACGAAAGATTTAGTGTTGTTCTTGCGTCAAGACAGAGTGGTAAATCAATCACATCATGTGCATACCTACTATGGTATCTCCTCTTTACACCCGAAGTTACTGTAGCGGTTCTTGCAAACAAAGGTGCAATTGCAAGAGAGATGATTGCTCGTATGGTAACCATGTTAGAGTCCGTTCCATTCTATTTACAGCCTGGCGTTAAGATTCTAAACAAAGGTTCAATAGAGTTTGCAAACGATAGTAAAGTAGTTGCAGCTGCAACATCTTCGAGTTCTATTCGTGGATTGTCTATAAACCTCTTGTATCTTGATGAGTTTGCGTTCGTAGAAAATGCAGAGGAATTCTATACTGCAACATATCCAGTGGTAACATCGGGTAAAAATTCAAAGGTTATTATCACATCTACTGCAAACGGTGTTGGTAACATGTACCACAAAATTTACGAAAGTGCAGTTAGGGGTGAGAGTGAGTACAAAAACTTCACTATTAACTGGTATGATGTGCCTGGCAGAGATGAAGAGTGGAAGAAACAGACCATTGCAAACACCTCAGAAATCCAATTCCAACAAGAGTATGGTAATAGTTTCCTAGGAACAGGTAATACACTTATTAATAGTGCAACACTTCTAGGTATGAGGTCAATAGACCCAACATGGTATAAAGATAACTTCAGTATGTACCAAAAACCCATGCTTGACCACACCTACATATGTACAGTAGATGTTGCAAAGGGAAGGGGTATCGACTACTCCACCTTTACGATATTTGATATAAGTGTTCAACCATTTAAACAGGCTGCAACATATAGAGACAATATGATATCTCCGATGCTCTTTCCTGATATTATAAATAAGTATGCAAAAGCATACAACGATGCCTTGGTTATTATTGAGAATAATGCAGAAGGTAGTATGGTTGCAACACAATTACATTATGATATAGAATACGAGAATGTATTTGTTCAGGGATTGATGAAAGCCGAAGATATCGGTGTGACAATGAACAGAAAGATTAAAAGAATCGGTTGTTCAACAATGAAAGAACTGCTTGAGGAAAATAGATTGGAACTAGTTGATAGATATGCAATCACTGAACTCATGACTTTCATAAATAAAGGTATGTCTTTCGAGGCAGATAAAGGTTACCATGATGATATGGTTATGAATATAGTATTGTTTTCTTGGTTTGTAACCACTCAACACTTTACTTACATGACTAATCATGCAGTAAAAGACCTATTATATGCCGAACAACAAAAAATGATAGAAGACGATATGTTACCAGCTGGGGTGTTCGACACTGGTAGTACAACCAATGGACAAGAATCCTTCGTAGAAGGAGGAGATAGGTGGTTTATAACCCAAGAAGAAATTTCTTAGGGTAAAAAAAGTTATAAATAAACTAGTAAACAACTCTTTTCATAAACAGGAGAAAAAGTATGACATTTCAAGTTTCACCAGGCGTTCAGGTCAAAGAGATAGACCTAACAAATGTTGTTCCTGCAGTATCAAGTACAACAGGTGCTTTTGCAGGTTCATTTCAATGGGGCCCTGTTGATGAAGTAGTAACAGTTAGCGGTTCATCAAAATTAGAACAGACATTCGGTAAACCTTCAAACACAGATATAGGTGCCGAAGACTGGTACACTGCAGAAGGATTTTTAAGATATGGTTCTTCACTAAGAGTGGTAAGACCTTCGTCTACATCACTTAGTTCTGCAAACGCTGCCGCACACGCATCATCAATCATCAAAAATGGTTCAGAATATGTATCTACTTACAGAGACGGTTCACAAAACGGAACAGTTGGTAAGTGGACATCAAAATATGCAGGTGCATTAGGTAATTCACTTAAAGTATCAGTATGTGGTTCTGCAGATGCCTACTACAAAGATAATCAGGGTAATACAAGTGGAGATTTATCAGCTGGTTCAACATCCATTACGGGTGTTACGAATGCAGATACACTATTTTTAGTTAGAGATATTATCACATTTGACGGACACAACACACAATATAGAGTTACTGCAGCTGCGGGAACTACACTTACAATTGAAGCACTAGGACAACCTGCTGGTACTGGTCTTACGACTGCAGTAGATGGTTCAGGAAGTGCAGTTAACATTAACAGATATTGGGAATTCCATTCCTACTTTGACAAAAAACCTGAAACATCAGCAGTTGCAACTGCAGCTGGAACAACAAATGATGAAATTCATGTTGTTGTGGTAGATGAAGACGGACTTTTCAGTGGTGTTGCAAACACAGTGTTAGAAACATATGGTTTCGTATCACTTGCTTCAGATGGAAAAGGTGCTGATGGTACAAGTAACTATTACAGAAATGTAATTGAATCTAAATCTGAGTATGTATACTGGTCAGGTCATGCAACTACAATGTTGACAACTGCATCAGAACACAGAACACTTGCTGTTTCAATCGGTACTGCATTTGGAAGACCTTCTCTACCTGAGAATAGTTCACTAAGTGGTGGAAACAATGGTAACCACACAACTGCAGCTCAAAAGACAGCTGCATGGACAACATTCTTTGCAGATTCAGAAACAATAGACATTTCATTCCTAATCGTAGGTTCTTCAAGAACTGATAACGGTAGTGGAGTGATTCAAGACCTTCTTACAGACTGGACAACTTTAACCAATCAAGCGATTCTACTTACAGAAAGTAGAAAAGACTGTATTGCATACATTTCACCTAGACGTGCAGATGTTGTTGGTGTTACTTCAGAGTCAACACAATCATCTAATGTTAAAACAACTGCAGATACAGCTACTTCATCTTCGTATGCAGTAATTGATTCGGGTTGGGTATACATTTATGACAGACACAACGACAAATATTGTTGGGTGCCTGCTAACGGTCACACTGCTGGTTTATCTGCTAGGTCAGATGTTCTTAGAGATGCATGGTATTCACCTGCAGGATTCTCTAGAGGACAGTATCTAGGAGTAACTAAACTTGCATTCAATCCGTCACAATCATCTAGAGATGACCTATATCGTGCAAGAGTTAACCCAGTGGTTACATTTGCAGGTCAAGGAACAGTGTTATTTGGAGATAAAACTGCATTAACATCACCTTCTGCATTCGATAGAATCAATGTAAGAAGATTATTCATCGTCTTAGAAAAAGCAATCGCAACTGCAGCTAAAGCTCAGTTATTTGAATTCAACGATGCTTTTACTCGTGCTCAATTCAGAAGTTCAGTAGAACCATTCTTGAGAGATGTAAAGAATAGAAACGGTGTTATTGATTACTCAGTGGTATGTGATGAAACAAACAATACTGATACAGTTATTGACAGAAACGAATTTGTATGTTCAATATTCGTTAAACCTGCTCGTTCAATTAATTATATTACTTTAAACTTTGTTGCTGCTAGAAGCGGTGTTCAGTTTGAAGAAATTTACGGTGCAATTTAACAGGAGTAATAAATGGCAACAATAGACCAATTTAAAGCACAATTAGTCGGAGGCGGCCCTCGTGCCAACCGATTTAGAGTATACTTACCTCGTGCTGGTGAGAAAATAGAATTTCTGTGTAATGCAGCTCAAATTCCTGCTGGAACACTAGGTGTGATTACACAACCTTTTAGAGGTCATAACCTCAAACTTGCAGGAGATAGAAGTTTTGCACCTTGGACAGTATCTATTCTCAATGACGTAGAATTCTCTGCTAGAAACGCCTTAGAAGCGTGGCAAGAAGAGATTCAACAACTAGACAGTGGAGTCGGTTCAACAACTACTGATTACCTATTGTCTCGTGCGTTTGTAGAACAATTACACAAAGATGACTCAGTCCTAGCGAGATACGAATTCTTCAACATGTTTCCTTCAGAAATTGGTTCAATTGCATTGGACTATGGTACTGAAAACGAACTAGAAAAGTTCGATGTTACGTTTGAATTCTCTCACTGGGAAAGAGTGATTTAAGACTCTAAAGTGAAAAATACCACCAGCAAGGTGTTATAAATATAGTTATGGAAATATTCGGATTTGAAATATCCCGTAAAAAGGATGAACTAAGACAAACAGATGCGTTAATTGCTAACAAATCTTTTGTACCACCAGTTGAGGATGACGGTACCCCCGTCATTCAAACACAACAGGGTGGATTTATCTCGGGTGGAGCTTATGGTTCCTATGTAGATATGGAAGGTGGAATCAAGAATGAGTCCACCCTCATATCAAGATATCGTGAGATATCACTTATACCCGAGTGTGACTCTGCTATCGAAGATATAGTTAATGAATGTATCACAGCGGATAGTTCAGATAAGATAGTGTCACTTGACCTTAGAGATGTAAAACTCTCTAGTGGAATCAAAAAGAAGATGGGTGACGAGTTTTACCACATCTTATCTATGATGAAGTTCAATCAGAACTCTCATGAATTATTCAGAAAATGGTACGTTGATGGAAGAATCTACTTCCATAAAGTCGTGGACGGAAAACGACCAAAATTAGGTATTGTGGATTTAAGAAATGTTGACCCTCTTAGAATTAAGAAAATAAGAAATGTTGACAAGAAAAAAGACCCAAAAACTAATGTAGATATCATTACTAAGGTAGAAGAGTTCTTCCTATTTAATGATAAAGGATTTCAAGATGGTGGTGCCGCAGAAGGTAACACTGTCAGAATAGCACCCGAAGCTGTTACTTATACAACTTCAGGACTATTAGACTACACTAAGAATGTAGTTATAGGATACTTGCATAAAGCATTAAAGACTTCTAACCAGTTGTCAATGATGGAAGATGCACTTGTTATTTACAGAATATCAAGAGCTCCTGAAAGAAGAATATTTTATATTGACGTAGGTAATCTACCAAAAGCGAAAGCTGAACAGTACCTTGCAGATGTAATGAATAAGTATAAAAACAAACTTATTTACAATGCAGATACAGGTGAGATTAAAGATGATAGAAAACATATGTCAATGTTGGAAGATTTTTGGTTACCTAGAAGAGAGGGTGGTCGAGGAACAGAGATTGAAACTCTGCCCGGCGGACAAAATCTTTCAGAGATAGACGATATAGAATACTTTAAGAAGAAACTATATCAGTCTCTTAATGTACCAGCCTCTAGGATGGAATCAGATAATGGTTTCAACATGGGTAGGTCTTCAGAGATTAATAGAGATGAACTTAAGTTTAATAAGTTCACTAACAGACTTCAGAAGAAGTTTGCTAGGGTCTTTACAGACATTCTGAGAACACAATTAGTCCTTAAGGAGATTGTTTCTGCAGAAGAGTTCGATGGAATTAAAGATTTTATACAGTATGACTTTGCAACGGACAACCACTTTACAGAGTTGAAAGACCAAGAAATACTGAAAGAGAGATTAGATACATTACAGACTGCATCAGAGTATGTTGGTCAGTACTTCAGTAAAGAGTATGTTAGAAAATATATACTAAGACAGACTGAAGATGAAATTGCACAAATGGATGCTCAAATAAAAGCAGACAATGATGCAGGTGAAAACAATGATAGTGGAGATGGTTTCTACGATTCAAATGATAATGGAGAGAACAAATAATGGTAAGTGAAATATCAAAAGATATAGTTAATAGTATTGAAGATGGAAAATTGGATGTTGCAAAACAACAAATCTTTGATGGTGTTAAAGAGAAAGCTGCAGAAGTAGTAGACATGAAAAGAGTAGAACTGCAAGTGGATTGGATGTCCAATCCTGAAGAACACACTGGAGTGTAAATGAAAAGTTTTAAGGTAATGCAAAAAGAACTTAGAGAAGCTAAATCTTTTAAGTTACCTAGTGGGTCTAAAGAACTCAAGACCGACAAGATTAAAGTTGGTAGTCGTAATGCAGATTTAGTATATGCACAGAATAAAAAAGGTAAGGTTGATGTGTATATAGATGGTAATTTGTTCAGTGGAGACGAACCTTACAAAGATTTAAAGAGTGCAGAGAAGGAGATGAAAGACATTAGAACTTTAATGTCATCTTCAGATATGCAAGAAGTAACAATCGAGGAAATTATCAATGAAATTAATAGCAGAGTTTAACGAAAATATAACACCTATAATTACCGAGGCTAAAGAGGACGGTAAGAAGGACTACTTTATTGAAGGTATCTTCATGCAAGCGGACATTAAAAACCGTAATGGTAGAGTCTATCCAAAAGAAATTATGGAGAAAGAAGTAGGTCGTTACGTCAAAGAGTTCGTTGAAAAACAACGCGCATTTGGTGAGTTGGGACACCCTGAAGGGCCAACCATCAATCTCGATAAAGTATCACATCTTATCCAATCATTGTCTCTAGAAGGGTCAAACTATGTTGGTAAAGCAAAAATTTTAAGTACCCCCAACGGTCAGATTGTAAGAAATCTAATCGATGATGGTGCGAAATTGGGTGTATCATCTAGAGGTCTAGGTTCACTAGAACAAAAAGGTAATGCACAATATGTCAAAGACGATTTTCAACTTGCCACCGCAGGTGACATCGTTGCAGACCCATCAGCTCCTGAAGCATTTGTCGAAGGAATAATGGAAGGGGTTGAGTGGATTATGGGTAAAAATGGAGTGTTAACTGCTATACAAGCAGAAGACTTCCAAAAAACCCTAAAGTCTGCACGACTAAATAACTTAGAAGAAACTAAGTTAAATCTATGGAAAAGGTTCGTTGAAAACCTTTAATATATAAATAAATAAGTAAACTCAAACAGGAGAAAAACATGACAGAGTTAGAAAATAACCTAAACACAACTGAAGAAGTTGTTGAGACTATGGAAGAGGGTGTTCAACCTGATTCTAAGTCAGAAAAAGGTGACGCAAAACCCGTCAAACAAGGTTCATCAGATGCTGAGACTATTGGTCAAGGTAATGTTGAAGTCGTCAAACCTGAAGAAAATCCTGTTGACAAAGCAGTTGCAGCTCAAAAGAAAGCAGAAAGTGTCCCATCCGTAAAGGGTGATGCACAACAAAAGAATGCTGGAAAAGGTGATGCTCAACCAAAACTGAAGAAAGTTTCAGAAGATGAATCAGAGTCTAAAAAAGACGAAGTAAAGTCTTCAAAAATGGAATCTATCAAAGCTATCGTCAACAATATGAAGGAAATGACTAAGGAAGAAATCTCAACTGTACTGGGAACAGTATCAGAAGAAGAGGTTGACGAAAGTTTGACTAAAGCAGAAGTTGCTAGAAAAGTGGTAGAATCATTAAAATCAATGTCTGAAGAAGATGTTGCAGAAGCCTATGCTAAAATGAAAGGTAAAGAAGATAAAGAGGAAGAAGTTAAGTCAGAGTCCGTTGAGGAAGAGTTAACTGCAGACCTAGAGTCTTCTCTTGTTGAAATTGAAATAGATGACGACCTATCAGCAATCTCAGAAGCATTAGACCTATCAGATGAAAATGCCGAAAAAGCCAAAACAATATTCAAAGCTGCAGTAACTTCTAAAGTTGCTGAAGTTAAAGAATCTCTTGATGCTCAGTATCAAGAAGAACTAAAGTCCACTGTTGCGACTGTTAAGGGTGACCTTGCAGAAGCCGTAGACAAGTACTTATCTTACACCGCTGAAGAGTGGGTCAAAGAGAATGAACTTGCAATCGAAAGAGGATTGAGGTCAGAAATGACTGAAAATTTCATTGAAGGATTGAAAACATTGTTCGTAGAACATTATGTTGACGTTCCTGAAGATAAGTATTCAGTGATTGATGAACTCGCAAATCGTCTCGATGAGATGGAAGTAAAACTTGACAGTGAAGTCTCTAGAAATATGGACATTGCAGAAGAGTTGGAAACCCTCAAGAGAGAGAACGTGATATCAGAAGCGTCGAAAGACTTGACTGATTCACAAAAAGAGAAACTATCTTCACTTGCAGAAGGTGTTGAGTACAAAACTGAAGAGGACTTCGCTGAGAAGATTTCTGAAGTTAAGAATGCGTACTTCCCTACTGAAGGTGGAAAAATAGTTGAAGAAACTTTGGTACAAGAAGGAACAGGAGAATTCGAAGTAGAGAAATCTGCAGAAGAAGTTCTTGCTAAAACTGACCCTTCTATGTCAAAGTATTCACAAGCAATAAGTAAGTTAAAACCACTAGGTTAATACTTACTAAATTAAAGGAAATAATATGTTTTTATCAGAAAACTTACAAGAAAAGTGGCAGCCGATTCTAGAACACTCCGATTTACCAAAAATCGAAGACAACTACAAACGTGCCGTTACTGCTGTTATTCTTGAGAACCAAGAAAAAGCTCTTCAAGAGCAAAACTTGCAAGAAGCAGCACCTTTAAATGCTACTGGAACAGGTGTTTCTAACTGGGATCCGATTTTGATTTCACTAGTTAGACGTGCTATGCCAAATCTCGTTGCATACGACATTTGCGGAGTTCAACCAATGACTGGCCCAACAGGATTAATCTTTGCTATGAAAGCAAGATATAACGATTATCCTTCAGGAACAAGATTGACAAAATCAGAAGCAATGGGAATTGACGAAGTTAGAACTGGATACTCTTCAGGTGCTAACCCAACTGCTGACGGTGTCGGAACTAACGACATCTCAGACCCATTCGATACTTCTTCACCTTCATATGCAGACACTACTGGTAACGGTATGTCTACAGCTTCAGCAGAAGCATTAGGTGATGTAGAAGCTTCAAACGGTTTTGCTCAAATGGGTTTCTCAATTGAGAAAGCTACTGTTACTGCCAAGTCAAGAGCATTAAAAGCAGAATACACATTAGAACTTGCACAAGACCTCAAAGCAATCCACGGTCTTGACGCAGAATCAGAACTTGCAAATATTCTTTCATCAGAAATTCTTGCAGAGATTAACCGTGAAGTTGTCAGAAGTGTCAACATTCAAGCAAAAACTGGTGCAGCTGATACAGCTTCAGCAGGTACTTTCAACTTAGATGTTGATGCTAACGGAAGATGGTCTGTTGAGAAATTCAAAGGATTATTGTTTCAAATCGAAAGAGAGTCAAACAAGATTGCTAAAGAAACAAGAAGAGGAAAAGGTAACTTTATCTTATGTTCTTCAGATGTTGCTTCAGCACTATCAATGGCTGGTGTATTAGATTACGCTCCTGCTCTTTCAACTAACCTAAACGTAGACGACACTGGTAATACATTTGCCGGTATTCTAAACGGAAGAGTTAAAGTTTACATCGACCCATATGCTGGTGTTGATTACTTGACTGTAGGTTATAGAGGAACTAATCCGTATGATGCTGGTATCTTCTACTGCCCATACGTTCCATTACAAATGGTTCGTGCAGTTGGTGAGAACACATTCCAACCAAAAATCGGTTTCAAAACTAGATATGGTATGGTTGCAAATCCATTTGTCGGAACTAATCCGTCAGATACTTTGTCTGCTACTGCAGGTGTTAACCAGTACTACAGAAAATTTGTTGTTTCAAACATTCTGTAAGAACTACGGTTCATTACCTTCGGGTAATACTAAAAACCCCTCTTTCGAGGGGTTTTTTTTGGTCTTGCAGAAACACGTTGCAGTATCAGAAATCTCCCTCAGCAACTTGAACTACTGTAGTTCCTCTGTCTCTCCACATTTGAACAACTTGATTTCTGTCATCAAAGACAATATCAATCTTACCACCCAATGATTCAAACTTGTCTGCAAGTTCCCCTTTAAATACATCATCCTTCCTAAAATCACCATCGGGTCTCAAGAACAACCCTTTATGGTCATCCCCAATCCATTCAGAAATCTGTTGTTCTGTAATGTCCCTTTCAGATTCGTTTCTTGCAGAGAAGAATGCAACATCATCACCAAGTGCAATATGTCTTTTTGCAATATCACAAACCCATTGAACAGGAGTGTCAAATTTAGTCTGTTCTCTGAATGATTTCCAGTCTTTCCAGCTATCTGTTCCATCCACAAAATGTCTTCTATGTTCACAGTCTGCAATGGTTCCATCTACATCAAAAATTATTGTTTGTTTTTTCATCATGTATATAGTATACCACTTTATAGGGGACACTGTCAAGTGGTATAAATACTAGTGTAAGGAATAATCCTTACATGACACACACACAGGAGAATGATATGTCAGAGAATAAATCAGGGTTCGAAATTAGAGCCGACTTACTAAACCAAGCACAAGGACTTTTGGAGAACAACTACCAAAGGCAAGTTGACGGAATATTTTTACACAATGAAAATAATCCAAATGACTTACAAAGTCTACCACTAAGAGAAATTACTGGTGAAGAGGTTATTATTGTTGCAAGACAATTAAATGAGTTTGTCACTGAAAAGTAACAACTCGTGGGGGGAAACCCCCACTATGTTATAAATAGTATTATGGAAAAGATTATGCAAGAATTTGAAAAACAAGTAAATGTCCAAGAAGGGCCTTGGGAACAACAAACATTCCCATCAGGGTCGGAGACTACGAAGGGTATTATATCACGAAAAACTGTAACCCTCTACGAACAAGATGGTTACTTATGTGAAAACACAGTAACAAGAGAGTATCGGTCTAATGACTATTTCGATACATCAAGTACAAAAAGGATAGCAAAGATAAATGGCTGAAACGACAATCAATAAATCTATACTCAATAAGAATAATTTTAGACTTCTTATTGATAAGGTTCCTACAGTTGAATACTATGTGAAGAGTGTAAACATTCCCTCAATCACATTTGCAGAAGCAACCATGCAAGCTGGTGTGGGTATTGATGCATATTTTCCTGGCGACAAGATTGAGTTTGGTACACTAGATGTATCTTTCCTAGTTGATGAAGATTTACAAAACTTCAAGGAACTATATGATTGGATGGATGCAATTGTCCCATTCAGAGACCCTAGTAAATACAAAACCTACACTTCATCGTCTTCAACAGACCCATATGAACAGTCCAGTAATACAGGTAATGACCTATTAACAACCTCTATGGTAACACTTGTTGTAAATACCAACAAGAACATACCTAATAAATACATACGATTCCATGATGCATTCCCTATATCATTAGGTGGATTATCGTTTGAATCGGGTGCTGAGTCAGAAACAATCTCAGTTGATGCATCGTTTAGATTTGCATATTACGAGATAGAAAGCACTAGTTAAACCCCTATAAATATGTTATACTAGTAGTTAATACTAGTAGGTGATTAATTATGAACTTAGAACAAATAAAAGAACAGTGGTCTAAAGACTGTGAGATAGATGATATCGAATTAGATAGTGCATCTCTTGAAGTACCAAAACTACACGCAAAATACCAAGACTTACTAACCAGTAAGATACTTGTATCCAAACAATACGAAGCCAAATATAACATCCTACTTAAAGATAAGTGGTTGTGGTATAATGGTAAACTTGATGCAGATAAGATTAGTGCATATGGGTGGGAACACGACCCATTTGATGGTCTCAAAGTAATGAAGACCGATATGTCATATTTCTTCAATGCAGACCCCGACTTACAAGAGATGAGTGCAAAGAGAGAATATCTTCAAGTGACTATTAACTATATCAAAGAGTGTATGACTAACATCACTTGGAGACACCAAACAATCCGTAACACGATTGATTGGAGAAAATTCATGGCGGGTCAATAATATGCAACTAGAGAATTATCTATGGGCATCAAAAGGATTCTTCACACCCGAAGAGGTGAAGGAGATTCATTTACATGCATCTATGATACCAATAGAAGAGGGTTCAACAGGGTTTGTTCCAACCGACCCCGACAGTCCCGAAGCACATAAACCACCACCCCCTTCAGAAGAAATTAGAAGTTCCAAAATAAAGTGGTTTAATCCCAATATTGGATTCGGACTGCCAGAACCTATAGTAACGAGAATTTGGGATGCGTTTATGGAAGCCAATGTGACATCAAACTGGAATCATAAACTTGAATTTCTAGAAAATATGCAATACACCATCTATGAACACACTCCATCTAAAAGTAGAAGTGATTTCTATACATGGCACACAGACCATGGTGGAAAAACAAACCCCGATGGAATGCATAGAAAATTATCTATGTCTATTCAGTTGTCAGAACCCGATGAGTATGAGGGTGGACTATTTCAATGGTTGGAACCAACCCATCAGTTTGATAGAATCAAAAAAGGAGAACCATTCTCGTATGATGAGGCGATTAGAACTGTTCCCGAAAGTATCAAAACTTCAGGTTCGGTAATCGTTTTCCCATCCTTTGTTCATCACCAAGTTACACCTGTAGTGCAGGGTACTAGAATATCTATGGTCGTTTGGGCAAATGGATATCCTTATGTCTAAACCAATAGTCACCGTCTCTAAAGTAGATGAGTGTTTCCTAAAAGTTGAATGTCCTGATGACGGCCTTGCAAAAGACCTTCATGAATTTTTCTCATACAAAGTTCCAAATGCAAAATTCATGCCTTCCTATAGAAACAAGTGGTGGGATGGTAAAGTATATCTATTTTCAATTAAAACAAGAAAGATATACATAGGATTACTTCCATACATTGATGAGTTCTGTAGAGAACGTGGATATGAGTTTGAAGGTGTTCATGAGGTTCTAGGACATAAACATAAAAAGGACATAACCAAGAATGGTGAACTGAAGAGTTGGGGATTACCATTCCAACCTAGAGACTACCAGTTGGAAGCCTTTAATACTGCAATACAGTACGGTAGACAGTTGTTATTATCACCCACTGCAAGTGGTAAGTCTCTCATCATATACATGTTAGCAAGGTACTACGACACCAAGACGGTCATCATTGTACCTACCACGTCACTGGTCGAACAGATGACAAAAGATTTTCAAGATTACGGTTATACAGAACCTATCTGCAAAATATATCACGGACAAGAAGTGTTCGATGCACCAATCACAATTACAACATGGCAGTCGTTTGCAAAAGCACCCAAGGAAGTCTTAGAAAGTTTCGATATGGTCGTTGGGGATGAAGCACACCTATTCAAAGCAAATGTTTTGAAGGGTATATTAGAGAAGATGAAAAAGACTGCATTACGATTCGGTTGTACTGGTACACTGGACGGAACCGAGGTACATAGACTACAACTGGAAGGTTTGTTCGGCCCTGTTAAGAAGGTTATTACTACTGCACAACTTATGGAAGAGGGGACAATTGCAAATCTATCCATAGACATATTAGTTCTGAAACATCAAAAAAGAAAGTTTGAAAACTACCAAGAAGAGATGGACTATATCGTAGGAAATGATAGTCGCAACGAATTCATCTGCAACCTTGTGTACAGTTTGAAGGGAAATACACTTGTATTATTTCAATATGTCGAAAAACATGGAGTTATTCTACACACCAAGATGAGAGAAAGACTGAAAGGCAAATTACATTATGTGTATGGTGGTACAGATGTAACGGATAGGGAAGAGGTGAGAACCCTTGTAGAGAAAGCTAGTGACAATGTTATACTTGCATCATATGGAACATTCTCTACTGGAGTCAATATCAAGAAGATTGATAATATTGTTTTCGCATCACCATCTAAATCTAGAATTCGCAATCTACAATCTATCGGAAGAGGGTTGAGAAAGGGTGAGGGTAAGGACTCTATGAGGTTGTTTGATATTGCAGACAGTATTGGTGGAAACAACTACACACTAAATCATCTAAAGGAACGTATAAATATATACAATGAAGAAGGTTTTGTTTATGAAATTAAGGAGTTCAATTTAAAATGATTATAGTAGATGATTTTTTAAATGATGAGAACTTTGCAAATATCAGTACTCACCCCCTATGGGTTAATAAGTCATCTCTTGATGTAACTACAAATGATAATGTAGGTACACGTCAAAAATTTCATTGGAAGAATAAAGAAGACCCAGCTGTAAATATTTTCGAAACCCTAATACATGAAGTGGTAGATAATTTATTACAGTTTACAGACCCACATCAAGGTTATGAATATTGGTTAAACACCACCATTATTGGTGAGGGTATGCCTGTACATTTTGATAAAGATGAAATACACATGTTGAATACTCAAGAATTGAGGACACCTATGTTGGGGATGATATACTACGCACATACAGAGATTCCTGAAGGTGGAGAGTTAATCATTCATGCATATGAAAATAAACATGAAAAAATATTACCAGTACCTAATAGGTTGGTAGTCTTTAATTCTTCTCAACGTCATGAAGTAACTAGGGTTTTGAGTGGACTTAGACGAAGTGTTGCAATAAATATATGGGACAGACCTCCTCTTACAAATGAATACCTTACTGAAGGTGGAAGAGATGGAAAGGTCACGATAACTGAAAAACCAAGGAACTTTAATGACATCACCAAAGGACTTAATACCGATGAAGTATGAAGTCATCAAATTAAAAACAGGACATGAGTTCTGTGGTATGGTTAGGGATAGTGGGGACAGTGAGGTTCAAGTGACACTTCCTATGATATGTCAACTTACTAAAAATATGGGGAACAATGAAACTCAAGCAACATTCATTCCATATGCTCCATTAAGTTCAGACCCAATTGTACGAATTGAAATAGATTCCATTATGCATCGTAATCCTTTAAACATACAGTTTGTTCCTTTTTATGATGAAGCTGCAGGTAGATGGTTAGGTATGGTTGAGGGTGGAAACATTCCTCTTACTAATACTGTAAGTAATGTCCCAATTGACCCAAGAGAATACCTTAATAATGCAATGCAACATGTTCTAGAAACCATGTCTGATGAAGAGTTAGACCAGTGGGAAGATGATATGAATGCACAAGATTTTGAAAACGAATTACCAACAGACAAGACTAAAATACATTAGGTTTTTAGTTTGTCTAAATAAGTGCGTATAATACGGACTTATACCCAATTATACAACATACTTATACTTTTACTTACGGGAAAACCATGACCACAGCAACTTTTGCAAAGAGCATGGTGCGAAAAGCTAGAGAAATCCAAGACTTGAGAGACAATCGAATTGTCTGCAAAGTTTGTGATGCTATCGAATTTCTAGTGCTGATGACTCTTCCATTCTTTTTACCTTTTGGTATTATATTCTTATCGGGAATATAATGTCTAAGGAAAGAATAACACAACTTAGAAACAGAATGGAGACTCTTTGTCTCTGTTCTATTTTTGCATTCTCAATTTGGGGGTTACTACCTTCATGAAAGAAGAGAAACTATTACAGATTGTAAACCTTTCACCTTCGGAAGAATGGATGGAACGTATAGTAGAAATACATCCTATGAGACAAATCTTTTGGGCTACCATAGTGCAAGTCTCTGTTTTTGGATTTATGATGAGTGCTTTTTCACTTATAAACGTGTATCTAGAATTATGAAAGACGTTTTCTTTTTGGTCGGTGCATTAGGAATACAATCACTCATTCTGATTTGTCTCTTTTTATGGAACCCTAAATAAAAGAGAAAGAGATAAGGTGTAACCCTTATTATAGTATATCCCCAGTGGGACATATTAATTTTATCATGACATTTCTAATCCGTCAATAGAGTTTTTAAAATAAATTAAATTAAATTATATCTAAAAACCCCTTCCATCAACACCTATTTCACTGTATAATACAGGTATGAAAACAGAAAAGAAAAAACCCGAACACTACGTTAATAACAAAGAATTCACAGCTGCAGTTGTTGCTCATAATATTTCTGTAAAAGAAGCAAAAGCAGTAGGTGAAGTCCCTCCTAGAATGACCGAGTACATAGGATTATGCATCTATAAGATTGCAACAAGACTATCTACCCGACCAAACTTTATCAATTACACCTACCGTGATGAAATGATATGTGACGCAATCGAGAATTGTCTCCAGTATATCAACAACTTCAACACGGAAAAATCAAGTAATGCATTTGCATACGTTACTCAGATTTGTTATTATGCCTTCTTAAGGAGAATTCAGAAGGAAAAGAAACAGGTCTTTATCAAACAAAAATCAATCATGGAATCATCCATTACAATGGATAGTTTCACCACTATTGATGGTTCATATGACCCGACCTATGTTAATACAAATGTTGAATGGTTACAAGAACACATGAATCATGTGGACTATTCACCAAGAAAGAACAAAAAGAAAAGTGAAGTAGTTGAATCTAAAGGTTTAGAAGTCTTTTCGGATTCAGATAATATAGGAGTAGAAACAGATGATGAATAGTGGAAAAGGTATTCTCGTTTGAAGATAGCCATTCTCAATGACACTCATTGTGGTGTCCGTTCCGATATGCCTGCGATGGCAGACTATCAAGGAAGATTTTACAACGAAGTCTTCTTCCCATACCTTGATGAACATAACATAAAACAAATTGTTCACTTGGGTGATTACTTTGATAGACGAAAATATGTAAACTTTGCATCATTACATGCAAACAAAGAACACTTTATTAAACCCATGTTGGAGAGAGACATCCACATGGATTTGATTTTGGGTAACCATGATACATATTATAAAAACACAAATGATGTAAACTCCCCCGAACTCCTTCTATTTGGTGATAATAATATAAATGTTATCTCCGAACCAGTTATTAAAGAGTATGATGGATGTCCTGTTGCATTGGTACCATGGATTAATCCCGAAAACTATGCAGATACAGTAGACTTTTTACACACTGCATCTGCTCAATATTGTTGGGGTCATTTTGAGATTGAGGGTGCATTGATGCAGCCAGGAATGAACTGTCCACACGGACTAGACCACACATATTTAAAGAGATTCGAACAAGTTTTCAGTGGACACTTCCATCATAAATCAGAAGTTGGTAACATTCGTTACTTAGGTTCTCAGATGCAATTTACATGGATTGACTATGGTGACAATAAGTACTTCCACATTTTTGATACGGAAACGAGAGAGACAACACCAGTACTAAACCCAATAGAAATGTTTAAAAAGGTCTTCTATGATGACACTAACAAGACATTTGAAGATATTGCTAATGATGATTACTCTGATGTTACTGGTAAATTTATAAAAATTATCGTAGTTAACAAAGATAATCCTTATTGGTTTGATACCTTCTTGGATAAAGTTCATCAACAAAACCCAGTACACTTACAGGTCGTTGATGATAACAAACACATGGACTTCTTTGATGACAGTGAAGTTGATGATATCGAAGACACATTGACCATCATGAAAAAGTATGTGGATGGGTTAGAGATACAGGGAAAGAAAAAAGACCTAGACAAATTAATGACTTCATTGTATTATGAAGCACTTGAAGAACATAACTTTTTATGATAAATTTTACAGTTGTACGATGGAAGAACTTACTTTCATCGGGAAATACCTTTACTGAACTTGCATTGAATGAACATCAGACCACATTGGTCTTAGGTGAGAATGGTGCAGGGAAATCCACCCTACTAGACGCATTGTGTTTTGGATTATATGGTCGTGGATTTAGGAATCTGAAGAAAGAACTTCTTATTAATAGTGTAAACGAAAAGTCCTTGTTAGTAGAAGTTGAATTTGATATCGGTAAAAAACACTACAAAATTATTCGTGGTATGAAACCAAATTTATTTGAAATCTATGTCGATGATGTGTTCATCAACCAAGATGCAACAGTCAGAGATTATCAAGAACAATTAGAGAAACAGATTCTAAAGATGAACTATCGTTCATTTACACAAGTTTGTATTTTAGGTTCAGCAAACTTTGTTCCCTTTATGCAATTAAAGTCTAAAGACCGAAGAAACCTTGTAGAGGACTTACTAGACATTAGTATATTTTCCACCATGGGTGATATCCTAAGAACAAGAGTTCAGAACCATGTTATAGAGGTTCGTGAAACCACCCATCAGATAAATATAATGGAAGAGAGACTTAATGGACTGTCACAACAGTTAGTAGTTTTGCAAGAGAACCGAGATGAGAAAATTGGTAAATTTGAGGATACTATTTCGGAGACTCAAACCAATATCGATTCCTTATTTGCAAAAGTTACTATAAAAACCGATTCAGTTGCAGAACTGGATAAGTCAATTAATGACAGAGACCCACAAGGTGACCGACTTAAACAAGCCACCAGTCACTTGAGTAAACTTGAAGAGAATAAACGTAAACTTGAAAAGGAAATAACCTTCTATGAAAGTAATGATAATTGTCCAATATGTGAGCAGGGTATAGATGAAGAACACAAAACGAGCCATGTTACAAAGAAACAGGTCAAGAAGAAGGAGTTGGTTCACGCAATCGGAGAACTTACCCGAATCATTGCAGACTCCAGTAAAAGAATGGAAGAAATTCGTGTCATCAGTGAGTCCATCACTGGAATCCAAAAAACTATCGGAGTAATCCAAACGGAAATTGTTTCTAATCAAAAATATATAAAGAAACTGCAATCCGAAATTGAAGACCTAAGAACAGAATCTACAGGTAAAAAGGACACCCAGTCTAAAATAGATGATGGTGAAGAACAGTTAAATGTTCTTCATGCAAAGAAAGAGACTCTAACTGAACAAGGTCATTACTATGACATTGCGTCTACTTTATTAAAAGACCAAGGTGTTCGTCAGAAGATTATCAAACAGTATGTACCAATCATGAACAACATGATTAACAAGTACCTTGCATCATTAGAGTTCTTTGTTGGTTTTGAATTAGATGAGTCCTTTGAGGAAACCATCAAGTCACGATTCAGAGATGTATTCAAGTATGATAACTTCTCTCAAGGTGAGAAGATGAGAATCGACCTTGCATTACTATTCACATGGAGAGCTATTGCAAGAATGAAGAACAGTGTAAATACCAATTTACTTGTTCTTGATGAGGTTTTCGACTCTTCATTAGATGTTGCAGGGACAGATGACTTCTTAAAACTACTGAATACACTTACAGAAAAGACTAATGTCTTTATTATTAGTCATAAGGGTGAAGCATTATATGATAAATTTAACAATGTTTTACGATTTGAGAAGTATAAAAACTTTTCACGACTTGCAGAATAGATAAATAGTACTATGGGAATAATTACAGAAAAAGTTAATCGTCACATTCTTATGGAAGCAGATACATCGTCTGCAACTAATACAGAAATGGCCATTTGTTACCACTATAATCTTCAGAGAAGTGCAGATGGTGATGAAGAAAAGGCAAAGAAAATCTCGGGAATCGATGATAAGAACTTTGCAAAACTAACCCCCGACCTATTAGAGATAGGTGATAAAGTCGCACGAGATATGGGTAACAGGGGCCCTATGTTAATTCATAGTGGTGCCGCAACTGCATTAAATAACTTTTATGCTGGTGCATCAGACAAGACACCTAAAGCAGATTTCTTCGGAAACAGCAATAATAGAATCTCTCTCAAAAAACAAGGTGATGGTGGAAGTGGTGCTCAACTTATGAGTGCAAAGTCTGCCGAAGCAGCTGGAGTGTTTACATCTTCCATTGCACACTTAGAAGCAAATGAAAGTCAGAGTTTATCAAATAGTAAAGAGTTTAAATCTGCATTAGATATTTTAGAAAAGAAGATGTTAGACTCTGCAAGAAATGGTATGGTTGTCCAAGCAGGTAAATCAAAAGCATCATTTACAGAATGGTATCTCACTAAAAGTAGTAGATTCCAAGAGTTAAGTAAAAAACATCCTGCAAAACAGGTTACAGACCATCTAAGAGCAGAGTTGATGTTACTAGGTGTTGCTAGAATGAGTAAAAAATCTTCAGAAAAGGTAATTGCAGGTGTTTCTTTGATGGACACTAAAGGTTTAACAAAATACCAAGATGAATACCAAGATAATTCAGATGTAAGTATTGGTGATGTTCAAGTAAGTGCAAAACACTTAAAGAATGTTACTGCAGATAAGTTAACTGCAGATGCAGTAAAGGCCCAAGTTATAGATGTCGTTCAACAGTCCGTAAATGGAACTGCATGGAAAATGGAACTTCAGAAGTTTTTTGATAATAACGATGCACTTAAGAAGTGGGTAGTGTATGAAGCTGGTTCGGGATTGTTCAAGTTCACTGGTCAAACTGCAACTAAGGGTGATTACAATGGTAGTGAAGAATCGGTTGCAAATAAAATCCTAGTGTTTAACGATAGTGGAATTGCAAAAGAATATAGGTTGTTTGATTATGCAATGAGTAATCCACAACTTTGTGATGATATAGGTGTGACCTTTAAAGCAACTGGTAGAGATTCTTACCTTGCATTTAGAATACAATCACATGTTGAACATGATATGCCTATATTACAAGAAGAACTAAATAATATCGAATCTGAACTACTACAAGAAGGTTTCTTCGGTGATGTTGCTAAGAAACTTAAATCATTTGTAGAGAAAGCAAAAAAGGCAATTTGGAAGTTTATAAGTAATATCATAAGTAAAGTTATTGGTAATATAAGAGTCCTTGCAAACAAAGGTATTATTGCATTTAATGAAGCTATGGGTATAGATATGAATGGAACTGTTAAAATAAAAACCCCAAACTGGTAATAAATTATGTATGAATTGGTAGAAGAGGCCTCAAAAGTTTTAAGATTCCCTACAGAAAAATATGATTTTTCTGCAAAGGATGCTGTAAAGAATGCAAAGGAGTTGGAAGAGAAACTCATAGAATGTATGGAAACAAATAGAGGTATGGGTTTAAGTGCAAACCAAGTTGGTGTTAATGCACAAGTATTTGTCATGGGTACTCAAGATAAAGGTTCCGTTGGATTTTTCAATCCTGAAATAATAAGAGCATCAGTAGAAGCGGACAACATGAAAGAAGGGTGTTTATCCTTCCCCGACATGTATGTGATGATTAAACGGTCTAAAGTAGTAGAATTAAAATACCAAGATAGTGATGGAGAGGAACACACTCTTACACTTGAAGGAATGGCATCACGATGTGTACAACACGAATGTGACCACCTTAATGGTATTATTTTCTTACAACGTGCATCAAGACTAAAAATTGAAAGAGCATTAAAAGTTCGTCCCAAAGAACGAACTAAAAGGATAGAATATGAAAAACGAATGGCATACGCTAGAGCCATCCAAGAACTTCAATCTAAAGAGAGTTCCACAGATGGTATCGGAAGAGGAGATGAGGTTTCTAATAAACTTCTTCAAGACTCACCCACACCTGCATAACGGAGTAACTCCTTGGAATAAACCTTATCGGAAAGATGAGGTAGATGGTTATGCTCGAATGAGTATTAAACACGTCCAAAACGAAGAGTTCAATAGAATCATCAAGAGAATTGAAGTTCAGGCTGGTCAACACATTTTTGCTGAGTTTGGGGTACACTGTTATCCTGAAAGAACACAGATGAATGCATGGTCACCACTGAAACTTCAACACCCACACGATGATGCATATACAGGAAATGACACGGCTCTAGACCCCGAGGGTTATAGAAACAAAAAACCCCACAGGTTCTATACTTGTATGACTTATCTAAATGACGGATATGAGGGTGGAGAATTATACTTCCCCCCACAACCAAAATGTCTTGCAGGACTGGACATAAAAGCAGTGGCTGGTGAGTCTGTAATCTTTCAAGGGATAGACCAAATCCATGGTGTCCGAAAAACAAGGAGAGACTACAGATGGACAATAGCAACATGGTTCACTGTAGCAGAAGAAAAGATGACACTTCATAATAAACTTCACGCTGACGATGACAGTTTTGAAACATAAAGCTTGACAATGACCCCTAAAAAATGAT